>TARA_B110000003_G_scaffold230767_1_pt1 | contig 196195 bp, 164 predicted proteins | sample TARA_B110000003 | Tara Oceans TARA_B110000003 (sample SAMEA4396424) | marine metagenome | biome: Westerlies Biome; feature: [SRF] surface water layer (ENVO:00010504); material: water (ENVO:00002006), including particulate matter (ENVO:01000060) such as... | depth 5 m
GGTAGTAAGATCAGAACCAATTGCTGGCTCTACATCTAGCACCTGATAGCCTGAAGAATAAATTTCTATAGAACCACCAATCCAATTAATTAAATTTAGCTGATAACAAGCGTTAGCCATACAAATAAAATCAGTGCTTACAGAATCTGTATTATTAGGATATCCTTCCATAGAAGCAAAAAACAGATCGTTCTGATTTAAGTCAACAAGATTCCAATACGACTGACCTACCTCCTGACCCGTATTTACGACAATAGATATAGAGTTTTGATAACAACAGGAGCCATCGTTTAATTCAGCAAGTTCATTAAAGTTAGTTGCAAGAGGATCGTTACAACCTAAAACTGGAGGGTACTCACAACTGTTATCGTCACAAATATAATTAGGGCTATAATTTAATGCCACAGGATCGGTACAACCAAACTGACCATTTACAGTAGTTATTAAATCGGCATTAATACTATACTGAGTGCCGTAAGGGATGTTTGAAACCTGATAGCCATTAGCACCAGCACCAACAAGCGGACTGAATTGCCAAGAATCATTAGTTGCAGACCATAAAACAGGATAGTTTCTAAACTGATTGGCGAAGGAATCAAAAACAACAGTAGCCTGAGTTCCATCGCTATTATGTAAACCATGAATAGAGGCTCCATCGTTCCATTGAGAACAAATAGGTTTATTCTGAATATGAGTTTCTATTATGTTAGTTCCTTCATATAAATAAAGTGTTGAGGAGAATAGCTCTTGTTCGCAAGAAAACATTGGCACATCCTTCCATCTAATAATAAATACTCTATTAGGAGCTGTTCCGTAGGTAGTATAATAAATACTTCCTCCCAGTGCAGGGTTTAAATCTTGAAAGGGTGCCATTATTGCGTTTGAGGGATTGGCAGCAGACGGAATTGCATCATTAATACTCCAATTAGAATACATATTGGCTTCTAAAATATTAAACGATAAGAAGTTATTAGAACTGATTAAACATTGGTCATACTGAACTCCATTGTAAACAAAATCAAAGCCAATGTTAATGACATCAGAAAAAACATCATCAAGAGTCATATCTATTTGTGTCATTTGCAATTGATCATTTTCAATAATAGAAGTCAGATTAATAGTCGAGCTAGCTAATGTGTCAATGCAGTTATTCCAGCCATATCCGATAATCAAAAAAGTATCGGCAGGTAAGCAGCCAATAATAGCTCCCGAATTTAGATATTCGATACATGCTTGTTGGAAATAAGATACCCAGTTGTTGTTTTCAAGAATTTGAATGTCATAGTCGTAATTCGAAAAATTAGAAACCTCAATGCTAGCAGAATTCTCATTACAATATGTTGGTGTTACGGACACCAAACTCAAACTGCAATAATTGCAGCTACCATCATCAACAGTAGCTTCCGGATTAAAATTCAATGCCCCATCATCGGTACAACCGAATGTTAACGGATTGTAATTAAGGAAAATTTGGTAACTCTCGCCACAGCCTAAACTATCTGTAATCTCAATAAAGTAATCACCAGTTTCAAGACCGCTAAGTTCAAATTGTGCGTTTACGCTTGTAGCTTCATAAAAATAATTGGCTGGGCCCGAAACAAATATATCATAATCAGGATAACCAGAAATTATATTAAAAAAGATAGATCCGTCAAACGAATATATAGTAGAACTAGGTGTGGTAGAATAGCTTAAGTCCAGACTATAATCGACAATATTAAAATACTCAGAATAAAAACAATTTGTATTTGGCAAATAGGCGTTTAACAGATAAGCACCAGGAGCTAAAATCTGAGTGTATATTTGAAATGAATCTAATATAGAACCAAAAATTTCTTGATTATTTAAATTTACAATCTCTACAACTACATCCGCTAAATTAACAGAAGAATTTAAATTAACAGAAACCGATCCTTGAACATTTGGGTTTACAAATTGACCGTTATTGCTAGAACAAAGGATATCGTTAGTTACTATATCAATTAATAAATCGCATTGGTCAGAACCTCCGTAAGAGCAGGTATCACTAAAATAATGTTGAGGGTCTATAAATTGGCTAGACCAGTTTGCAGTACATTGGCTATCATCAACCAAGATACAATCTAGCTGACCGTTTCCGAAAGAAATTATTCCATTTGTTAGAAAATCAGGTTCTCCCCAATAGTGAGCAAAATTTTGACAATTACCATTTTGAAGATTCAGCTCATAAAGGCTATTATTACTTACATCTAAATTTTGTAAATTTGAATTATTACTTAAATCAAGAGTTGTAAGCTGATTTCCAGAACAAATAAGTGACTGTAACAAACCGTTATTAGTCAGGTCTAAATTATCAAGTAGATTATTTGAACAAAAAAAATAATTTAAATTTAAACTATTAGATAAGTCGATATTTTCAATTTCATTATTATCAATAGAAGCATAATATAAATTAGTATTATTACTTAAATCAAGAGTGCTAAGTTGGTTTGAGAAACAAAATAAATTATATAAATCAGTATTATTACTTAAGTCAAGAGTTGTAAGCTGATTGTTACCGCAATATAAATATGTCAGAAGAGTGTTAGAGCTTAAATCTATACTGGAAATTGAGTTGTTGTTAATATATAGATAGTTCAAGGAAATAAAATCTTCAATTCCAGTTAAATCAAAAATCTGCATACCTCCAACATTTAAAGAAGTAACAGAATTAATACTATCGGTAACTACATAGTTATCCAAAACATCGTCAAAACCTAAATCAATCAGTGCCAGCTCGAAGTTGTCGTCTGGAACATAGGTAAGGTTTTGGCTTTCTAAAACCGTAATTTGGCCTACCATCCCCTGTCCGGCAAATGGTGTGCTAACGTAATAAAACGTGCCTACTTGGCTAAGCACAACAAAGCCATCATCATAGAGGGCAAAGCCTCCGTTAGATTGTGTGCCAAAACCTTCATACACTTGCTGGGAAACTTCAACGGCATTGCTCTGACCTAAGCCATAAAAATAAACAGTATCGCCTTGGTTTACTGTTAAGTAAGAAGGAGAGAAATCTGAAACGAATGCTTCAACAATATGAGAAGTTGGGGTTTAGCTAAAACCAAAAAAAGGAATCAATAAGACCAATAAGGTATATAATGCTTTCATAATATTCTTGTTAAGAGGACTCAAATATATGAAAATAGCAATAAACACAGAAGAGCAACAAAACTAGAGCTAGTTAAATGCTTTTAGGGAGAACTACATAAGCTTTAAGAGAACTTATTTTGAGCCTTGCTCCTTGGCTTCGATAGCTTCTATTTTTTGTAAAACATCAAAAGCTTCTTTTTCTAATCTATCGCTTTCTTTTCTGTTAGACTTGGAAAGAATAAAAGCCTCTTTCTTTTTCTTGTCATACAATTCGAAAAGCTTGTCTTTCTCCGATTTCTTTTTAAATAATCCGAACATTATTTTTTGATTAAAAGGTTAGGTACAAAGATAAGGATAAGGGATTACAATAAAACACAAGCATCTACAAAACAATCATAAAGTTGAGCAAAACAATACAAAGAAAATTTCCTGTGTTAGCATCCTGGAAGTCAGCAAAAAAGATGGCTAATTAAAAAATAGGTTGCCATTTATGTAATCGATAAGATCGAAAAGTATAGTCGTTTAAGAATTGTAAGCTCTGGCAAAAACAAATCCTGCAGTATTATTGACAAAAATCTTACTTTCTTTATAAAAGATTCGAAAGCTAAATCGAGGTATTTCGCAGAAACGCTACCATAAGTTTTAATCGAATTTTACTCCGAATCATCAATGAAATTAAGAAAATTGTGAATTTTATTTACAATTGATTTTTTAACTAAAATAGACTCTCCGAATTCGGTTCTAAACAAACCTAATGATCGTTCGTTAGAAACAAGCCTTATCTCATCGTTAAAATCATCAATTAAATAATCATCTCCCTTCAAAATATAAAAAGGAAAAACAACTTCACTCTTATACTTTAATCCTTCTTTAGTATATTTTAATTTTCCTAAATGAATAACATCTTTTTTATCAATTGTTGACCTCACATAAGCTGTCTCAATTTTACTAATTTCGTTTTTAATAACAATAGCTCCTTCTGGTGTACTATTTACAACAACACTCTTAAAAACAGGTATTAGATTATCATTCAAGTCTAAATTAATTGGAGAGTTTAATTGGGAAAATTTAAAGAAAATACTGTTCCAAAAATCTATATCCCAAAACTCATATTTAAAATTTTGAAAAGAAACACCATTTTCACTTATATTATTCCTGTCAATAAAAAGAACCAAAACTTTTCTGTCATCAGTTTCTACTCCATTTTCTAGTTTGGTAAATTTAAATGGAACAATATTCATATCTCCATCATCAGAAATCTTGTTACTCTTTAATCCGGTACCTATCACTTTTAACCTAAACTGTTTGTACTCTGGATAATTAGAAATTATATAATTGGAAGCTAAATTTTCATAAACTTCTTTATTTTTTTCAATGGAAGCTATTATACCTAAGCCACCTACTAAAAGTGCTCCAGCTAGAGCTCCATTATTTTGAGAATGTGACTTATTTATATTAAATAAAAATACTAGTGATAATAAAATATATCTTATGATAAGATTTGTTAAAGGTTAAGTACAAATATAGAGAAAGATATGAATGAGGTAAAAGTAAAAATTCAGCCTGTACAAAACAGGTGTGAATTACAACCCAATAAATAATTAAAAAAAAGACTAAACCTATCTTATCTACAAAAACCAAACACTCATCGGTTTTTTTATCTATTTCAATCGGAAAACAATCTGTATTTGTCAGATTGCAAAACAAAAAATTATTCCAAATTCATTCGATAAAACAATAAATATCTAGACTTATTTTATTAATTTTCTAGCACAATTTGAAGCCAAACATAACAAAGTATGAAAAAAACTAAGCTTCTAGCTTATCTATGTCGCATTTATTTAAATTAAACATTAGCTCAAGCATCTCAATTAAATATGTTATTTAAACTTAAAGGAGATTTTATAAAAGAATTGTGAGGTTAATAAAAAAAGAGGCTTTTCATCAACGTTCGGGTGAGAATAATATGAATTAAATTAAGACTATGGTTAAAGCAAACAAAACACAAGAACAACATACTGCTGGACCAATAGCAATAGCATTTGAAAAAAACTTAAAAATTGAGGACGATGAAGATGAAGTTTCAGAATGGGATTGTTTAACAATTATCGCTTATAGGCAAATTGCAGTGAAGAACTGGAGAGACACTTTTGAAAATCATTACACTAGACCAACTGAATTAAAAATTAGCGGTGGAAAAGATGCAAAAACTGAATGGATGGTTAAACTTGAAAAATTAAGAAATGAAAATTTTCACCAATATTCTGTAACCGAAGATGAATTCTACTTTTTAGAGGAGTTACATGATTGGTTAATAAAAAAAATAAAAACACTATGAAAAATTTAAAATCAAACATTTATTTTAAAGTCGGAATCATCTTTTTTCTAATATTGATATTGATGATACCAACATCTATGGTTGAAAGCCTAATTCACGAGAGAGAGGGCGTGCAAACCAAAGCAATTGATGAGGTTAGTTCGAAATGGGGAAATGGACAAACGATTTCAGGTCCATTTATTTCTATTCCTTTTGACAAATATGTAACCCATTTTAACGTAAAAGATTCTATTAATGAGACAATAAAATTAAAAGAATGGGCACATTTTTTGCCTGAGGAATTAATAATTGAAGGAAATATTATACCTGAAAAAAGATGTCGAGGAATTTATGAAGTTGTTGTGTATGAATCCAAATTAAAAATTCAAGGGAATTTTAATAATATAGATTTCAAAAAGTTCGACATTGACAAAGAAAATGTTCACTTCGATAAAGCAACTATTAATATTGGCATAGACGATTTAAAAGGGATTGAAAAACAAGTAACCATAAATTGGAATAATAAAGATATTTCATTCAATTCAGGAACATCTACTAAACATATTATATCAAGTGGAATAAATGCTATAGTCCCAATTAGAAAAGATAGTATAGCAAATTACATATTTTCCACTGAAATTGATCTTAAGGGTAGCCAATATCTATATTTCACACCTGTGGGGAAAACAACTGATGTAAATATTACTTCAAATTGGAATACTCCAAGTTTTACCGGAATGTATTTACCAGACGAAAGAGCTATATCAAATATGGGATTTAATTCTAAATGGAACATACTTCATCTAAACAGAAACTTTCCACAAGAATGGATTGGAAATAAATATTACATTGGCTCAAGCTCTTTCGGAACTGATTTACTATTACCAGTAGATAATTACAAAAAATCATATCGTGTAGCGAGATATGCTATTTTATTTTTAGCTCTAACTTTTACAACCTTTTTCTTTGTAGAAATTATGAGAAAAGTTTTTATTCATCCAATTCAATATTTATTGGTTGGAATTGCAATAATCGTTTTCTACACACTTTTGCTTTCAGTAAGTGAACATATGAAGTTTAATTTAGCATATATAATTTCTTCTATATTAACAATATCATTAGTTTCACTTTATACAATCGCAATTCTCAAATCAAAACAAATAGGATTTTTAATATTTGGAATTTTATTAATAATGTATTCCTTCATCTTTACCATTATTCAACTAGAAGATTACGCTTTATTAATTGGAAGTATAGGAATGTTTACAATACTTTGTGTAGTTATGTATTATTCAAGAAAAATTGATTGGTATAATATCAAGCTTGGGAAAGAATAAAATTTTAGAGATAGAAATAATCAGAAGTCCTTTATTTTTTCATGACAGTTGCTAATTTATAAAAACTTACTCAATCTACCATCTCTATATTTCATTACAAATAGTATATTTGTTTCTCATTTTATAAATGGATGGAAAACTTTGTAGTTTCAGCACGTAAATACCGCCCTTCAACCTTCGACACGGTTGTTGGTCAGCTGTCCATTACTAGCACTCTTAAAAACGCTATTAAAAACAATCACTTGGCTCAAGCCTTTTTGTTTTGCGGACCAAGAGGAGTAGGAAAAACAAGTTGCGCCCGAATACTTGCAAAAACAATCAACTGTTTTGACCCTACTGACAATGTAGAAGCTTGCAACAAATGTGAGTCTTGCAAAGGCTTTAACGAAAACCATTCGTTTAACATTCACGAACTAGATGCTGCTTCTAACAACGGAGTAGACAAAATAAGAGAACTAGTAGACCAAGTTCGTTTTGCTCCACAAGTAGGAAAATACAACATCTATATTATTGATGAGGTACATATGCTATCTCAGGCTGCCTTCAATGCTTTTCTGAAAACATTGGAAGAGCCACCAGCTCACGCTATTTTTATATTAGCAACTACCGAAAAACACAAAATAATACCTACTATCCTTTCTAGATGTCAGATTTTCGATTTTAAAAGAATACAGATAGAAGACATTGCTAAGCACCTACAATTTGTTGCTAAAAGCGAAAACATAGAAGCACAAGAAGACGCCCTACATATTATAGCGCAAAAATCGGACGGAGCATTAAGAGATTCCCTTTCTATTTTCGATCAAATAGTAAGTTTCTCAGGCAACAAACTAGACTATAAGTCGGTAATCGATAATCTTAATATTTTAGATTACGATTATTTTTTCAAAGCTACCGATGCTTTACTAGACCATAACATCCCTAACTCACTTCACATTTTCAATGAAATATTGAACAATGGTTTTGACGGACAAAATTACATCAACGGACTAGCCCAACACTTTAGAGATTTGTTGGTTTGCAAAGACGCCTCTACCCTACAGTTATTAGAAGTAGGAAACAATATAAAAGAAAAGTACCAAGAGCAATCACAAAAATGCTCTAACGACTTTTTACTGCACTGCCTAAATACATGCAGCACAGCAGATATTAACTACAAAATGAGCAAAAACCAACGCTTACTAGTAGAGCTCAACCTCATGAAAATGTGCGGCTATGGTTTAGGCCAAAACACAGAGGCTGAAAAAAAAACTTTTAACGTAAAATTATCTCCTTCTAAGGAGCCAATTAAGACGGAAAAACCTCTTGCAGCACCAGTTGAAGCTGTAATAGAGCATAAAAAAGAAACAATTGTAGAAAATGTGGTGCAAGAAATTACTTCTTCCGCTCCTAAAAAAGTAACAGTTGCGACAACTAGCACCAGGAAAAGCCGAACTATTTCGATGAATCCTTTTGCACAAAAAGACGAAGATAAAAAGGATACTTCTGATGAGTTAGTAATAAAAAACGAACAAGCATTTACTCAGGAAGACGTAACCAAATGTTGGGCCGATTTTTACACTAAAATGGAACCTACAGGAAAACATAATTTCTTAGGTATTATAAAGTCGAAAATTGGTAAGGTTAAATCAGAAGACATAATTGAAGTTACCTTAGACAATAAAGTACAAGAAGAAGTGTTTAAGGAGGAATATTTTGATTTATTGCGGTTTTTAAGAGCCAACTTGTTAAACGACAAAATAAATTTAATTACACAAATAAAGAAATTGGATGAAAGCGAAATAAGAGCTTACACCGCCGAAGATAAATTTAAAAAAATGGCCGATAAAAACGATTCTTTAATGAAACTTAGAGACCATTTTAGTCTAGAAATTGATTACTAATTACATTTACTATTATAATGAAAACTAAAATTACTTATTTACTAATTGTAGGAGCTATAGTTCTTGCTGTATTAAACATTGCGAAATATATGAACAATAATAAATACGAGAGTGCTGAAAACGACCCAACCAACGCACGAGTATATACTTTAGAAAATGGCTTGAAGGTTTACCTTACCACTTATAAAGACGCACCAAGAGTGCAAACATATATTGCTATAAATGCAGGAGCAAAAAACGACCCTTCTGATGCTACTGGCCTTGCTCACTATTTAGAGCATATGCTATTTAAAGGAACCGATAAGTTCGGAACTTTAGACTATGCTTCGGAAAAAGTTCTTCTAGACCAAATTGAAGACTTATACGAAGAGTACCGCGCAACAAGTATGGACGACACAGAAAAGAGAAACGAAATCTGGTCTAAAATTGATTCGACTTCTGGAGAAGCAGCAAAATTTGCTATCGCCAATGAATACGATAAAATGATATCGGGAATTGGAGCAAAAGGAACCAATGCTTACACCTCTGCAGAATCTACCGTTTATGTAAACGACATTCCTTCAAACCAATTAAAAACATGGTTAGATATAGAAGCTGAAAGATTCAGAAATCCTGTTTTTAGATTGTTTCACACCGAACTAGAAGCAGTTTACGAAGAAAAAAATAGAGGTTTAGATAATGACGGACGAAAAATGTTTGAAGCCCTATTATCTGGTTTATACCAAAACCACACATATGGTACTCAAACTACTATAGGTACTATCGACCACTTAAAAAATCCGTCTTTAAAAGAGATCAGAAAGTATTTCAACAAAAACTACGTGCCAAACAATATGGCAATATGTATGTCTGGAGATTTTGATCCGGATTCTGTTATTACTTGGATAGAAGGTACTTTCGGACAGTTTGAAAGAAAATCAGATCCTGTTTTTGTAGCGGGTATTGAACAAGAAATTAGCGCTCCTATTATTAAGGATGTTTATGGGCCTGATGCAGAAAGATTATACATGGGATTCCGTTTTCCTGGTGCTGCACAAAGAGAAACTAAAGTGATGTCTATTATTGATATGATTTTGAGCAATAGCCAAGCCGGACTTATTGACCTAAATCTTAATCAAGAACAGCAAGTACTACAAGCAAGTTGTTTCCCTTACGCTTTAAAAGACTACAGTTCTCACATCTTATTTGGTGTGCCAAAACAAGGACAAACTCTCGACGAAGTTAAAGACTTGTTATTAGGTCAAATAGAATTGGTTAAAAAAGGAGAATTTCCGGATTGGTTAATTCCTGCAGTTATCAACGATTTAAAATTAGGGAAAATCAAACGATTAGAAAGCAACTCTTCTAGAGCCGATGATTTTGTTCAATCTTTTATTCTGGACATCGACTGGCAAACCTATGTTAACGAAATGGAAACATTAGAAAGCATTTCTAAAGAAGAAGTAATGGAAGTAGCCAAAAAATTCTACAACAACAATTACGTTTTAGTAAACAAATTTAATGGCGAAGATCTTTCTATCCAGAAAGTAACCAAACCTTCTATAACTCCGGTTGAAGTTAACAGAGATTCTAAATCAGAATTCCTAACTCAAGCTCTAGAAAGAGAAATAGAAAATGTGGAACCAGATTTTATCAACTATGAAGAAGATATTAAAAATGGACAAGTTAACAACGTAACTTTATCATATAAAGAAAACATTGAAAACGACAGATTTAAACTTTACTACATAGCCGACAGAGGAAACAACAATAATCCTAAGTTAAATATGGCTATCCGTTATTTAAACTATTTAGGAACGGATGAAATATCTCCAAATCAGAAAAAAGAAGAGTTTTACAAATTAGGATGCGAATTAAACGTAAGCAGCCAAGACGAGCAAAGCTACATTTCCTTAATAGGATTGGGTGAAAACTTCGAGTCTTCCGTAGAGTTATTCGAAAACCTGCTATCTAATGTAGTAGCTAACGAAGAAGCTTTGAGCAACCTTAAAGACGACATAATCAAAAACAGAGAAGACAGTAAACTAGACAAGTCTACTATCCTTCAAAGAGGAATGGTGAGTTTTGCTAAATACGGAGCAGACAATCCGTTTACTAATTCTCTTTCTACTAAAGAAATTTTAGATATGACTTCTGAAGAGTTAATCGACATTATAAAATCGATGACTTCTTACCAGCACCGAATTCTTTATTACGGACCTCAAGGAATTGATAAGGTAACAAATACGTTAACGGAACTACACAAAACTCCTGAGACTCTTCTTGCCGTAGAGCAAGGACTTAAGTTTGAAGAAAACGAAATCAACACAACCAATGTATATGTTGTGGATTACGACATGAAGCAAGCGGAAATATTAATGGTTGCAAAAGGGGCAGAATTCCAATCGGAAAAAATGCCTTTAATTAAATTGCACAACGAATATTTCGGAGGTTCTATGGGTTCTATAGTTTTCCAAACACTAAGAGAATCTAAAGCATTGGCTTACTCTGTTTATAGTGCTTATAGCACCCCAAGAACCAATGATAAATCGCATTATGTTACTGCATACATCGGAACCCAATCAGACAAGCTAAAAGAAGCAATGATTGGCATGAACGAATTGCTAAACGAACTTCCTGAAGTAAATGCTAATTTGGAAAATGCTAAAGATGCGGTTATCCAAAAAATTAGAACTGAGAGAATTACTAAAGACAATATTTTATTCAGCTACGAATCTGCAAAAAGATTGGGTTACGAATACGATATGAGACAAGATATCTTCAACAACATTGATGATTATTCGATGGAAGAAATTGTTTCTTTCCACAACAATAACATGAGTGGAAACGATTATACCATTCTTGTTTTAGGTTCTAAAGACGAACTAGATATAGAAGCATTAAGACAATACGGACCAGTAAAATTCTTAAGTCTTGAAGATGTATTTGGTTACTAAAATAGTAGATTTGCAAATTGAAAAATTAAAACAAAAAAAATGAATAAAATTAAAGTTGATCAGCCTGTAGTGGAGCTAGATGGAGATGAAATGACACGTATTATTTGGACTTTCATTAAAGATAAATTGATTTTTCCTTACTTAGATTTAGACGTAAAATATTACGACCTAGGAATGGAAAGTAGAGATGATACTGACGACCAAATTACTATTGACGCAGCAAATGCGATTAAAAAATATAAAGTTGGAATTAAGTGTGCTACTATTACTCCAGACGAAGAAAGAGTAGAAGAATTTGGCCTAAAGAAAATGTGGAGATCTCCAAACGGAACAATCCGTAACATTGTTGGAGGTACTGTTTTTCGTGAGCCTATTATTTGCAAAAATGTTCCAAGACTTGTTCCGAACTGGACACAGCCTATCTGCATTGGCCGACATGCTTTTGGTGACCAATACAAAGCTACCGATACTGTTATAAAAGGAAAAGGTAAACTAACAATGAGCTTCGAACCAGAAAATGGAGAAAAAGTTACTTGGGATGTTTATAATTTCGAAGGAGATGGTGGAGTTGCAATGAGTATGTACAATACAGACGAGTCGATTTACGGATTTGCTCGCTCTTGCTTCAACCAAGCATTGGCTAAAAACTGGCCTTTATACCTTTCTACTAAGAATACTATTCTGAAAGCTTACGATGGAAGATTTAAAGATATTTTTGAAGAAGTATACCAAAACGAATTCAAAGCTGACTTCGCAAAAGCTGGTATTACTTACGAACACAGACTAATTGATGACATGGTTGCTTCTGCTCTTAAATGGAATGGAGCATTTGTATGGGCATGTAAGAATTATGACGGAGACGTTCAGTCTGACACAGTAGCTCAAGGATTTGGTTCGTTAGGTCTTATGACATCTACATTAGTAACTCCTGAAGGAGATGTAATGGAAGCTGAAGCTGCTCACGGAACAGTAACTCGTCATTACAGACAACACCAACAAGGAAAGAAAACTTCTACAAATCCTATCGCATCTATTTTCGCATGGACAAGAGGATTGGCATTTAGAGGAAAGCTAGATAACAACCAAGCTTTAATCGACTTCTGCGACACGTTAGAAAGCGTTTGTATTAACACAGTAGAAAGTGGAACGATGACAAAAGATTTAGCACTATGTATTCATGGTAAAAGTCTTAATGAAAGCCACTACGTAACAACCGAGGAGTTTTTAGAAGCTCTAGATAACGGACTACAAAAACAAATGGCTTAATTAGCTTAAACAATTAAAAAAAGCGGATGTAATATTCGCTTTTTTTATGCCTAAAATTATGCAACAAAAAAGCCCCAAATTTCTTCTTTAGAAAAATAAAGCTAAATTTGCAATACTTAAAAACATAAAAAACTACTTGAAATGAAAAAATTAAACTTCTCAGCATTTGCTGTATTAACAATTGCTTTAATTTTTAGCTCATGCGAAAAAGAACCAACAGTTGTTACATTTCCTAGTCAGGCTGCCCCTATTATGACAAGCCAAACACAAGGATTTTTCGAAGAAAACATTAAAAACGAAACAGAAAAATGGAATATAATCCCAGATTCAACTTATCAAACTTTAATAACTTCAAATAATTATTTTGTAAGATTTAATCATAACACATTTACATACTCTAATGGACAAGCAATAGTTGGAGATTTTACAGTTGAAATTGTAGATGTTTTGACAAAAAAAGATATGTTAAAGTTAAATAGGCCAACATTTACTAATGATGGTGAATTATTGGTTTCGGGTGGTGTTATTTATTTAAATGCTCATCAAAACGGACAACAATTAAGCATTAACAAAAGTGCACCAGTAATGGTTAGCATTCCAACAGACGAAGGAACTCCAATGAAATATTTTAATGGAATTGTAGCCGGAAACAATGACTTTGGATGGGATGAATCTTTAGAAGATGAAGTTACTATTTTTACTCCAAACGACACTTCATGGATAGGAAATAACAACTCACTGAGCTATAATTTCACTATGGATTCTTTTGGGTGGATAAATTGCGACTTTTTTTACAATTCTACTACACCGCTTACTGGTGTTAATGTGATTTTACCAGAAAAACACAATGGATCAAACACATATGTTTTCATTTATTACAGCGATATTAATTCGGTTGCTAACATGGACGACTACAATTTTGACAGTAACTTTGATTTAGGAACAGGCTACTCTACTCCTGTAGGCCTGGACGTTACATTCGTTACTATTTCAGAGGTTAACGATACATTCTATTACGACCTTACAAATACTGCTATAATAGATAATCACCTTGAAGAAATAGATAGCTTAACGATAGCAAGCGAATCACAAATACAAAATATACTAAATAACCTACCATAGTAACAATTAACCAAAACTAAAAAAGCACTTATTTGATAAGTGCTTTTTTTTTAAATAATTTTCTTGTTGTACAAAGAGGGATGCTTGGGATGAATTGTAGAATAAAATTCTTCAATAATTCTAAAGTCTTTTTCTATATCTCCAGATGGATAAATAACTTTTCCAATTCCAGCTTTTTTATCTTTATAATCAAGGTAAGCCAAAGCAATCGGAATTTTAGCCTCTAGAGCCATATAATAAAACCCAGTCTTCCATTTTTTTGTTTTCTTTCGCGTTCCTTCTGGAGCAATTCCGATTATTAAATTTTCGTATGAATCAATAATTTCTACTGCCTGAGACACCAAATTATTCTTTTTATTTCTATCTACAGGAATACCTCCAAAAAACTTAAAAAACCATGCTGTAGACCAATGAAACAACTGGCTTTTAGCAAAATATCGAATTTTAAAACCTAGCTGATAAGCATATAGTATTCCGAATACAAAATCAAGATTAGAAGTATGAGGAGCAACCACTATAATATATTTTGATTCTGATTTATCTGGTGTCCCTCCATCGGACCAACCCAAAATTTTAAATAAAAATCCGAAAAAATTAATCATGAGTCGCTATTATTATTAAAAAATTTATCCTTAAAACTAACTAGATATAATTTAGATGTAGCTCTAGTAAATGCAGTATATAACCATCTTAAATATTCTTTATTAAGCATGTCCTCGTTAAAGAAACCTTGTTCTACAAATACATTTTTCCATTGTCCCCCTTGAGATTTATGGCACGTTATAGCATATGCAAACTTAACTTGAAGAGCATTTAAATATGGGTTCTTTTTAATCTCTTTTATTCTATCGGACTTTTTAGGAATATCGGCGTAATCTTTTTCCACTTTAGTAGAAAGCTTTTTATATTCTTCAAACGTTAAACCAGGAGAATCATTTTGCAATAAATCTAGTAAGATAATTACTTCTAAATCTTCCATATCAGGAAAATCGATTAATCGAATCAAAATTCTAGCAAATCGAGATCCGTAAAGATCGTTAAACTCATATATTCTCAAAACTTCGGCAGTATCTCCATTTGCAATAAAACCTGCTTTGCTTGTTTCAGGCAACCAATGGTAATTATTTCTAATTACCATAATAAAGTCTCCAACAGAAATTTCATCTTCCTGAAATCTTATTCTAGCTCTTATTTGCTGGTTATATAAATTAGCTCGCTTATTCGAGCGACAAACAACTACCGTTTCTTCAACTCCATCAATACTATAAGAATCTTCCAAGGCATCTTGAATATCAATTCCTTCGGTTAAGTTTACAACGTCTTCGTTGCAATCAATAGAGGGATAAGAGGAACTATTATTGCTAATCAAATCTCTTAATTGGGTAGCGTTACTCAAAATTAAAGAATCAGATTGCTGTCTTACAACTTGAGTAAGCTCTATCTCCGTTATTTCTCTTGAGTAATCTCTTTCTAATAATTTTTTATCTAATGCAGGGCTTATATCAAGATGAACTGGGGGTAATTGAGCCGTATCTCCTATTAAAATTAATTTGCAGTTTACTCCAGAATAAACATATTCAATAAGATCGTCTAACAAATTTCTACCACCAAAACCTTTTGCAGTATTGTCAGGAATCATGGAAGCTTCATCTACAATAAAAATAGTATTACTATGCTTATTTTCTTGGAGGCTCAAAAAAGAATTCCCAAAGGAATTTGTCTTAAACCAGTAGATTCTTTTATGAATTGTAAATGCCGTTTTTTTAGAATAAACAGACAGCACTTTTGCGGCACGACCAGTTGGAGCTAATAAAACAGATTTCTTGCCTACTGGCAATAAACTCTTTACTAAGGAGCTTACTAAAGTAGTTTTTCCAGTACCGGCATATCCCTTCAATAAAAAAATACCTCTTTCGGACGAGTCACCAACAAATTTAGACAAAGCTAGCAGCGTTTCCCCTTGTAAAGAGGTAGGTTCAAACTGGAAATTTTGGAGTAAAAGGGCGTGAATTTTCTTTTCTAACATTTCTTAAATAGAGATAGAGACAAAACTATCAAAAATATTCTCAAAAAATTGTAGATTTGCTATAGTAAATTAAAATCAAAAAGATGAATCAAAAACTTATAAGTAGATTATTGTGGCCAGTTATATTTTTCCTTGGATACATGGTAGTAAAGAGCCCAGTTAATCAAATTTTATTTGAAAAAGCTTTTAACGAAAGGAAGTCTGATGTAATTCAAAAATTAGTAGACATCCGATCGGTTCAGGTTGCTTACAAAGAAAAAAACAAGGTTTATGCAGGAGATTTTAATACATTAATTGATTTTGTAAAAAATGATTCCATTGCAATTATTAAAGCAATTGGCGAAGTTCCCGATAGCATTACCGAAGATCAAGCACTAAAACTTGGAATTATTTCAAGAGATTCTGCCTACATATCTGTTTACGAATCGGTTTTCCCAGCAGAATATATTCAAAATAGAGTTTCTAGAATAGCTCTTAACATTGACGAATTAGCACTTGTGCCTTATTCCGAATCAAAGAAATTATTCAAAATAGAGTCTGGAAATATCGAAAAAGGGAAAGTTGTGGTTCAAGTTTTTGAAGTTTCGACAGACTTCGCTTCTTTCATGGACGGTATTGACGCTGACAACAAAGGAATAAATCTACAGAAACCTTTGATGGTAGGCTCAATGGTAGAACCAAAGATCAATGGTAACTGGGGTGAGTAATCCTTCTTACATTTTCTTAGACCGACATCATTTACAATCTTCTAAAACAGAAGAATTGCACCTATCGATAGAGCTAGGCTTAAATGAGGTTTCTTATACTATAAAAAACGATGATCGAGTTTTAGCTATAGAACACATCAATGAGAACCTATCTATTTTTGAAGAAAAAATCAAAAATCACGAATGGTTATCTAAAAAATTCAAGAGTACTAATGTTTGCTTATTAAACCAGAAAAGCACTTTAATTCCGGATTCTTTATTCGATTTAAAGAACAAAGCAAATTACGTGTCATTCAATCATGAAAAAACAGAAAATCACGAAGTTTTACATGACAAAATAGAACCTATAAATTCTTATAATGTTTATGGCATCTCCTCTCCTGTTAAACAACTAATCGAAACTCATTTTAGAGATGCTACCATAAGACATCACTCTAGTTCATTAATTGTTAATTGGATAAATCTTTACAAAAACAACGATGAAAAAAAGTTGATTGTAAACATTCAGAATCAAAGCTTTCAGCTCATGATGATTGACAAAATGGAGTTGAAGTTTTTTAACTCATTTCGATTTCAACATAACAACGACTTTATTTATCATTTGCTTTTTGCAATGGAACAATTAAAATTAGATTCCGAAAAAATAAAGCTTTATTTGTATGGAGACATTTTAAAAGAGTCGGACCTATACCAATTGATATACTCATACATAAGAAATGTTGAGTTTGGAAATAGAAATAGCTTAATACAATTAAGTCCCGTTGCTGATCATATTGAAAAGCATCAGAATTTCACACTTTTACACCAGCACCTTTGCGTATAATTTCAGGAAAATATAAAGGCAAAAATTTAATCGTACCAAAAGGACTTCCAGTAAGACCTACTACCGATTATGCCAAAGAAAGTCTTTTTAATATTTTAAACAATACTATAAGCTTTCGAGAACTAAATATTTTAGAATTGTTTGCGGGAACAGGAAATATTGGCTTCGAATTTATGTCTAGAGGAGCCAAAAGTATTACATCTGTAGATTTAGACTTTAAGTGTATTCAGTTCATTAAAAAAATGAATAAAGAAATAGGCATAGAAGGAAGAGTTATTCGCTCTGAAGCTTTCCGATTTGTTAAATCGAACAAAGATAAATACAATCTTATCTATGCTGATCCTCCTTACGAAATAGATAATTTACTTTTACTTCCAGATTTAATTTTCGACAAAGGCTTATTGCAAGAAGAAGGCCTTTTAATAATAGAACACAAGAAAGAAATAGATTTTAGCCTAGCAAAAAATTATACAAGTACCCGACAATATGGGAAAGTAAACTTTAGCTTTTTTAACTCTTAATTATGAATGATAAAATAGCAGTATTTCCCGGTTCTTTTTCTCCTTTCACATTAGGACATCAATATGTGATCAATAGAGCCATGGCGTTGTTTGATAAGATAATAATTGCAGTAGGATCAAACTCTTCTAAAGAGTATTACTTTACGGAAGAACAAAGAATTCAATGGATGGAAGATATATTTAAGGATGAGCCTAAAGTAGAAATTCGAAAATACGAAGGGCTTACTGTAGACTTCTGCAAGAGCATAGGCGCTAACTTTATTTTAAGAGGATTAAGAAACTCTAAAGATTTCAATTATGAAAAAGAAATCGCTCAGGTAAATCAAACTTTAAATGAAGAAATAGAAACAATCTTCATTATAACAAGTTCTGAATACTCTCACATTAGCTCTACTCTAGTTAGAGAAGTAGCAAAAAATGGAGGTGACATCAGTAAGTTTGTTCCTAAAGGAATTAAGATATAGATTCGTAATAATTCTTTATTACCTTTTCAATATTAGAATACGTATTTAAAAGGCATTCTTTTATTTGTTCATCAGACTTCCACTCTACTAATTGAATTCCTTCTTCGATTTGAGCAATCAATTGTCCGTCAAAACTTGTGTCCATAATAAACCAATTGGTTTCTTTAAGAATCCAGCTATTTTGAAAATACATGTGATACGATTTATTTAGTTGAGAAACAATTTGTAATCCGTTTACTCCACACTCCTCTTCTACTTCTCTTAGAGAACAAGTTTCAATGTTTTCGTTTTGCTCTAATTTACCTTTTGGCAAATCCCATTTTCCATTTCTAAAAATAAAAAGAAGCTCTTTATTTTTATTACGAACGACACCACCTCCAGCAATAATTTTGTGAAAAGATGCAATGAAAGATTGCCAAGCAATCTCAATATCAGCACAAAAAATATTTACTTTATCATGCTTGTTACTCTCTAAGGAAACAACAATCTCTTGCCAATTTATATCGTCAGAATACGTAATCGAAAAATAATTATCAATTTTTTGATTTTCGTCGAAAACTAAAGGACGGTTGTTTATAAAAACTTCATACATTTGCTCTATGATTTTAAATACAGAAATAGCAAAACAAATTGCAAAATCTTTATTGCAAATAAAAGCAATTATATTGAGCCCTTCTGCACCTTTTACATGGGCTTCAGGATGGCATTCGCCAATCTACTGCGACAACAGAATCACGCTATCACACCCAGAAATTAGAAATTTCATCCGCCAAGAACTGGCCCAAGGAATAGTAAAAAAATATGGGAAACCAGATGTAATTGCTGGTGTTGCGACAGGAGCAATTGCCCAGGGTGCTCTAGTAGCTCAAGAATTAGGCTTGCCTTTTATCTATATAAGATCGTCAGCAAAAGATCACGGACGCCAAAATTTAGTAGAAGGTAAAATAGATAGCGGCCAATCTGTTGTAGTAATAGAAGACCTTATAAGCAGCGGGAAAAGTAGCTTAGCTGCTGTAGATGCCCTCAAATCAACTGGATGTATTGTTAAGGGAATGGCTGCTATTTTTACTTATGGTCTTGACAAAGCAAAAGAAAATTTTGAAAATCACGACTGCGAACTTTTCACTTTAGGGGATTACGATACTCTAATTGAGCAAGCTCTTGACACAAAATATATAACCGAATCAGATTTGTCTTTATTAAAAGAATGGAGGTCAAATCCTTCTAAATGGAATAGATAATCATGATTGAGAGTAATAAAACTATTGTAAATAAATCTGACGAACAAGTTTTTTTATTCATCTCTGATTTTAATAATTTCGTTCATTTAATGCCTCCAGAAGTCAAAGACCTTAAAGTTACCCAAAACGATTGTTCTTTTTCAATACAAGGAATGCCAACTATACATCTTAAGATAGAAGAAAAAACACCTTACTCTTTAGTAAGAATGATTTCCAGAGATGGAAAGCTCGATTTTAGTTTAAATTGTAATCTAGAAAACATAGACGAATCATCTTGTTATGCTCAATTTACTTTTGATGCTGAATTAAATAGCATGATGAAAATGATGGTACAGAAACCTCTAACAAACTTCTTGAATACATTAACAGAGAAGTTAAAGCTTATTCCTTAATCATTTTTATTTGCGAATTAGAAAAAGATTTCAATTCATTATCTATCTCTAATACAATTTCGCCTTGCTTGTTAACCTCTCTAATTATAGTTTCTACTCTTTTGCCTTTAATTATAAAATACGCTTTCTCATTTCTTTTAAATAGTAGAGACTGATAGTTCTCATTAATAACATTTAGCTCATTTCTTTTAAACTGAAAATAGTGTTTTTCTAATTGAACAATCAAGGTTTCTAATACTTGGTTAATATCTATTGAATCTTTTAACAAAAGCTTCATCGAAGTAGGATTAATCAATTGATCGGGAAAATCAGATTGATTAACATTTAATCCGACACCTACAATAGAAGAATGTAGCATTCTGCCTTGAATCTTGTTCTCAATTAAAATTCCTGCAATTTTCTTTTTATTAACTAAGATGTCATTTGGCCATTTTATTTGACAATCTAAACCGAACTGCATAAGTGTTTGGCAAATAGAAACAGCAATGAATTGATTAAGATAAAACTGATAAATTAAATCGCATTTTGGCTGAAGAAGAACACTAAATAATAAATTATCTCCTGAATTGGAATGCCATAAATTTTCACCCTGGCCTCTACCTTGGGTCTGGGCATTTGCAACTACTACAACACCTTCAAAAAAACTGCTGTCATTTAGATTTTCACTCAAAAAAGAATTGGTAGAGTTTACATTATCTAAAGGAATAATTTTATGTCCTATAATCAAAGTGTTCATAAAGCAAATTAAGGATAAAAAAACATTATTTTTGTACCTCTTAAAAATAAACTATAATTTATTTAATGACGAATCAAGATAACATCAATAATTCTGACATTTTAAACAATGTTGTGATTGAAGGAATGCAGAATATAAAGGCTAACGAAATCATAAGTCTTAACCTTAAGGATATTGAAACTGCCGTTTGCGATTATTTTATAATTTGTCACGGTACTTCAAATACTCACGTTAATGCAATAGCAGATTCGGTTATTGAAGAAACCTTAAAAACTCTTAGCGACAAGCCTTTTAGCAAAGAAGGAATGCAAAGTGGAGAGTGGATATTACTTGATTACGGCAATGTGGTTGTTCATGTTTTTCAAAAAGAGATTAGAGACTTTTACAATATTGAAAAACTATGGGGGGACGCGGTAATTAATCACATAAAATAATAATTTTCTATGAAAGAAAAGAAAGAACCTAAAACATTTAAATTCAACTTTTACTGGATATACGCTATCATAGCATTGCTATTTCTAAGTGTTCAGTTATTAAACTCTAGCTCTAACACGAAAGATAGTTCGTGGCAAGAGGTTAATAGAGATATGCTTCAAAAGAAAGAAGTACAGAAATTAGAAATCGTAAACGATAAGTATGTAAAGGTTTACATCAAAAAAGAGTCTCTTAAAAGAGAATACCATAAAGAGGTTAGAACAAACCCTATCAGTAACTCTGAAAACATAGGCCCTCACTATGTTTTTCAAATCGGTTCCGATGATGTGTTTTTCGCTCAATTAAATGATGCTCAAAAAGATTTCGAAAAAGAAGACAGAGTCAATATCACTTACACGACTGAAAAAAATGTCTTAGGTGATACCTTAGGGTGGATATTCCCTATTCTTATAATGATTGCTATCTGGATGTTTCTTATGAAAAGAATGAGTGGCGGAGGCGGAGGCCCTGGCGGTCAAATATTCAACATAGGAAAATCTAAAGCAACACTATTTGATAAAACAAAAGTAAACGTAACATTCAATGATGTTGCGGGTTTAAAAGGTGCTAAAGAAGAAATAGAAGAAATTGTAGACTTCTTAAAGAAACCAAAAAAATATACTGCATTAGGGGGTAAAATTCCTAGAGGAGCGCTATTGGTTGGCCCTCCAGGAACAGGTAAAACATTACTTGCAAAAGCAGTTGCTGGCGAAGCTCAGGTTCCTTTTTTCTCTTTATCAGGTTCTGATTTTGTAGAGATGTTTGTAGGTGTAGGTGCCTCAAGAGTAAGAGACCTTTTCAAACAAGCAAAAGAGAAAGCACCATCTATCATATTTATTGATGAGATTGATGCTATTGGTAGAGCAAGAGGCAAGAATAATATGACAGGAGGTAACGACGAGAGAGAAAATACTCTTAATCAGTTATTAACTGAAATGGATGGTTTTGGCACTAATTCAGGAGTAATTGTAATTGCAGCTACTAACCGTTCTGACGTTTTAGACAGAGCTTTATTAAGAGCAGGAAGATTTGATAGACAAATATATGTTGACCTTCCTGACGTAAATGAAAGAAAAGAAATATTTAGTGTTCATATTAAACCTTTGACGCTAGAAAAAAATGTAGACATCGATTTTCTTTCTAAACAAACACCTGGTTTTTCTGGAGCTGATATTGCAAACGTTTGTAACGAATCTGCCTTAATTGCTGCAAGAAAAAACAAGAAGAAAGTAGGGAAACAAGACTTCTTAGATGCTGTGGATAGAATCATTGGTGGTTTAGAAAAGAAAAATAAGATTGTTTCTAGAGAAGAAAAAAGAACAGTAGCATTTCACGAGGCTGGACACGCAACAGTAAGTTGGTTTATGAAATATGCATCACCACTAGTGAAAGTAACTATTGTACCAAGAGGAAGATCTCTAGGTGCAGCTTGGTACTTACCTGAAGAAAGACAACTTACTACGACCGAACAAATGACACACGAAATGTGTGCTACACTTGGTGGTAGAGCAGCTGAACAAGTGATATTCAATAAAATATCGACAGGAGCATTAAGTGATTTAGAAAAAGTGACTAAACAGGCTTATTCTATGGTTACTGTATACGGACTAAATAAAAAAATTGGTAATATCAGTTTTTACGACTCCAGCGGAGGAGATAGTTTTACTAAACCTTACAGTGAAGCTACAGCAAAAACAATAGATGAAGAGGTTAGTAATTTGATTGAAAAGTGTTACCAAGAAACAATTCAACTACTATCTTTACATAAAGACAAACTGACTAAATTAGCTGAATTACTTCTAGAAAAAGAAGTTATTTTTAAAGAAGATTTATTAGCAATCTTTGGTCCGAGACCTTGGGACAAAGCTGAGGAGATAGAAGTGAAGGCTAAAAAAGTTGCGAAAAAAGAACCTAAAAAAGTTGTAAAAAAAACAACTAAAAAGGTTGCAAAAAAAGAGGTTGAACAAGAAGAAAAACCAAAAGCAACACAAAAAAAATCATAAATGAGTCAGAACTGGGTAACAATAAAAAGCAGTGATCAGGTCTATCAATTAGAAATTTTAAAAGGACTTCTTTTACAACACGACATAACATCTGTTGTGATTAACAAACAAGATTCATCCTATATGAACTTTGGGGAAGCAGAACTTAAAGTATTGGAATCAGATTCAGAAAAAGCACTGCAAATAATCAATCAAGAAAATGAGTAATCTGATTCAACGAATTATTACTGGACTTATTTATGGAATCACATCGATTGCATGCTTATCCTTGAGTCCTGTTAGTTTCGTTGTCTTTTTTCTTGTGGCAATGGTAATTGGTTTAAACGAGTTCTACAATCTAGCAGAGAAATTAGACTATAAGCCAAACAGAGTGTTAGCTACCATTTCATCTGTTTTAATATTCGTTTCATTCCTATCCATTTGTTTATTTCCTGATTACAGCAAAACCTTAGCTGCTTGTTCGATATTTAGCATTTTAGCAATATTTGTAAGTGCATTATTTCAAAAAGAAAACAAATCATTTAATTCGACAGCTAGTACATTTCTAGCCATTTCTTATGTAGCTTTACCTTTCTCTCTAACAAGCTTGATAGCCTTCCAAAATGGCATATTTGAATACGAGATAATCCTTTCCAGCTTCATACTAGTTTGGTTGTCGGATACTGGAGGATATTTTATTGGAGTAAAATTTGGCAAAAGAAAGTTAATGGAAAGGATATCTCCTAAAAAAAGCTGGGAAGGCGCAGTTGGGAGTCTTTTATTTTCGATAATTGGAGCTATCATTATCTCTGAATACTTTACTATTTTTAACACTTATGAATGGATAATACTATCCATTATTATTTGCGTAAGCTCTATTTTAGGAGACTTAATAGAGTCCATGTTTAAAAGAAACGCAGGAATAAAAGACACAGGAAATATACTCCCAGGACATGGCGGAGTTTTAGACAGGTTTGACAGCATTATATTTGTGCTTCCAATGATATATATATTTCAACTAATAATACTATGATAAGATTCCATAAAGAAGGATATAAAATAATTGCAATTACTATAGGACTAATAATAATCACGAATTTTTTAATTAGTGATCCTTCATGGCTTTCAAAAGGTATATTTTCATTATCAATTGTTTTTCTTATTTTAGTTTTACAATTTTTCAGAAATCCTAAGCGAACAGTAAGGGCTAAAGAAAATGAAGTTATTGCTCCAGCGGACGGAAAAGTGGTGGTAATTGAAGAAGTTGAAGAAACAGAATACTTTAAAGATAAAAGAATTCAGGTTTCGATTTTCATGTCTCCAATAAATGTTCATGTTAATAGATATCCGATAGATGGTACGGTAGAATATGCCAAATACCACCCAGGAAAATATTTAGTAGCTTGGCACCCAAAGTCTTCTACAGAAAACGAAAGAACAACTGTCGTTGTAAAAAACGAAAGTATTTCAATTCTTTTTCGTCAAATTGCAGGAGCCTTAGCAAGAAGAATAGTAATGTATTCTAAAGTTAACGATAAAGCAATAAAAGGAGAAGATTATGGTTTTATTAAATTCGGTTCTAGAGTAGATTTATTTTTTCCAATAGGAACAGATATAAACGTAGAACTTAATCAAAAAGTAAAAGGCAATAAGACTATTATTGCAAAATATTAATTTTTAAAAATGAAAAAAATGAAAAAAATTATTTTAATGATGACGCTAGGACTATTTGTTTTAAGCGCAAGTGCTCAAACAAAAAAAACAACTAAAGAAACAACAAAGACAGAGGTTAGCACTAAAGATTGTGCTAAAAAATGTTGCGCTAAAAAAGAAGCTAAAGCTGAGGTCAAAAAAGATTGTAGCAAAAAATGTAGCTCTGATGACAAAGCAAAATGCAGTTCAGAAAAGAGCAAATGTTCTTCAGACAAAAAATGTTCTAAAGGAGATGCATGTTGCAAGAAAACTGGCGAAACTGTAGCTAAATGCGACAAGAAAAAAGAAGGATGTTGTAAGTCAGACTCTGGCAAATAAGACACCCTAAATCCATTAAAAAAACTCAAGTGTCAATAGCGCTTGAGTTTTTTTAATTAAACATTATTGAAAAGTGCATATAGAACAGCATAGATTAGCTAATAACATTAGAATTGTTCATAAAAGAACAAGTGGAGCTGTTGCGCATTGTGGTATAATTATAAACTGCGGTTCTAGAGATGAAGGGGAAGACGAACAAGGCCTAGCTCACTACATAGAACACGTTATATTTAAAGGCACAAAGAAAAGAAAAGCTTACCATATCTTAAGTAGAATGGAAGATGTTGGAGGAGAAATCAATGCCTTCACAACAAAAGAAGAAACCTGTGTTTACTCTTCTTTCATGCCCGAATATTACGAACGATCTTTAGAATTACTTCAAGACATTGTTTTTGAGTCAACTTTTCCGAGCAAAGAATTAGTCAAGGAAAAAACTGTAGTTATTGACGAAATAAACTCTTACAAAGACAATCCATCAGAACAAATTTTTGACGACTTTGAAGAGCTATTATTTCAAGACCATTCTATTGGCAGAAATATACTAGGAACTCCAAAACACGTTAAATCATTTAACAAAAAAATGATTTCTGATTTCATCTCTAGAAACTATCTTAGCGATGAAATGGTAATTAGTTCTGTAGGAAACATAGAATTTAAAAAGCTAGTTCAAATGATTGAAAAGTTATTTGGACATATTCCTAAAAGCGACAAAACAAAAACTAGGAGTCCATTTAAAAACTACCAACCTTTTCACAAAAAAGTTAGTCACTCTGGCTTTCAAACCCATGCCAAACTAGGTTCTATAGCTCAAGAAGCTACGAGCAACAAAAAAACAGCCATGATATTGTTAAACAATATTTTAGGAGGCCCTGGGATGAACTCAAGATTAAACCTTTCTATAAGAGAAAAATATGGACTCACGTATTCTATAGAATCTCACTACACGCCATATAGCGACACCGGAATTTTTAGTATTTATTTAGCAAGTGATAAAGATAGCACTCAAAGATGCATTAGCTTAGTTAAGAAAGAATTGGAGCTTTTCTGCAAAAAACCATTAGGACCTCAACAATTAAAGAAAGGAAAACTTCAGCTAATAGGACAAATAGCTATAGGGCAAGAAAGTGAAGTAAACTTAATGCTATCTATAGCTAAGAGTATATTACTCTATAACAGAATAGATTCATTTGAAGAAGTAAAAAATAAAATCAATAATGTCTCTCCTGAGATAGTTCAAGAAGTAGCGAACGAAGTTTTCAATCCTTCTAATTTATCCTCATTAATTTATAGTACATAAAATGGAATTTTTACCAAAAAAAATCGACGACTATGCATGTTTACACAGCCAAGAAGAGAATCAGGTTTTAAAAGATTTGAATAGAGAAACTTGGGCAAAAGTTCTCATTCCAAGAATGCTATCTGGTCATCTTCAAGGAAGGACGCTAAGCATGTTCAGCAAAATGATTAAACCAAAAAATATTTTGGAAATTGGGACATACACTGGATACTCTGCAATTTGCCTTTGCGAAGGCCTAGAAGAAAATGGAAAATTACATACTATAGACATCAATGAAGAGCTAAAAGAAATATCTTCCAAATACTTTAAAAAAGCAAACATAGAAGATAAAGTAGAACAGCACATTGGTAATGCTATGGAGATTATTCCAGGCTTAGATTTGACCTGGGATTTAGTCTTTATAGATGCTGACAAAGAAAATTACAGTAATTATTTCGATCTTGTTATCGACAAAATGGCGTTAGGCGGATTTCTAGTTGCGGATAATGTTTTGTGGAGCGGGAAAGTTGTTGAGCCAATAAGCGAAAAAGATATGGAGACTAAAGAAATCATTAATTTTAATGATAAAATCCATCAAAGTGACAGAGTAGAAAATGTTTTAATGCCAATAAGAGACGGCTTAATGGTATGCAGAAAAATTAAATAATCATGCTTTCATTTGACAATACAGAGATTGCTTTCAAGCAAAAATCTAATAAGGAATTAAAAAAATCATATTGGCTTTTTCAATTAATAGCTAACAATACATTAGTAAAAGTTGGGCCTAGTTTATTGAAGCTTGCTATGTTTCTAAAACTACCAATAAATGGTATTATCAAAAACACCATATTCAAACAATTTTGTGGTGGAGAGTCAATTGATAATTGCAACCAAACAATTAATGGTCTTCATAAATTTAAAATCGGTACAATTCTAGATTATTCTGTGGAAGGAAAAAACGATGAAACTGATTTTATTCGTGTTTACAAGGAAGCAATATCTACCATTAAGAGTGCTAAAAACAATGAGAAAATTCCGTTCACAGTTTTTAAAATATCTGGACTTGCAAGATTTGAATTATTAGAAAATTGGGACTTAAATCAATCAAAATTTTCTGATAATGACAAACAAGAATTTAAATCACTAAAAGACAGATTACAATCCTTATGTGATTTAGCAAAAGAACTTGATGTGAAAATTTTCATTGATGCAGAAGAAAGCTGGATTCAAAACTCGATCGATTTTCTGGTTACTGAATTAATGAGTAATTATAATCAAGAAAAAGTGTTGGTATACAACACCCTTCAAATGTATCGTTGGAACAGACTTCAATACCTACAAGACTGTCATAAAACAGCAAAGCAAAACAACTATCTGTTAGGTTTTAAATTAGTTAGAGGTGCTTATATGGAAAAGGAAAGAGAACGTGCTCAAAAATTAAGCTACTCATCTCCCATTCAGAAAGATAAAGCTAGCTCAGACAAAGACTATAACCTAGCATTAGAATATTGCATTAACAATATAGACTCTATTGCAATTTGCGCAGGCACTCATAACGAAAAAAGCTCTTTGTTTCTTTCCGAATTAATGTCTAAGAATAATATAGAGAACAAACACCCTCACGTTTACTTCTCTCAACTTCTTGGTATGAGTGACCACATCAGCTTTAATTTATCCGACCTTGGCTATAATGTAGCAAAGTATGTTCCTTACGGACCAGTAAAGGATGTTATTCCTTATTTAATAAGAAGAGCCCAAGAAAACACTTCCATTTCTGGACAGACTAGTAGAGAACTGAGTTTAATTATTAAGGAGAAAACAAGAAGAAAGTCTAATTAGAACAACTGCAAGTATCGTTATCGATAGTAAAGTCTTGTAACCTTACTTTTTCAGAACAGAGTTCAAAAACTGCAGAAATATTTTCTTTTTCTATCGTATATGTTTTGCAAGGCTCAGAATCAGTAACACTCTTATCAAAGTTAACCTCTCCATCTTCTAAAACCTGCAATACTTCATCTTGATCTAAAGACAAACATTCTAATTTACATATAGCATCAGGCCCTAAGTAAATAGTATCTTGCTTTAAGTGATAAATGACTCTATAGTCTAAACTGAAATAATTCCATTGCTCTTTTATTCTGTCAGGAAAAATAAAATTAATCATAAGCAGTCCAAGTATAACTCCAAATAAAAAAATTGTTAATCGTCTTGCCATTATTTAAATACTTGCTATTAATAAATCAATTTCTTTGTAATTAATATCGAACCATTGACCAACCATTTTATTGGTCAACATTCCGTGAAAAACATATACTCCTTGTCGCACGCCACAATCTCTAACTATTAAAGGTTCTATACCTCCTTCCTCTCCTAGTTTCAAAAGCGTAGGAGTTAAAAGATTACTTAAAGCATAAGAGGCTGTTCTAGCCACTCTAGTAGGAATGTTAGGAACGCCATAATGAACTACACCATGCTTAATAAGCGTAGGCTTAGCATGACTAGTTATTTCGGACGTTTCAACACAACCTCCCTGATCAATACTAACGTCTATTATTACCGCTCCTTCTTTCATGTTTTCAACCATATTTTCAGAAACAACACAAGGAGTTCGTTTTTCATTAGAACGTAAAGCACCAATAACAACATCCGCTCTTCTTAGGGCTTTAGCTAAAACTTTAGGTTGAATAATAGAAGTGTAAACACGAGTATTCAAATCACTTTGAATTCTTCTTAATTTAGATAATGAATTGTCGAATATTTTAACAGAAGCACCAAGACCCATAGCAGAACGAGCAGCAAATTCTCCTACTGTTCCTGCTCCGATAACTACAACTTCGGTTGGAGTTACTCCGGCAATACCACCTAACATCAATCCCTTACCACCATTAACATTACTCAAACATTCTGATGCAATTAGTATGGATGTATTACCTGCTATTTCGCTCATCGAACGCATTAATGGCATAAGGCCACATTCATCTTGAATAAACTCAAATGCTAATGCATTGATTTTTTTATTCATTAATTCTTGAAAATAAGCCTTGGATCTTGTTGTAATCTGAATAGCGGAAATAAGAGTCTGACGCCCTTTCATAAGCTTCAACTCATCTAAAGATGGGGGTACTACTTTTAAAATAATATCAGCGGTGTAAGCTTCTTCAGCGCTGTAAACTATCTTAGCACCAGCTTCGCTGTAGTCGTTGTCAGAAAAATTTGCTTTGTCTCCCGCTCCGGTCTCAACATAAACTTCATGACCGTGGCTTACTAAAAGATTAACCGCTTCAGGCACTAAAGAAATCCTCCCTTCTTGCAAATAGGTTTCTTTAGGTATTCCAATAAAGAGATTTTTTTCTTTATTTTTTAATTCTAATTTTTCTTCTTGAGGCAACAAGCCACCATCTCCAAAGGATGAAATATTTTCCATTACAATATTCTTATGATTCTTTTTTCCTGTTCGACTGTAATTTCAACTTTCAGAAAATCATCTGGGATAATATTTTTAATCTTAGATGGCCACTCTATAAAACAAAAGTGGTTGCTAAAAAAGTAAGATTCGTAACCAAGGTCAAACGCCTCTGACTCATCCTCTAGTCTATAAAAATCAAAATGATAAACAGTCTCATTATTTTTACTAATATACTCATTTACAATGGAAAAAGTAGGACTTTTAACAACATCAATAACATCCAGACTCTTACACAAGTATTTAATCAGGGTAGTTTTACCCACTCCCATTTCGCCAAAAAACACCCACTTTTTATTGTTAGGGTATTGACTAAACATACTTTTAGAAATATCTTCTAAATCATCCAACTTCTCACAAATCCATTCCATTCTATTACGACTTTGGTTTCAACACAACTAAGGGAATTAACATTTCTTCTAGAGAAATTCCTCCATGCTGAAAAGTATCTTTGTAATGATTTACAAAGTAATTGAAATTATTAGGGTATGCAAAAAAGTAATCTTCTTTTGCGAAGATATACCTACTACTTAGGTTAACCGAAGGCAAAAATACATCTTCAGGCTTTTCAACCTCAAAAACTTCGCTGGATTGAAACTTCATGTTCCTACCTTGCTTATACCTTAAGTTGGTTGTAATCTCTTTATCTCCTATAACCTTAGACGGCCTCTTTACCTGAATAGTTCCGTGATCAGTTGTTAAAATTAATTTAGAGTTTGATTTAGAAATAAATTGCAACATATCTTTCAAAGGAGAATGTTCGAACCAAGAAGTAGTTAGAGACCTGTATGCTGCTGTGTTTTCTGCCAACTCTTTTATCACCTTCATGTCTGTTCGAGCATGAGAAAGCATATCTACAAAGTTGTATACTATTACATTAAGATTATTATTAGACAGACTATGCATATTGTCCACTAATTTTTTACCCGCATCTAAATTTGTGATTTTATTAAAAGAGAACTTTAAATCTCCTTTTCCCAAACGAGCAAGCTGAGCCTCTAAGAAATCTTTTTCAAACATATTTTTACCTCCTTGATCAGTATCATTTTTCCACCAATTAGGATGTATTTTTTGCATTTCTGAAGGCATCAATCCTGAGAAAATTGCATTTCTTGAATATTGAGTAGCTGTAGGCAGAATGCTAAAATAAACCTCATCGCTTGTAACCGAAAAATAATTGGCTAAATAAGGCTCTATCGATTTCCACTGGTCGTATCTTAAATTATCTACAACCACCATATAAACACAACTGTCTTCGTTTAAATGCTCGGCAACTTTATTTTTAAAAATTTGATGTGACATTAATGGTGAAGCGCCACCTCCGTTTAACCAGTTTTTATATTCTCTTTTAACAAACCTGAAAAATTGAGTGTTAGCCTCATTTTTCTGCATTTCAATAATCGAAAGCATATTGTTATCTCCAGACTTCTCAAGTTCTAATTCCCAATAAGTAATTCTTTTAAAGATATCAACCCATTGATTGTAGTCTAACTCATCCATCAACTCCATACCTATCTTGCGGAATTCTTGCTGATAATCTAAATTAGTCTTCTTACTTATTAAGCGTTCATTATCAATATTTTTCTTAATCGACAATAAAATTTGCTTTGGGTTTACTGGCTTAATGAGGTAATCGGAAATCTTAGAGCCAATAGCTTCTTCCATAATGCTTTCCTCCTCGCTTTTGGTAATCATTATTACCGGTAAATTTGGCTTTGTATTTTTAATTCGTGCTAAAGTTTCGAGTCCAGAAAGTCCTGGCATATTCTCGTCTAAAAAAACTAAATCAAAATCTTCAGAAGACACCAATTCATGGGCTGTTAGTCCGTTATTTGCAGTTTTTATTGTATATCCTTTCAACTCTAAAAACATAATGTGAGGCTTCAATAAATCAATTTCATCATCGGCCCACAGTATATTTATCCTATCATTTAAATTCATATCTTCATCAAAGTTTACAAAATTAAAATTACGCTTATTTTTTATAATGAATACATCATCTAAAATCTTAAACGACCCTATTCACGGTTTTATTAGACTTCCTAAAGGAATAATTTTTGATCTGATCGAACATCCTTATTTCCAAAGACTTAGAAGGATTTCTCAACTAGGATTAAGCTCTTTAGTTTATCCTGGGGCATACCACACAAGGTTTCACCATGCTATTGGAGCAATGCATTTAATGACCAAAGCTATTGAGTCATTGCGTTCTAAAGGACATGAAATTACAGAAGAAGAATCTTTAGGAGCCGAAATTGCTATCTTATTACATGATATTGGCCACGGCCCATTTTCTCATGCTCTCGAACACAGCATTTCTCATAATATTTCCCACGAACAAATTTCCAGCCTTTTCATGAAAAAGCTAAACAAGGAGTTTGATGGAAAATTAGATCTAGCAATTCAAATTTTCGAAGGTAATTACAAGAAGAATTTTCTTCATCAACTTGTTTCGAGTCAGCTAGATGTTGATAGAATGGATTATCTGAAAAGAGACAGCTTCTATTCTGGAGTTCAAGAAGGTACAATAGGAGCTGAAAGAATTATTCATATGCTAAACATAGTGGATGATAATTTGGTAGTAGAAAGCAAAGGAATTTATTCAGTAGAAAAATTTCTAATAGCAAGAAGACTAATGTACTGGCAAGTATATTTCCACAAAACAGTAGTTTGTGCAGAGCAAATGCTAATTCAAATTCTTAAAAGAGCTAAAGAATTATCACAAAAAAGAATAGAACTATTCACTACAACTGCATTAAAAGAATTCCTTGAAAACAATTACACTCTGAAAGATTTTGAAGATAAGCAATTGGTATTTAATGCATTTACTCAGCTAGATGATTTTGATATTATGACATGCATCAAGCAATGGAAAGACCATAAAGACATTATTTTATCAACTTTATCAAACAACATAATTGACAGAAAGTTGTTTAAAGTAATTGTAAATGACAAACCATTTAATGCAGAGGAGGTGAATTCAATAAAAGAACAAGTGAAAATAAAGTATTCATTAAACTCCTCAGACTTAGACTACATGGTTATTGAAGGCCAAATTTCTAATGACGCATACAAACTTAATGACTCTGACATTAAGATTTCTTTCAAAGACGGGAGCTTATTAGACATTTCTCAAGCATCAGACCAAGATGCTATTTCAGCTATTAGTAAAAAAGTTAAAAAGTTTTTCATTTGCTATCCTAAAGATTTTAAAAATTAACATAAATTTAATACATGAATTTTAGTGCCCAAGAAATTTCAGATATTCTAAAAGGTGAGGTCGATGGAGATAAGAATATTTCTGTTTTTTCGCTGAGTAAAATTGAAGACGGATTTAAAGGGAGTTTGAGTTTTCTTGCAAACCTAAAATATGAATCTTTCCTTTATGAAACAAAGGCAAGTCTTGTTGTGGTTGACAAAGACTTTACCCCAACTCAAAAAAATCATCCGACATTAATTCGTGTAGAAAATGCATATCAAGGCTTTAGCACTCTACTCGATTTATACAATGAGGTAAAATTAGAAAAAGTAGGTGTTGAAAATAATTGCAACATCGATAGTTCTGCCACATATGGAGAAGGAATTTATATCGGATCCAACACATACATTTCTGAAAATGCTACTATCGGAAAAAATGTAAAAATTTACCCAAACTGCTTTATAGGTAAAAATGTAAATATTGGCGACAATTGTATCATTGAACCTGGAGTGAATCTATTAGCAAATACTGTTATAGGGCATGATTGCATTATTCACTCTGGAACTATTATTGGAAGTGACGGATTTGGTTTTGCTCCTAATGACGAAAACGATTATCAAAAGGTTGCCCAGATTGGCAACGTAGTAATCGGTAATAAAGTAGAAATCGGAGCAAATACAACCATTGACCGAGCAACATTAGGCTCTACTAAAATTAATGATGGGGTTAAACTTGACAATCTAATTCAGATAGCTCATAATGTTGAGATTGGTGAAAACACCGTAATTGCAGCACAAACAGGAATAGCTGGATCAACTAAGATTGGAAAAAACTGCATGATTGGAGGGCAAGTTGGAATAGTAGGACATCTAACAATTGCAGATGGGGTTAAAATCGCAGCACAATCAGGAATAGGTTCTAGCATTAAAGTTGAAGGCAGTATAGTTCAAGGTTCTCCAGCTTACAACATTGGAGATTACAAAAGATCTTATGTCTACTTTAGAAAACTTCCCAATCTTTACGCTTCTATTAATGAGATACAAAAAAAACTAGATAAGCTACTTAATAGTAAATGATACAAAATCAAAGAACAATATCAACCAGCGTTTCTATCGCAGGCAATGGACTTCATAGTGGCTTAAAAACTAACGTTACATTTAAACCAGCCCCGCCTTTTGCAGGAGTTACTTTTATTAGAACAGACTCCCAGGAAGCAGTTTCAATAAAAGCAAGTTCGGAAAATGTTCATTCTACTCAAAGAAGTACCCATTTAAAAAACAACAATTACTCTGCACAAACCACAGAACATGTTTTAGCAGCTATTTCAGCTTTAGAAATTGATAATTTGATCATCGAGATTGATAATGTGGAAATTCCTATTTTAGATGGATCTAGCGCTCCATTTGTTCGCTTACTAGAAGAAGCAGGAATAAATGATCAAAGTGCAAGTAAAAAAATATTTAGTCCCAAAAAGAAAATTCACTTCAAGTTTGAAGAAACAGATAGTGAGTACATATTAGAACCTCATCATGATTTCTCTGTAGAAGTGAAAGTTGACTACAATACTAGCGTGTTAAACACATCTTCAGCTAAGGTTGAAAACATGCAGGATTTTAAACAAAACTGTATTGAGGCTAGAACGTTTGTCTTTCTGCATGAACTAACACATCTAATAGATCAAGGCTTAATCAAAGGAGGTGATCTTAATAATGCTATTGTTTTAGTAGAAAATGAGATTAATAAAGAAGAACTTTATAAATTAGCAAAGTACTTTGATAAAGATAATATTGAAATACAGGAAAACGGCATACTCAACAACATAGATTTAAAGTATGAAAATGAGCCTGCTAGACACAAACTACTTGATGTAATTGGTGATTTAAAATTATTTGACTTTTGTATAAAAGGAAAATTAACAGTAACAAAACCTGGACACAAAGCAAACATAGCGTTTGTTGAAAAATTAAATGAAATTATGAAAAAAGAAGCTCCTTTTTATGATCCTAGCATACCGCCAATAAAGGACATACACGAGATAATGGACATGCTACCTCACAGACCTCCATTTTTATTGATTGACAAAATCATAGAATTAAGTGATACTCATGTTGTTGGGGTTAAAAATGTAACCATGAACGAGGACTTCTTTACAGGTCACTTTCCTGGGGCACCAGTTATGCCTGGAGTATTGCAAATAGAAGCAATGGCTCAAGCAGGTGGCATTTTGTTGCTTAGTTCTGTTCCAGACCCAGAAAACTACCTTACATATTTTATGAAAATAGATAAGGCAAAATTCAAACAAAAAGTAATTCCTGGCGACACTATAATTTTCAGATCTGAATTAGTCAGCCCTATCAGAAGAGGAATTTGTCACATGTTTGGCCAAGGGTTTGTAGGCGGAAAAGTAGTAATGGAAGCCGAATTAATGGCTACAATTAAAAAAGTAAAATAGATGTCAAATCTCCTTAGCGACATTAGCAAACAAGCAAAAATTGCTAAAAATGTTCAGATAGATTCTTTTGTTACAATTCAAAAAAATGTAGTGATAGAAGAAGGATGTTGGATTGGCTCTAATGTAACTATAATGGAAGGGGCAAGAATTGCAAAAAACTGCAAGATTTTTCCAGGAGCAGTAATTTCTGCAATTCCTCAAGATTTAAAATTTGGAGGAGAAGACAGTTTAGTTGAGATCGGAGAGAATACAGTAATTAGAGAATGTGTTACAATCAACCGAGGAACGAACTATTCAGGAACAACTAAAATTGGCAAAAACTGTTTAATTATGGCTTATGTTCATATTGCACACGACTGCAATATTGGCGACAATGTGATACTAGTAAATAGTGTACAGTTAGGAGGACATATCACCATAGGGGACAGCGCTATAATAGGCGGTCTTTCTGCAATTCATCAATTTGTTAATGTCGGGAAATATTGCATGGTATCAGGCGGATCATTAGTTAGAAAAGATGTCCCACCATTTACAAAAGCAGCAAGAGAACCACTTTCCTTTGTTGGAATAAATTCTATAGGATTAAGAAGAAAAGGTTTCGAACACAAAAAAATTATTGAAATACAGGACATTTACAGAATCCTCTATCAATCAAAATTAAACACAAGTCAAGCATTAAACAAATTAGAACTAGAATTTCCAGTTTCTGACGAAAGAGATGAAATTATTAATTTCATCAACCAATCTGGCAGAGGACTAATGAAAGGATATAAACAATAATATTATGGCATCAACATCAGATTTTAGAAACGGATTATGTATCAAATTCAATAATGATTTATGGCAAATCATAGAATTTCAACATGTTAAACCAGGAAAAGGACCTGCTTTTGTAAGAAGTAAACTGAAAAATCTTACTAATGGAAAAAGATTAGACAATACTTTTAACGCTGGAGTTAAAATTGAAATTGTTAGAATTGAAAACAGAAACTACCAATTCTTATACCCTGAAGGAGATTCATATCATTTTATGAATATGGATAATTTCGAGCAAATCTTCCTTGACAAAAGCCTTATTAATTCTCCACAATTTCTAAAAGAGGGCGATAGTGTAAACATTTTATTTCACGCTGAAGAAGAAAGAGCTCTTATTTGCGAACTAAAGCCATCTGTTATTTTGGAAATAACATATACTGAACCAGGAGTTAAAGGAGATACTGCTACTAACGCAATGAAACCAGCAACACTAGAAACTGGAGCAGAAGTAAACGTTCCTTTATTCATTAACATCGGAGACAAAATAAAATTAGACTCTAAAACAGGAGCATATTCTGAAAGAATAAAAAGTTAAATATGCTCAAATCGTCCTATCATCATTTAGGAGTAATAGAAGCCGGCTGCGACGAGGCTGGCAGAGGCTGTTTGGCAGGACCAGTAGTTGCTAGCGCGGTAATATTACCTGACAACTTCAAACATAAAGTGTTGAATGACTCTAAAAAATTATCTGAAAAAGATAGAGAATCTACAAAGATTGCAATTTTAGAATCTGCTATTTCATGGGGAATAGGAGTAGTTTCTCCTCAAGAAATTGATGAAATTAATATTTTAAATGCATCTTTTCTTGCGATGCATAGAGCAATAGATCAATTAAAGATGAAACCAGAATTGCTCTTAATTGATGGAAATCGATTTAATCCTTATAAGGATACCGAGCATGTGTGTATTGTAAAAGGAGATGGAAAGTATTTTTCGATAGCAGCTGCTTCAGTATTAGCAAAAACGCATCGAGATGATCTAATGAAACAACTAGACGAGAAGCATCCGGAGTATGGATGGGTAAGCAATAAAGGGTACCCAACAAAAAAACATAGAGAAGCTATTTTTAAAAATGGAATTACAAAGCACCATAGAAAATCGTTTCAACTTCTTCCAATTCAAATGAAGATTAACATTTAAACTATTTCATTTTCTAAATTAATATTAAATAAAATGAACATAAAGAAATACGGATTAGCCTTATTACCAATAATTCTACTATTATTAATTGCAGGATTAGGTTACAAAAAATATTTAGAAATTAAGAAATCTAATTTCGAAGCAATTCAAGCTATACCAAACAATGCTTCTATTATAATAAAAACTGCTAATTGGAAAGAAAGCTGGAGTAAGCTAGAACAATCAAATATCTGGAATCAGATTTCAGATCTAGATGAGTTAACTGACTTTAAAAAATCTATAAGAAACCTAAGTGTAGAACTTGACACAAACATCCATTTACAAGAAATTTTTAATGATAATCCTTTCTATTTTTCCATTCATCACGAAGAGCAAGACTTTAGTCCATTTTTATCTCTACTATTAAACGATGATCAAAAATTATATTTCTTAAACTACTTTTTCAAAGAAAAATTAAATAGCAGAAAATATGAAGAAATAGAAATTTACAAACTTAAAAACGGATGGAATGTAGCTTTCCAAGAAGGCATTGTATTCTTGAGCACATCTCCCCTTCTTGTAGAGCAGTCTATTAGGCAATTGAAAAATGAATTAAGCTTAGCAAACAATCAATCGTTTAATAGAGTTAGATCAACAGAAAGCTCATTTGCGGACATGCATGTCTACGTTAACTACAAGCAATTAGCCAACTTAATTGATGAAAACACATCATTAACTTCTAAAAACAAAACACAAATAAGTAGGTGGGCAAATTGGGCTGAATTAGACTTAAAAGTAAAAGAAAATAAATTATTGTTCAACGGATTTACTTTAGCAGAAGATTCTTCCTCTAATTATCTTACTACTCTTAGAAACCAAGAGCCGATAAGTATAAATCTTAGTCAAATTGCTCCTTCAAACACAAACAAAATTGTAGCAATTGGATTAAGTGATTACGGGACATATTACAAAAACTACAAAGAGTTTTTAGCAAAACATAATAATTTATATGAGCATAATAAATGGGTTCAGGATGTTAATAGCAAATATCAGATTAACATAGAAAACACCTTAAATGCAATAATAAAAAACGAAATAGCAATAGTTTCTACCTACGCATCCGAAAAAAACGAAGACTTTGTTTTAATAAATGCAGACAAAGACGCCCTAGATATCTTAAAATATATTGGAGAGACAATTGACAAAGAACAAAAAATAGAAAACCATAGAGAGTATGAATTAATAAACATTAATCTTCCTCATTTGTTTTCTTCTCATTTCGGAACATTATTCAACATAAAAAACAATACTTATTTTACATGGATAGACGGCTATCTTGTATTTGCAAAATCTCCAACATCCTTAAAAACTTTTATAAATAATTTTATGTCTGGCGACATATTAGAGAGGAATGCATCTTACAAATTGTTTGCTCAAAATTTATTTGGCAAAAGCAACTTTTTATATTACACAAATCCTTCTAGAGGTAACTGGAAAGACAGAATAAATTCGAATTGGAAACCATTTATTTCGTCAGAAAACTGGTCAAACATTAGCGCTTTCGCCTACCAATTATCAGCCAACAACGAATTATTTAACAACAATGTAGTTTTAAATTTCGAAAACAAAATAAAGAAAGAAAGTCAGCTTAATTGGAGTGTTAATTTAAATAACAGCATTTTACTAAAACCTCAAATAACAAAGAATCATAATACGAACAAAAAAGAAGTATTTACACAAGACACAGACAACTCAATTTATTTAATTTCAACAAGTGGTAAAATTCTATGGCAGAAATTTATAGGAGGAAAAATATTGGGAGACGTGAATCAAATAGACTTTTATAAGAATAAAAAACTGCAAATTATATTTAACACAGCAGATAGTTTATACTTAATAGATAGAAATGGTAACAAAGTGGAAAACTACCCAATTCCTCTTAAATACAAAGCTATAAACGGACATACGCTAGTTGACTACGACAAAACTAAAAAATACCGAATCTTAATAGCTAACGAACAAAACTCTATCTCTAATTACGATAAGCAAGGAAACATTGTTTCTGGATGGAAATTTGATGAAATGGAAAGCTCAATTTCTAACGACATCACTTACCTAGACTATAAAGGAAAAGATTTTATCTATGTAGTCGATGACTCTGGAAATGCTAAAATTGTAGCAAGGAACGGAAAAGAAAGATATAATTTCGGTAAAATTCCTAATGCAGATGTTTTTTACGTAGACAAAATCTTTGGATACATTTACTCTAGTGACGAAGCAGGAAATATTTGGGCATCTGACTTAGAGGGCAATCAATCAAAACTACATACCTCAGCAGAAAGCGATCATTACTTTTTAGCAAAGCAAATGAATGAAGACAATATTATTGAATTTATTATTTCCTCTAAAAACTATGTTGAATGCTATCAGGGAGAGTCGCTAGTTTTTAGAACTAAGACTAATAATGAAATTCGTCCTAGTTATTTTCAAATAGATAACAACTATTATTTAGGAATTTCCGATGGCGACTATGTTTCCTTAATAAATAACAAAGGGAAAACTGCATTTGGAACTCCTGTCTACGGACAAGGTGAGTTTAATTGTGCTGATCTGGAAAATGATGGTCAAATAAACTTGATTGTAGGAAACAATAATATTTTATACAATTACGGTTTAGAATAATTAATGCAGTAAACCAATACTGATTACCGGAGTTAAATCAAACTCTAAGTTAGACTGTAGCATTAAGTCTATTACTATTTTTTTATTTTTTGTTTCTAAAATAAACTTACTATTAAGTCCAATAATTGGATCTATTAAAAATTGATTATCCTTTTCTAACAAAGCTGCACCAATATTTACTCCTAAAGATATGTTCTCAGTAAATAACTTACCCATACCAACTTGAGCAGTTATGTTATCTAAAGATGCAGACACAGAACCATTTAATAGAAATTCTTTCCTATGGTTTACATAAAGAAATTGTTGTCGTAACAAATAAGGCCATCCGTAGCCAAAACCACTAACAAAATAGGATGAATCCTGATTCTCAACACCTTGCTTATCGTATGTAGACAGATTGTTATCTTCTATAATTTTTATAAGTAGGGAAGCATATTTGGGATTAGTTGCATAGCCAGCTTTTTTCAAACCTTTAGCCCATCCTTTATAGTTGTCAATAGGAATGTCATACAAAAACTGATATCTTCTTCCTTTGAGAAAAACAGAATGATCATAATAAGACTCTTTTACTTTATCATATTTACGAAAACATTCTTGTTTTTCATCGTCATCGTGAAAAACTTTATCGCCAGTCCAAGACGAATGGCACTTTATTCCGAAATGATTGTTAGACTTAGATGCTAAGTCACTATTTCCATTTTGACTTTCTAATATCGCTTGAGCTAATATTATACTTGCTGGAATACCATTACTTGACATTTGACTAATTGCTAGCGAATTATATTTTTCAATGTATTGTTCTCTACTCATTTGAGCAGTACAATAAAAAGAAAAGAAAAGAAAAATAGCTATTATTCTATATACCATTGTTTCGATTTATTTTTTTGATTCATACCAACTATACCTTGTAATCCTCCAGAGTGGACAATCAAAATTGTTTTGTTATTAGGAAAATAATCTTGTTCTATTAATTTTAAAACACCATAAAAAAGTTTAGATGTATAAACGGGATCAAGTGGAATATGATAGGTTTTTTTAAACTCATTCATAAAGTCTACTAACTCTTTATTCATCTTAGCATATCCGTTAAAATGAAAATCATGATTTAAAGACCAGTTGTCGCTATCCACATATTTCTTAATCTCATTTTCTAAATAAAATCCTTTTTTTAAAGCACTAAATCCAAGAGCAAATTGACTATCATTAAGCGACTTAATTATGCCAGATATTGTTCCTCCTGTTCCAACAGAACAACAAACGTAGTCAAACAAATTAGTAGCTAAAAACTCTTGGCAACCCTTAACCGCTAATTGATTCGTTCCTCCTTCAGGAATGATAAAACTATTTTCAAACTTTTGGGACCAATCAATATTCTCTTTATTTCTGTAAGTAGAACGGTCTACAAAATAAAATTCCATTCCATTTTGCTTTGCATGCTTTAAAGTATGGTTGGTACCATCTAATTCTTGGCCTCTAATAATTCCTATAGATTTAATCCTCATTTGCTGAGCAGCTTTAGAAACAGCCAAGATATGGTTAGAAAATGCACCTCCGAATGTTAAAATGCTAGAAAAATTATTCTCTTTTGCTTCTAATAAATTATATTTTAATTTCCACCATTTATTTCCGGAGCATTGATCAAATGGTGAGTCGTCTATTTGAACTAAAACTTTTAGTTTTTTTTCTTTAAACAACGGATGTTTTAAAGAAACTACTCTCCTATTTTTAGATTTTAAAAACACACTCAAATATAAAAAGGAATATCGTAAATTTGTACCTAGAGAACTTAATTTTAAAAAGTGTATGTTTTCAGAGAAGCCCAAACTAGAAAAAGAAGATTTTTACACCAGTAAAGAAGGCTATATTGTCTTCACTGAAAAATACCATTTAAAAAGAGGGCATTGCTGTAAGAGTGGCTGTAAACACTGTCCCTACGGCTACGATAAGAAAACCGATAGTTTTAAACCAAAGAAGACTAAATGAATTTATTTCAAAAAGCAATAATAGAGGGTATTCCAAATGAAATTCCTTCAAAAAAAGAATACGACCTTAATATCAATCATGCTCCCAAGAGAAAAGATATTCTATCTAAGGTTGAAAAAGAACTAGCATTAAAAAATGCTTTAAGATATTTTCCAGCGAATATGCATGAAGAACTTAGTCAAGAGTTTGCTCAAGAATTAAAAGAGTATGGCAGAATTTACATGTACCGTTATCGACCTGACTATGAAATGAAAGCTAGAGCTATTGAGGATTACCCTGGTAAATCTTTGCAAGCGAAATCTATCATGCTGATGATCCAAAATAACTTGGATTATGCGGTAGCTCAACATCCTCACGAACTAATTACATATGGTGGAAACGGAGGTGTTTTTCAAAATTGGGCCCAATATTTACTATGTATGCAGTATTTATCGATGATGAATGACGAGCAAACATTAATTATGAATTCAGGACATCCATTAGGACTTTTCCCTTCTCACAGCTCTGCACCTAGAGTAGTAGTTAGCAACGGAATGGTTATTCCAAATTATTCTAAACCAGATGATTTAGAAAGGTTTAACGCTTTAGGCGTAAGTCAATATGGTCAAATGACTGCAGGATCTTATATGTATATCGGGCCACAAGGAATTGTTCATGGTACTACAATTACTATTTTAAATGCAGGTAGAAAAATTGGTAATGATGGCCTAGCAGGAAAATTATTTTTAACTGCCGGATTGGGAGGAATGAGTGGAGCTCAACCAAAAGCAGGGAATATTGCGGGATGTATTACTGTTGTTGCAGAGATAAACATTAAAGCTGCTCAACAAAGACATTCTCAAGGATGGGTAGACGAGCTAATAGAAGACATTAACGAATTATGCTTAAGAGTTAAAAAAGCAAAAGAAAACAAAGAAGTAGTATCTATAGCTTACCTAGGAAATATTGTAGAAGTGTGGGAGCAATTTGAAAAAGAAAATATTTATGTTGACTTAGGTTCAGATCAAACATCTCTACACAACCCATGGGCAGGAGGATACTACCCCGTAGGGCGCACTCTAGAACAGGCAAATCAACTAATGGTAGATGATCCTGAAAAGTTCAAAAAAGAGGTTAAATCCACACTAGTCAGACATGCCCAATCAATCAACAACCATACCAATAAAGGAACTTACTTTTTTGACTATGGCAATGCCTTTTTATTAGAAGCTTCAAGAGCGGATGCCGATGTAATGGCTCAAGACGGAATAAAGTTCAAATTTCCATCTTACGTTCAAGATATTATGGGGCCAATGTGTTTTGATTATGGATTTGGACCATTTCGCTGGGTATGTGCTAGCGCAAAGGAATCTGACTTAAAAAAGACAGACGAAATTGCTTGCAAAGTATTAAGTAAAATGATGCAAGATTCTCCAGCAGAAATTAAGCAACAGATGGCAGACAACATTAAATGGATAAAAGAAGCAGGAAGTAATAATCTAGTTGTTGGATCCAAGGCAAGAATTCTTTATGCAGATTCTCAAGGAAGAATAGAAATAGCTAAGGCATTTAATGATGCTATTAAAAACAATGAAATCGGTCCTATTATATTAGGAAGAGACCATCATGACGTTTCAGGAACAGACTCTCCTTATAGAGAAACATCTAACATTTATGATGGATCTCAATTTACTGCCGACATGGCAATTCAAAATGTAATTGGAGATGGCTTTAGAGGAGCTACATGGATTTCCATTCACAATGGAGGTGGCGTTGGCTGGGGTGAAGTTATCAATGGCGGTTTTGGAATGTTAATTGATGGTTCTAAAGAAAGTGAAAGAAAACTTAAAATGATGCTTCACTGGGATGTTAACAATGGTGTTGCAAGAAGAAGTTGGGCAAGAAACGAAGAAGCCATTTTTGCTATAAAAAAAGAAATGGAAAGAACTCCGGAGCTAAAAGTTACTTTACCAAACATAGTAGATCAGAAGATTTTAAAAGATCTTTTTTAAAAAATTAAGCTTATATTGTAGTCTATATGAAATTTTTCTAAATCCTCTTAAAGCATTTAGATATAAATTAATTTAAGTCTATGAAAAAACTAAGTTTTATATGTTGCTTGCTATGCTTTAGTTTGTTTTCTTTTACTAGCTTTTCTCAACCGAGAAAGAATAAAAATGCTGTTTTCGTAGAATTTAATTTCTTAGCTAATAATTTAAGTTTAAAATACAATAGGCTTTTAATGCTTGAAGATAAATCAGCACTGGGCTACTCTATCGGCTTGAATAGTATGTACAAAAGAACTGGTTTTATTGTACCCCCAAACATAGGATTCCCTATTGACATCAATTACTTATATGGCGAAAAACTAAGCTACGTATTTATAGGGGTAAACGCAACGCCACAATTTGTTTTCAGTAAAGATTACACTCACTTTAACAAAGAAAATCTCGAAGTAAGAATCGAAGAAAACACTAATCTTATTTACATCATTCCTCAAATAGGAGTTAGGAGCCATATTAATGAAATAGTTGATTTTAAAGTTAGCTTAGGCCCAAGAATAAAAGTGGTAGAAACAAACAATGAATATATTGGAAGAGTTTTTGAAAACAATAAATATTTAGAAGCGTTTTTTTTGCAACTATCCCTTGGTTTTCCTTTTTAGTAAAACTAAAATATTTCACTAGCAATTTTTTTAATATTCGAAGACTTACCCATAGAATAATAATGGAGAAAAGGAACACCAGCGCTTAGTAACTCTTTAGATTGATGAATAGCCCACTCCACACCTACTTGTCTTACTTGTTTGTTATCCTTACAACTTTCTACTGCAGATATTAATTCTTCAGGCAAATCGATTTTAAAAAATTGAGGCAATAATTGTAAATGTCTATCCACAGCAATGGGTTTGATTCCTGGAATAATAGGTACGTTAATGCCACATGCTCTTGCTGCATCAACAAAATCAAAATATTTTTTGTTTTGAAAAAACATTTGAGTAACCACATAATCAGCTCCAGCATCCACCTTTTCTTTCAATCTTTTTAAATCAGTTTGTAATGAAGGAGCTTCTAAATGTTTTTCCGGATATCCTGCAACGCCAATGCAAAAATCAGAACAAGCATCTACCTCTACAACATCATGTAAATATTTTCCCGAATTCAAATCTTTAATTTGTGAAACAAGATTTGTAGCATAAGTATGACCTCCATTAGTTGGTTCAAACCTTTTCTGATGGCTCATAGTATCTCCACGCAGAGCCATAACATTATCAATTCCTAAATATTGGCAGTCTACTAACAGATACTCTGTTTCTTCCTTAGTGAAACCACCACACAAAACATGAGGGACAAGATCAACGTTATATTTGTGTTTTAAAGCAGCACAAATTCCTAGGGTTCCTGGCCGCATTCTGGCAATCTTTCTTTCTAATAATTCTTGTTTTTTAACGTATATAAATTCTTCTCTTGAAGTAGTTACATCTATAAATGGAGGATTAAATTCCATTAAAGGGTCTATATTATCATACAATTCTTGAATGCTTTTTCCTTTTTTTGGCGGAACAATTTCAAATGAAAATAAAGTTTTTCCCTTTGCTTGTTTAATATGATCTGTGACTTTCATGTTTATTATTTTTTTCAGTTTTTCACTATTTACTCTTTAGCATACTAAGGTTTGATGATTTTGTTAGGTAATTAATAATGAGGTCTATTCTGCCATATTAGGGTGCAGCCATTTGTTTGCTTCTTTTTTAGAAATGCCTCTTCTTTTTGCATAATCTTCAAGTTGATCATCTATAATTTTTCCTAATCCAAAGTATTTAGCTTGTTCGTTTCCAAAATAATAACCACTAACGCTTGCAGCTGGCCACATAGCTAAACTTTCGGTTAACCGTACTCCTATTGACTCCTCTACATTCAATAAATTCCAAATAGTTTTCTTTTCTAAGTGATCTGGACAAGCAGGATAACCAGGTGCAGGACGTATTCCTTTATAACCCTCTTCTATCAATGCTTGATTACTTAGATTTTCCAAATTGGCATAACCCCAAGAATCTGTCCTTACCTTTTTATGTAAATATTCTGCAAAAGCTTCTGCTAATCGATCAGCAAGCGCTTTTATCATAATAGAATTATAATCGTCATTATCAGCTTCAAAAGCCTCAGCAAGTTCTTTGGTTCCAAATCCGGCAGAAACACAAAAAGCACCCATATAGTCCTGAAGGCCACTTTCTTTTGGAGCAATAAAATCGGACAAGGCCATATTAGGCACACCATCTTTTTTCTTTAATTGCTGACGAAGAGTTAAAAAGGAAATTTTATCTTGTGTATTAGGATCAACTATTTCAATATCATCATTTATAGTATTTGCTGGAAATAATCCGAATACTGCCTTGGCTTTTAATAATTTTTTATCGAACACTTCTTTCAACAATTCTTGAGCATCAGCAAATAACTCTGACACTTGTTCACCAATAATTTCATCTCTTAAAATTGCCGGATATTTTCCATGAAAATCCCAACTTCTAAAAAACGGACTCCAATCAATAAATTCTTCAAGCAGAGTAATGTCAAAATTTTCTAAAACTTCAATTCCTAAATGATTTGGCTTCTTAATAGTTGCAGTTTTCCAATCTATTTGAAACTTTTGCTTTCTAGCTTCTTCAATTGAAATGTATTTTTTTTCTCTGCCATTTTTCAAAAACCTCTCTCTAAAAGTATCATATTCTTCTCTTATTCCTTTCTTGTAAATGGCGTTATTTTCGTTTAGCAAATCTCCTACAACAGTAACCGCCCTAGAAGCATCGTTTACATGAACTACTGTATTAGAATAATGAGGCGATATTTTCACAGAAGTATGGGCTTTAGAAGTAGTTGCACCTCCAATCAACAATGGGATAGAAAAATTATTTTTCTCCATCTCTTTCGACAAATACACCATTTCATCTAAAGAAGGAGTGATTAATCCGCTTAAACCAATGATATCTACTTTATGAATCTTAGCAGTTTCAATTATTTTCTCTGGAGAAACCATTACACCCAAATCAATAATCTCATAATTATTGCAACCTAATACTACGCTCACAATATTTTTACCAATATCGTGGACATCTCCTTTTACTGTTGCCATTAATATCTTGCCAGCAAACTCAATTTTACCATCTTTCTCCAATTCAATAAAAGGCTGGAGATAGGCTACTGCTTTTTTCATCACTCGAGCAGATTTCACCACTTGAGGCAAAAACATCTTTCCACTTCCAAACAAATCTCCTACTACATTCATTCCAATCATTAAGTTTTGTTCTATAACTTCTATTGGCTTTGCCGATAGAAGTCTGGCTTGCTCTACATCTTCGATAATAAATGCGTCAATGCCTTTCACTAAGCTATGTGTGATTCTTTCTTGAAGCGGATAATTTCGCCACTCTAAAACTTTGGTATCTCCTTCTTTTTTGTTGCATTTTACATGTTCTGCTATTTCAAGTAAACGCTCAGTAGCATCATCCTTTCTGTCTAACAAAACATCTTCAACAGCTTCTAATAAATCTTTTGGGATTTTATCATAGATCTCTAACATAGTAGGGTTCACAATACCCATATTCATACCATGCTGAATAGCGTGATATAGAAATGATGCATGCATAGCTTCTCTTACTGTATTATTTCCTCGAAAAGAAAAAGAGACATTACTAACACCCCCAGAAACATTAGCGTTTGTTAAGTTTTCACGTATCCACTGGCTAGCTTTAAAGAAATCCAATGCATTTTTACGATGTTCTTCCATACCAGTTGCCACAGGAAAAATATTTGGATCGAAAATAATATCTTGAGAAGGGAAACCTACAACATCTACTAAAATCGTGTACGATCTTTGACAAATTTCTATCCTTCTTTGAAAATTATCTGCTTGACCATTTTCATCAAAAGCCATAACAATTACAGCTGCACCATATCGTTTTACTAAAGTTGCTTGGCGAATAAACTCCTGCTCACCTTCCTTTAGACTAATAGAATTAACTACCGATTTACCTTGTACGACTTGCAAGCCTGCTTCAATAATCTCCCATTTAGAACTGTCTATCATGATAGGAATTCTGGAGATGTCAGGCTCTGAAGCTATCAGATTTAAAAAAGTAGTCATAGCAAACACTCCATCTAACATTCCTTCATCCATATTAACATCTAAAATTTGAGCTCCTCCCTCAACCTGATCTCTAGCAACTACCAAGGCTTCTTCATATTTCTCTTCATTTATAAGCCTTAAGAATTTTCGTGAGCCAGTAACATTGGTACGTTCTCCTACATTTATAAAATTGCTTTCTGGGGTGATAACAAGAGGCTCTAATCCTGATAATTGTAAGTATTTTTTTTGATTAAATATCATGGCTTTAATTTTAGGCTATTTAAGGAGTATGGAAAAAAATGAAATGTTTTTAAAAAGTAATTTTCAAAGTCGAGCTGAATTAGAAATATGGCAATTTCTAGGGTTGTATTTAACAACAACTTCGGCAATGGCTTTAATATGTTTTGGACTAGTTCCACAACATCCTCCTATAATATTAATTAGATTTTCCTTTAAATAGGCCTCGATAAATTGTTGCATTTCTTCTGGGCTTTGATCGTACTCTCCAAAAGCGTTAGGCAAACCAGCATTAGGATGTGCTGAAGTATGAAAACTGGTTTCGTTCGATAGTCGCTGTAAATATGGCTGTAACTGTTCTGCTCCTAAAGCACAATTAAAGCCAACACTCAGCAAAGGGATATGTTCGACAGAAATAAGAAATGCTTCAACCGTTTGTCCGGACAAAGTTCTGCCAGAAGCATCAGTAATAGTTCCTGAAACCATAATTGGAATATTAATGTTTCGTTCTGCTTTCACTTCATCGATTGCAAACAATGCCGCTTTTGCATTTAGAGTATCAAAAATGGTTTCCACTAAAAGTATATCGACCCCACCATCAATCAAAGCTTCAGCTTGCTGCTTGTAAGCGATACGTAATTCGTTAAAAGTAACAGCTCTATATTCAGGCCTATTAACATCAGGTGATAAACTAGCGGTTCGATTAGTCGGCCCCATAGCTCCAGCTACAAACCTTGGTTTGAGTGGATTTTTTACAGTAAAATCATCTGCAACTTTTTTTGCGATTTTAGCGGATTCGTAGTTAAGTTCATAAACCAAGTCTTCCATACTATAATCAGCCATTGCAATAGTAGTTCCAGAGAAAGTATTTGTTTCTATAATATCTGCACCTACTTCCAAATATTTGGCATGGATTTCGGCAATAGCTTTAGGCTGAGTTAAAGACAATAAATCATTATTCCCTTGCAACGAACTAGGATGATCTTTAAAACGATGGCCTCTAAAATCTTTTTCAGAAAAATGGTATTGCTGAAGCATAGTTCCCATTGCCCCATCAAGAACAAGTATTCTATGTTGTAATTCATGTTTTAAGTTTGACATTTTATATATAATATATATTGAATGTCATCAAGAAAATTGCAAAAAATAAATTTTCGCAAGTTATCTCTCTTTACTATTTAGTGAGTAGTAAAGTAGAATTTAGCACCTACTTTTCTTAAGAAGAAGAAAGGGTTGCTAAGGCTTCAACGGGTCTAATCCCTCTGCCTTTCGTGATAACAATACAATAAGGTTATGTAATTAATTCAAATATACAGCTATTAATTGGAAACAAAAAGTGCATTAAAAAACTGACTATAAATATATTTTAAGAAAAAAAAATAGTGACTATATCATCTAAAACATTAGACCAATAGAAACGCTAATTCTTAATCCGTCTATATTAAAAGGATCAATCTCAATTTTTTCGTTGGTCTCAATAATCAATCGACTCTGGCTTACGCTAGAAACATTGTAGCCAGCTAAAACATCCATACTTAAAATTTTGGATAATTTATATTGCACTCCAAAACCTAAACCTCTACTTATATCAGTTGATGACAAGTCATAACCTAGATTAGAATTCTCTCTTCTATCGGTAAAAACTTCATTTTGTTGAGCAAATCCGCCAAAAACAGCGAAATAATAACCTTCAGGAGCATTCCATTGGAAATAGTATCTTAATTCGGCCATAAACTTATATCCAGAATATTCTACAGCATTATTGTCAAAAATCTCAACTCCACGAAAAGTGTTTAGCAATCTTTTATCAGAATCATTAATTAGGGAACCAATAAGTTTGTATGAAAGTTGAGAAACATTAGGGCTATATCCTTTATCAAGAGTATGTTCGTAACCTAAACTATAACTATTAGATTTTAGAAATGGGTCTATTAAGCTAATTGAAACAACATTTTTAGTATCCTTGTAAGATTGAGCCATGGAAGAAATGGTCAGAGAAACGAAACAAAGAAATATTAAAAATGATTTATGCATAAGCTCTAAATTCTGTAAAGACAAAGGTACCAATATTAAATGAATGATTTTTAAATTTAAAAAATGACTTCAGTGGATTAAATATTATAGATTTGATTTAAGAATTCAATTGAAAAAAAATGAAAATCCACAAAGAGATTGTTGAAATAATAGAACTAGAAAAAAATGAGCTCAGCGAACTAGATTCTAAACTATTAAACAAAGCCATAGAAGCTTCTGAAAAAGCATATGCGCCGTACTCAAACTTTAAAGTTGGAGCGTCTTTATTATTAGAAAATGATGAAATATTCTGTGCAAATAACCAAGAAAATGCTGCCTATCCTTCTGGCTTATGCGCCGAAAGAATTGCGATTTTTGCTGCAAAGTCTAATGCTCCAGATTCTAAAGTATTAAAAATAGCAATTTATGTTGGCTCTGAAAAAGGAGCCCAAGCAATGGTTTTTCCTTGTGGATCTTGCAGACAAAGCATCTCTGAATACGAATTCAATCAGGATAGAAATATAGAAATTATCACTCAAAAAAAGGGTTCAAATATCTTCAAGTCAAAGAGCATCAAAAACATACTTCCAAGCTCTTTTAATAGTTCAGATTTAATTGGTTAAAGTAATACCTTTTTATATTAAATTTGCAACAACCTTATTACATATTAAATAATTTAATGGCAAAGTTAGAATCAAAAGAAAAATATTTAAAGTGGTATAAAGACATGCTTTTGTGGAGGAAGTTAGAAGATAAAGCTTCAGCATTATATATCCAACAAAAGATCAGAGGTTTTTTACATTTATACAATGGACAAGAAGCTATTCTTGCTGGATGCATAGAAGCAATTGATCCATCAAAAGACAAAATGATAACCGCATATAGAAACCATGTTCAACCAATTGCAATGGGCGTTGAGCCAAAATTTGTAATGGCAGAATTAATGGGAAAGATTACAGGTTGCTCAAAAGGTAACGGAGGATCAATGCATATGTTCAGCAAAAAACATAACTTTTACGGAGGTCATGGTATTGTTGGAGGTCAGATTCCTCTAGGAGCTGGACTAGCATTTGCAGACAAATTCAATGGATCTGACGCTGTAACATTATGTTTCATGGGAGACGGAGCAGTTCGCCAAGGCTCTCTTCACGAAACATTTAACCTTGCGATGCTTTGGAAACTACCAGTAGTTTTCATCTGTGAAAACAATGGATATGCTATGGGAACTTCAGTAGAAAGGACAGCTAATCATAGCGACATCTGGAAACTAGGTTTAGGATATGAAATGCCATGTGGCCCTGTTGACGGAATGGACATATTAGCCATGAGAGATGCGGTTAAAATAGCTGTAGATAGAGCAAGAAAAGGAGAAGGACCAACATTTTTAGAGGCAAAAACATACCGATACAAAGGTCATTCGATGTCTGATGCACAACAATACAGAACCAAAGACGAAGTTAAAGAATATCAAAAAATTGATCCTTTAAACACTACTTTGGAAATTATCAAAAAAAATAATTTTGCTAGTGAGCAAGAGATAGAAAAAATGCAAAATGAGGTGAAGGAGGTTATCGCTGAAGCAATTAAGTTTGCGGAAGAGTCGCCATTTCCAACCGAAAAAGATTTATACGATAGCGTATACGAACAGAGTGATTATCCATTTATAAAAGACTAAGGAAAGATGGCTGAAGTAGTAAATATGCCAAGACTAAGCGACACCATGACTGAAGGTGTTGTAGCTAAATGGCACAAAAATGTAGGAGATAAAATTTCTGAAGGAGACTTATTAGCAGAAATTGAAACAGATAAAGCTACAATGGAATTCGAGAGCTTCCAAGAAGGTGTTTTATTACACATTGGAGTAACTGAAGGAAATAAAGCTCCAGTAGATAGTATTCTAGCAATACTTGGAGAAGAAGGAGAAGACATTGCTAGTCTATTAGTGGAAGCTCCTAAGGAAGAGGTAAAAGAAGAAAAAATAGTAGTAGCTGCAAAAGCTGAACATAAAAAAGAGGTTGCAGCTCAAGTTCCACCAGCAGCTCAACAAGTAGTAACAACTGCTAGTTATACTACTAATTCAGATTCTAAAGGAACAGCTTCTCCTCTAGCGAAAAAGTTAGCGTCAGAGAAAAATATTAACCTTGCATTGGTAAAGGGTACTGGAGATAACGGAAGAATTATTAAAAGAGATATTGATAATTTCTCAGGAGGTAACGTGGTTCAATCAATAGAAAAGTATTCTGAAATAGAAGTTTCTCAAATGAGAAAAGTGATTGCACAAAGACTTGGAGAAAGTAAATTTACAGCACCTCACTTCTATTTAACTACTGAAATAAACATGGATCAAATTGTAGATGCAAGACAATCTATAAACACAATTGCTCCAATTAAAATTTCGTTTAACGACCTTATTGTTAAAGCTACATCCATGGCTCTTCGCGAGCACCCACAAGTTAATTCTAGTTGGTTAGAAGATAGAATAAGATTCAACGAGCACATTCATATTGGTGTTGCAATGGCAGTCGAAGATGGATTACTAGTTCCTGTTGTTAGATTTGCAGATAGCAAAAGGCTAAGCCAAATATCTTCTGAAGTAAAAGAATATGGAGCAAAAGCTAAGGCAAAAAAACTTCAACCAGAAGATTGGCAAGGAAATACATTCACGATTTCTAATCTAGGAATGTTCGACATAGAAGCATTTACTGCAATTATTAATCCTCCGGACGCTTGCATTTTAGCTGTTGGTGGAATAATTGAAAAGCCAGTTGTTAAAAACGGACAGATAGTAGTTGGAAAAACTATGAAGCTTACCCTTTCATGCGATCATAGAGTAGTTGATGGAGTAGTTGGTTCTAAGTTCTTAGGAACATTAAAATCTTACATAGAAAACCCAATATTATTTTTAGGTGCAAATAGCATTTAATATCAAAAAAATTATTTGAAAGCCTCATCAATTAGATGAGGCTTTTTTTTTTATTTTTATAGCATGTATATTTTATCTACATCAATAGAATATCTCAAAGGAGTAGGGCCGAAAAAGTCAGAAGTTCTTAAAAAAGAACTCAATCTTTTTACTTTCCATGATCTACTTAATTTTTTCCCATTTCGATATATTGACAGATCTAAATTTTACAAACTATCGGAAATTACCAGTGATTTACCAAACGTTCAGCTAATTGGTAAAATAATTAGTATTGAAACCATAGGGGCTAAACATGCTAAAAGATTAGTTGCGAAGTTTAGTGATGGAACTAAAACCATAGACTTAATTTGGTTTAAAAACACTAAATGGATAAAAGACAGCATTAAAATTAATACCGACTATGTTGTTTTTGGAAAACCAAATTTATTCAACGGCAAACTAAACATAGTTCATCCGGAAATGGAAAGCACTAAAACGTTTAATAAAGAAATCGTAAAACGTTTACAACCTGTTTATCATTCTACAGAAAAATTAAACAACCACGGACTTAACAACAAAACATTTACAAAGCTAGCTCAAGAACTTCTTCCTAAAGTTCTTAATGAAGTAGAAGAAACTCTTCCCGAATACATTATCGAAAAGCTAAACTTAATATCAAAAAAAGAAGCACTTAAAAACATTCATTTTCCCAAGGATAGCAACACGCTTTTAAAAGCTCAATACCGATTAAAATTTGAAGAGCTATTCTATATACAACTTCAGCTCATAAGAATGAAGTTGGTAAGAAAAATGAAACTAAAAGGATTTACTTTTTCTAAGGTCGATAATTTCTTCAATCGTTTCTTTAACGAAAACTTGCCATTTGAACTAACAAACGCTCAAAAAAGAGTGTTAAAAGAAATTAGAAAAGATTGTGGCGCTACCCATCAAATGAATAGACTATTACAGGGAGATGTAGGAAGTGGCAAAACGCTTGTTGCTTTAATGAGTATGCTAATTGCTTTAGACAATGGTTTCCAAACTTGCTTAATGGCTCCAACAGAAATATTAGCAAATCAGCACTTTGAGACGGTTAGAGAAATGGTTGAAGGACTTCCCATAGAAATACAGCTATTAACAGGATCCGTTAAGACTAAAAAAAGAAGAAAAATCCACGAAAACTTAGAAAATGGAAAAACTCATATTTTAATAGGAACCCATGCACTATTAGAAGACAAAGTTAAATATAAAAATCTTGGACTAGTAGTAATAGACGAACAGCACCGATTTGGTGTAGCCCAAAGAGCAAAGATGTGGAAAAAGAATAGTAGGCCACCACACGTCTTAGTTATGACAGCCACACCTATTCCTAGGACGCTAGGAATGACTCTATACGGAGATCTTGATATTTCTGTAATTGACGAGCTCCCACCTGGCAGAAAATCAATTAAAACGGTTTGGAAAAGTGAAAGTGGCCGATTAGCTGCAAACGGAATTATAAAAACCGAAATTGAAAAGGGCAGACAAGTATATATTGTATATCCACTAATTAAAGAAAGTGAAAAATTAGATTATAGCAATCTAATGGAAGGATATGAAAATATTTGCAGAACGTTCCCAGATCAAAAGATTAGCATCGTTCATGGACAAATGAAATCAGAAGACAAAGATTTCGAAATGAACCGTTTTATAAAAAAAGAAACCGAAATAATGGTTGCCACAACCGTAATAGAAGTTGGAGTAAATGTACCCAACGCCTCGGTTATGGTTATAGAAAGTTCTGAAAGATTTGGCTTATCTCAATTACATCAGCTAAGAGGAAGAGTTGGTAGAGGAGCCGAACAATCTTACTGCATACTAATGAGTGGTCATAAAATTAGCATAGAAGGACAAGAACGACTTAAAACAATGGTTAGAACAAATGATGGTTTTGACATTGCAGAGGTAGATCTAAAACTAAGAGGGCCTGGTGATATGATGGGAACTAAACAAAGCGGAGTTATAGATTTAAAAATCGCAGACATTATAAAAGATAATGCCATTTTACAATATGCAAGACAGATAGCAATAGAAATTTTAGACGATGACCCTAAGCTAGAAAAAAGTAAAAATATAGCAATCTTAAAGGAGTATAAGCTAAAAGGCAATAACCATTTAGAATGGAGTAGAATCTCCTAGAGAAAAAAGCAATAAAAACATTCTTTTTGCTATTTTTGTTTCACCTATTAAATTTTTAAAATGAAAATATCATACGGCTGGCTTAAAGAATACATCAATGTAGATCTTGAGCCTACAGATGTTGCTAAATTACTTACAGACACAGGTCTAGAAGTAGAAGGAATTGAGCAAATTGAAAGCGTCAAAGGAGGTCTAAAGGGCATTGTTATTGGTGAAGTTGTAGAAAAAATACAACACCCAAATGCAGATAGATTAAGTGTTACTAAAGTTAATATTGGCCAAGAAGAGCTTCTTCAAATTGTTTGCGGAGCTCCTAATATAGATAAAGGTCAGAAAGTAGCAGTTGCTACTATAGGAGCTGTTTTATACTCAGGTCAAGAGTCTTTCAAAATAAAAAAAGGAAAAATAAGAGGAGAGGCTTCTCAAGGAATGATATGCGCTGAAGACGAGATAGGATTAGGAAGTAGTCATGAAGGAATAATGGTTTTAGATTCTAACGCTAAAGTTGGAACAGAAGCAAGCAAGTACTTTAATTTAGAAAGTGATTTTGTTTTTGAAATTGGACTCACTCCAAACCGATCTGACGCTATGTCTCACATTGGAGTTGCTAGAGATTTAAGAGCAGCTTTAAATCAAAATGGAGATAATCACAGCTTAAATATTCCAGAAATAAAAAAACACGATAGTAACCAAAAAGAAAATAGTTTCTCTATAGAAATTGAAAATCATGATTTATGTCCTAGGTATGCTGGAGTTTGTTTAAACAACATTAAAGTGGAGCCTTCTCCAGAATGGCTTAAAAAAAGACTTGAATCTATAGGTCTATCTCCTATAAATAACGTTGTTGACATTACAAACTTTGTACTTCATGAAACAGGGCAACCACTTCATGCATTTGATTTAGAAAAGATAAACGGAAACAAAATAATAGTTCGCAACTTAGAGCAAAACACAAGCTTTACCACTTTAGACGAAGTAGAAAGAAAACTATCAAATGAAGATTTAATCATTTGTGATAGGGAATCTAAACCAATGTGCCTAGCTGGAGTTTTTGGAGGATTACAATCGGGCGTTAGTAACAAGACAACTTCTATATTTTTAGAGAGTGCTTATTTCAACCCTGTTTCAGTAAGAAAAACTTCAAAAAGACATAACTTAAATACTGATGCATCTTTTAGATTTGAAAGAGGTGTTGATCCAAACAATGTTGTTTATCCAGTTCAAAGAGCAGTAGATTTATTAGTAGAGATATGTGGGGCTCAACTAAGTTCTGATATAATAGACATTTATCCGAAAAAGATCGAAGAGGCTACCCTTAATTTAAGCCTAGCAAAAGTTACTAAGCTTATAGGTCAAGAAATTCCTGAAGACAACATTTACACAATTCTAAAAGATCTAGACATTAAGGTTTTAGAAAAAAAAGATGGCCTTCTTGCTATCTCGATTCCTACATACAGAACCGATGTTACTAGACAAGAAGATGTTGTAGAAGAAATTTTAAGAATTTACGGATATAACAACATAGCTATTCCTTCACAAGTACTATCTTCTGTTTCTTCAATCAATAAACCCAATGCAGAAAAAATTCAGAATACTATTTCTGATTTTTTAAGTTCTAACGGATTTAACGAATGCATTAACAATTCTTTAACAAAATCTAGCTACATAGATTTAATCGAAGAAATAGACAAGAAAGAGCAGGTAATCTTGTTAAATCCTTTAAGTCAAGATTTAAATGCTATGCGCCAATCGATGATATTCGGGGGACTTGAAAACATAAGTTTTAATCTTAATAGAAAATCCTCAGATATAAAGATATATGAATTCGGCAAAACATATTCATTACTAGAAGGAAATCAATTTAAAGAAGATAGAAAATTATCCTTGTTTGCATGTGGAAATCAGTCAATTGAAAATTGGAATGGAGAAACTTCAAAAAAAGATTATTTCTGGATAAAAAAGCAAGTAGAGCATATATTAATTCGACTAGGGATTCAACATTTCAAAACAGAAAACATAGAAATATCTTCATTAATTGACGGCTTCTGCTATAAAATTGGTAGAGATGTAATAGCTACTATTGGATCAATTCATCCGAAAGTAACTTCACATTTTTCTATTAAAAAAGAAATTTTTTATGGCGAATTAAATTGGGACTTAATTTTAAGGTCTAGTAAAAATGCAAAGACAAGCTTTAAGTCTATCAGCAAATTTCCATCAGTAAAAAGAGATTTAGCTCTATTAATAGACGAAAATCTACCCTTCTCTACTCTAGAAAAAATTGCTAAACAAACAGAAAAAAAGTATTTAAAAGAAATACAATTATTTGATGTTTATAAGGGCGATAAATTAGAGAAAGGTAAAAAATCATATGCTTTGAGTTTTCTTTTAGAAGATCAAGAAAAAACGCTTACAGACAAGCAAATTGACAAGGTTATGGACAATCTAATAAATGCCTTTAAACAGAAAGCAGATGCTGAGGTTAGAATGTAAATGCAATTTGTTATATTTGGCATTAATAAATAATAGAATTAAACAAAAAGTTTAAAATGAAAAAATCATTACTCATTCTTTCAACTTTCTGCTTTTGCTTCTTTGCTCAAGCTCAAGAAAGTGTAATTAAAATTAGTGGACTTGATGCTGCATTCGGTAAATATGAAATTTCTTACGAAAGAACATTTAACGAAGGTGTTAATAGTATAAAAGGTTCTGGAAATCTTAGAAAGCAAGGAAGTTGGCCAAATATTTTAACGAAGAACTCTGCACAAATTTCGTTTTCTTACATAAACAAAACCCATAGCCATGTATACGGCGCAGGCTTAACAGGATCTTTGGATACAAACACAAATCACCACCCAAACTACAGTCTTGCAGACACAGACAATGACGACATAAGAATCAATGACGATCCTTCTTTACATTCATTCGAAAGAAATGTAACCGCCGTAGTATCTGGTATTGCTCTTGAAGGTGAATACCGCAGCTATTTTAAAACTTACGCTAGAAGCGTTGGAGATCCGCCAAGAGGATGGTATTTAGCTCCATTTGTTAGATTTCAATCTACAAAATTGAATTTTGATGATAATACTTCTCAGGAAGTTAATCAGGCAATGAATTACCTTATAAGTAATGACGGATCTGAAGTTTACGGAAATTACATAGGACCTTGGGAAGGTGGCGAAAACACAACTGACGCTACAGCATCTAATTACGGAGAAGCAGCCACCGTTGTAAATCCTAATCCAAATGCTGGAAACATCACTAGTGATCCTAGGTATGATTTTTTAAGATGGCGAGATGTTTCCTTTACACAAAACGAAACTGTTTTAGCTGGTGGTTTGGCAATAGGTCGTCAGTGGCTAATTGCTGACAAGTTCTCTATTGACGTACAGATAGGACCTCAGTATCAATTAGTAACAAGAAGTGAAAGAGTTTATAATGGTAACGACGAATGGAATATAAACCAACAAGCTGACAATATTAACGATGAACTTAATCCTGGCGATGCATATTTATTTGCTAAATATGGCGATGTTTGGTCATTTAACGGAACGCCTATTCAAGCTGATTTAGCTAACGGATTTTACGGAATTGTTGATCAAAATGGCGAGACAGTTATTATTAAATCTAAAACGGAATCTCAATTAGGCTTTACTTCTGGCTTCTTCCGTTCTATAAATGGTGTTACCGATTTTGCAAGATTAGAAACATATAGAATCAAAGTAAGATTTGGATACGCATTTTAAATAAACAATTATTAAAAAACATAAAATGAAAAATTTAATAGCAATTACACTAATACTTTCAGCACTAACACTTACATCGTGCCAAGACTGTAGAGACTGCCAAAGCACTTCTACTCTAAATCTAAATATTGAATACTTTGTTTTGGATAATAACGGAGTATATCAAATTAACACCACCGATAGTTACACTTACTCTGGAATAGGTGCTGTAGCTAGTGATTTTTTATTAGCAGATTCTAGTAGTATTGAATTCGCTAATGCTATCTCACCAGTCTTAACTCAAGAGTTTTGCGGCCAAGACCTTAAAGACTATAACAACACTACTTTCTCTTACGAACAAATAAGCGGAGACACTATAGGAGGGCTTTTTAAATACTCTTGGACTGAAGAATGGGATTGCCAATAAACTTAAATCTATTTAACAGATATAAAAAAACCACTTAATAAATTAAGTGGTTTTTTTTTGTGCTTATGTTATAAAAGAATGTAACTCTATTGAGAAACAGTAAAATCTGTTCTGACTCCGTCTTTAAATGCAATGATAAAAGACTCGCTGTAACCGTCTCTCAATGAAATTTTCTTAAGGTAATTCTCCGCAATGGTATAAGAGTTAAAATTACCAGAGATGAAGTTAAAGTAATTATCCCCTAAAGGAACCATTATAAGGTCATCGTGGAGGTAAATATCTATTGGTAAGCTATACTCACTAAACGAACCTAAAAAGACTCTAAAAATAGCTCCTTCTAAGAAAGACAGGTCAACACCATCTTGCATTACTCCCGTGCTAACGTATTCTTTATAAATCTCTGTTAGTTCATCTTTATACTTCTCGTGTAAATTAAAAGTTTTCTTAGCCTTTTTAAGATCACCACTTTCATTATGAAGAGCAACTTGATTTTGATAGGATAATAAAAAGTATTTATCTAAATCATTACATTTTTGCAAAAGAGCCATAGACTTTTCCTTACTTCCAATAAAATTTTGGATAACAGCAATATTATAGTTCCAGTCTCTTTGGCTATATATTTGTTTAGACAACCCATCTATTAATGGCATCGCCTTTTTTTGATTTCTTTCACTCTCAGACCTAAAATAAGACATAGCTAAGTTAGCAGTTACTTTACTTAAAGTATATTCTGACACTTTTGCTTGACTAAATTTCTTAAGAGATGATTTAAAAGATTTGATAGCTAATTCAAATTCTCCTTTATTGAAAAATATAGCTCCTTCATCAAAGAAATCTTGACCCTCTTGCAATTTCTTTCTAGCTCTATCATCAAAATTAACGATAGACTCATTCTTAAGAATACTTTTCGAATCATCTTTAACAGACAAACTAGCTCTATCTAAATCAATACCTTTTGGAGGAGCAGCGACAAATTGAGGTTTACCCCCCTTACCATCACTAATTTTTTCTTTGTTTTTAGCAGCAGCAAGATTCTTTTTTCTTTCTTTTTCAGCAAAAGCATTTTGAGCGGAAGCTAATCGGATTAAGGTCTTTTCAGACTTCTTGTTATCTCCTATAGTTTGATAAACAGCAGCTAAATTACCATAAGCTTTAAAAAAGAACTTATCCATCTTAACAACAGACTCTAAAAGCTCTGAAGCTTTTTCTTCCTCTCTATTTACATAATAAAGAATTGCCATGTTGTATGTCCAGTCTTTATCTTTATCAATCGACTTTGTAACTAGCTCTAAATATCTAATTACTTTTTTATTATCTCTAGACACATCGCTAATAGCGTGGGCAACAGCAAGTTGAAGGTTAGGATAATTTAAACCATCCTCATTAACCTTGGCTCTTTTATAATTTTTGAAGGCACTTTTGAAAGAAGCTATGGCTTTAACCGAATTACCTTGATTCAAAAACTGAACTCCATCAGCATAAGACTGGTCAGCTAATTTAATTTGCTCTGATGCCCTATCGTTTAGATTCTTGACGTTGACGAAATCCATTACTTTTTGAGCGTCAGACAAAAACAAAAAATCATTTTTACTTATACTAACACTTGTTTGATCCTTAGACTGTGTCTGTACAGCGTAAGCATTAACAATTGATACTAAAAAGCTAAAAACTAAGGCTATTCTAATTATTTTTTTCATCTATAAAAAGATTATAATTTTATTCTACGAATGTAATGAAAATTTAAAAAACAAGTCACTCCTTAATAATCTTAAATATTACTTCATTATCGTCTTTTGTAAGTGTTAAAAAATACACTCCAGAATTTAAGCTTTGAACATTAATTTCATCTGATTTGGCAAATTCACCATTCAAAATATTTCTTCCTAAATTATCAGAAAGCGACCATAAAACAACCTCATTTTTAGAACACTTTAATTGTAAAAAGTCAGAGACGGGATTAGGGAAAATGTTAAATTCGAATGAACTAAACGAATTTACATCAACTCCTTCAACAGAATAATCGGCAGACATTCCTACACAACCAAAACTATCAGCAACCTCAACATAATACCTTCCGGGCTCTTCTAAAATAATAACCTCTGAGGTTTCTCCAACTAAAATTCCTGACGCATTATACCATTGATAACTATAAGGAGGTGTTCCAGAATTAGGGTTATCAATTGTAGGATCTATAACAACTAAAGTTCCTTCTAGCTGAGCAACAATAGGATATATAGGACTATTCTCGCCTACCATAAGCTGCGATGTCTGGTAACAACCTAAAGAGTCGGTAACTCTTACAGCATAATTACCAGCACATAATTCATCATAAAACATTCCTGTTTGACCATTACTTAAACATTGATAAGTGTAAGGAGATGTTCCACCAACAACCGAATCAATAGTAATTGAGCCACTACAATCTCCATAACAATTAATTCCTTCTACAACTAAATCATATTCGATAGCTTGAGACTCGTTAAAGTAAATAGTATCAAGATTAATACATATTCTAGTATTATCATTAGGGTATTGGAATTGAGTGCTTAAAACATGCTGGCCAGCAGAAATACCCGATAAGTATGTCTCATTTAATAAAGCACCATCAAACTCAACCCAAGGAGTTGCTGAACCAGTAACAGATGTTATCTCAATAGTTCCATCATCAAAACCAGGGCAACTAATATCGTTAACTAAATACTGAGCAGAGGAGTTAAATCCGTTTAATTCTAATTCAAATTCTAAAGAACAACCGATATCATCCAAAACATTTACCGAATAAAAGCCAGACTGTAGATTAACTAATGAATTATCGTAAGCGTAAGAAGTACTATCTATTTCATCGACAGAAAACTGATAGCCTAATGTTGATGGTGAACCTCCATCTATTGCAGCAGTAAATCCGCCTAATTCAGAAAGGTTTGTAATTAAATTAACGGAAGGGTAGCTACAAAACAAAGTATCTAAAGTCAAAGAATCTAACCTAAGAGGATCAGAATCTGCTATACTAATCGTTAAAGTATCGAGACATAGGTTGTTGTCTATTAATACTATATCGTATTCACCAGAAGACAATTCATCATAAAACATTTGATCACCATCAATAAAGTTTTGAGCATCAAATGATATTTTAAAAGGTGCTACACCGTTTATTGCTTTAACGAATATATGAGCTGAATTTTCGGTTTTACACGAATCAAAATTCATCACAGCAAGCTCATTTACATTCATATAATTAAAAGTATCTAGCTCTACACAATCGATGGTGGCTAGTGTTAATAGCTGATCGCTTTGACATTCGTAAAAATCTATTACCTCAAACTGATTTGCTCCGCTACATGTTTGTTCAAACAAATTAGAAAGTTGAAAAGGACTTCCGTTATGGGCATACTTGAATGGCTGAGTACCTCCAACAACTTCGATATTAGCCTGACCATCACAACTATAACAACATAGTGGTGCAATCTGATTAGATGCAGAAAGTTCTATCTCTAAAGTAGAATTACAAATCACGGCCAAAGTATCTGAGAAACATCCTAATGAGTCAACTACATAAAACTCGTATTCTTGACCACCAACTAAGTCTGTAATTGATGAGTCAGATGGAGTAGAGCTTATGTTTTCGTTTACGAAATAATTGAATGGAAATGCACCTCCACTAACTTCGATATCTATTGTTCCAGAACTATCACCGTAGCATAACACACAGTAGCCTAAAGTATCGGAAAGAGTATAATCAGAAATTACAAAATCTTGTAAAGGCTGTGTTAAATTGTAAGACAAGCTTGCTTCACAGTTATTACTATCGATAACAGATAATTCATAATCTCCGCTTGATAAATTATCAAACAAATTTTGGTCTTGCAGTACTCCTCCATCTATTTGATATTGAAAAGGAAATACACCACCATTAGCTGACAAGCTTATGGCACCATCACTACCATTAAAACAAGAAATATTTTGAGTCTGATTTGAATTAATTCCTAAAGTTAAAGCTTGAGGCTGAAAGACTTCAAACAAACTATCGATCATGCAACCATTATCATCAACTACTTCAATGGTATAAATACCAACGCTCAAATCATCTAGAGGCTTGGAAAGATCCGAATCTAACATATAAAAATATGGCGATTGGCCACCAGAAACAGAATAATTCAAAACACCGTTTGAATCTCCAAAGCATAATACATCTTTAACTTCAAAACTATCAAACAATAAGGTGTCAGGATTTTCAATTGTAATTTCAATATCATTGGAACAGCCTAAAGCATCTGTTATAACAACTTCATACAATCCGGCTTGTAGATTATCATATGTATAAGGGTAACTAAAAGTTGGTTCCCCTAAAATGTTTAATTGATAACCAGGCACACCTCCGTTTGCAACTAAAGTGAATGAACCAGTTAAGCCAACGCATAATAGATCTTGATGTATTGCTAAACTATCATAAACTATCAACTCTTCATTTTGGAAAATAGAGACATTGGTCGTCTGAATACACTCGTTCGAATCAGCAACTACTAATTGATAATCTCCAGCAACTAAACTATCAAACAACACCTGCGTTTGAGAAGATAGGGTGTCACCATCTAGAATGATAGAATATACATATGGAGCTAGGCCTCCATTTGCATCTACTTCAATAAAGCCTGAAGAATCACCAAAACATAAAATCGTATCTAAGTAATTAAGTACGCTAAAATTATAACTAATCCTAAAATCGATTATTTGAAACGAAACTGAATCTTCACAACCATTATCATCTTGAATTGTTAAATCATATAATCCTTGAGGATATCCAGTAATTTGCATAAGACCAGAAACAATATCCAACTGAGGGAAAATAGTGTCTCCGTTTAAAAGATAAAGATAAGGTGAGGAACCACCATTTACGTCAAAATCAAAGCTACTAATTGTGTCTGCACAAGTAATATCATCAACGCTAGTCATATCTAAAAACAAAGAGTCAGGCTCACTAATAGCAACAGAAAAGCTATTGCTACATCCTAAATCATCCGTTACTAAAGCCAGATAATCTCCAGCAATCAAATTATTGAAAGTGGTAGGATAAGAAACCGGAATTGCTGCATTTAACTGTACTGTGTAAGGACTCTTGCCACCTTCTATTATAAGCTCAAAAGCACCATCACTTAAGCCAAAACAACTTATGTTTTGATGCAAAGTTGAATCTTCAGAAATTAGTAATTCATCCATTTCTAGAATATCAATATCAATTGAACTAGTGCAACCCACAGAATCTTCCACTATGATTTGATACTGGCCTGCAACTAAACTATCTATTCCAGTAACTGCTGTTGAATCCGTGATTATTAATTGATTTTCTAAAAAAACGGTATACACATACGGAAGAACTCCTCCAGAAGTCACAAAATTTATAAATCCTGTAGAATCACCAAAACATTGTAAGGTGTCAGAAAAGCTAACGGTATCCAATTCAAGGGTAGTTGTTTCACCAAACAATTCAAAATTTAAAGAATCAATACAACCAAATTCATTCTCAGCAACAAGGTTATATTGATTGGCAACAAGACTTCCTAAAGACGCGACTGTATCGTTCTGAAAAATAGGATTAACACTATTCCCATTAAGTTCAAATGTGTAAGTAGAGTTTCCAACTATTAAGAATTCAATCGATCCGAATTGCTGAGAACATTCAACAGAATTAATTAATAATGTGTCAAAAATAATAGAGTCTACATTAAAAATGAAAGATGATAATTCTGCAGCACATCCGAGACTGTCAGAAACATAAAAAGAAATAGAATCAGGACTTAAATCATCGAATAAAAATGGGGAGTCAGTTATTGTAGTTTGTAAATCTGTAACTGAATAAGGTTGTACACCTCCATTAATATTTAAACTTACCTGACCATCATTTAATCCAAAACAACTAATATTCTGATGAAGCTGTACGTCCTCGTCTATTGTAAGTTCGTCGTTTTCCAAAATAGAAACAAATAAAGAGTCTATACATCCATTTAAATCTGTTACAATTGCTATATAGTTATCGGCTATAAGGTTTTGAAAAAGACTATCCGATTGAGATAACAAAAGAACTTGATTGTCATTAAATAATTCTAAATCATAAGTAGGTGTTCCACCCTGAACATTTAGTTGAAGAAATGCGGTTGAGTCTCCATAGCAATCCAAAGTTTGAGTATAGTCGGAAATTGCTAATGACAGTGAGTCTGGCTCTACAATATTTATTTGTAAAGAATCCATACAGTTATTTGAATCTAAGGCACCAAGGATATAGGTTGTGGGTAATAAGCCCTCTATAACATAAGACCCATCGACAGGATTCTCTTGTGCAGCTACAGACACTCCATCTAATTCAAAACTGAATGGTGGTGTTCCTCCAACAATGTTAAAAACAAAGTTGCCAAACTCATCACCGAAACAAGACAAACTTCCTAAATTCATGTCTTGAATATAAAAAGAGTCAGGTTCCATTATTTCAAACTGGTATTCGAAAGGACACATTGAAGTAGAGTCAGAAACATAAATATTGTATAAGCCAGCTGATAAATTCTGAACTGTATCTACAAAATCAGCAGACAATTCGGAATAAACAACTTCTAAATCACTATTTGAAACTTGAATAAAAACTTCATTGGAAGATGATTGGGCATCAATAATAACAGAACCTGAACTATCTCCAAAACAAAGAACATTTTCTATTTCGATTGTGGTTGGTATAGACTGCAAATAGTTAACACCAAACTGATAAGAACAATTATAGACTTCAAGTAAATAAGTCATGTTTTGGGTAGGAGCCAGCACTATTGAATCAGTACTTCCTAAGTTTACAAGATTATTGTTAACTATTTGACTCCAACTTACAGAAAAGTCACCTGACGTATAATCTGAAATATCTAAAAGAATCGTAGAGTCTGATGAACAAAAAGAATAAGAGTTACTAATAATATCTCCATCGGTATTTGCAATTTGAAAATTAATAAAGTCTGTAACAATTGTAAGATATAAATCGGAAGAGGAAAGCATGCATCCATCTTGATCTGTTGCAGTTAAGTTCAGCATAGTATTATTAGGAATGGTATCAAGAAGAAGACTTTGACCACTAAAGCCATTACTCCATAATTGATTCGTCAAACCATCTTGAGTTTGCAAAAAACTTCCTGAATTACAAATACTAACAAAACTCTGATTACCACTTTGATTAATCAATGTAGGATCTCCATTAATAGAGAAGTTAATGCTTTCTGCAAGATTTTCAGTTATCACAAATACGGTATCTAAAATTACCATACTCATAGGATTCATAACCATTAGTTGGTAATTGCCAGAGTCTAAATTAAAAATAGAAGTATCTGAAGAACTAAACTGAGCGCCATCAGTCCAACTAAAAGTATAACCTGATGTTTCAGCATTAAATTCTAATGTAACGGAGCCTGTTTCAGATTCAAAACAAGTATTGTTTACATCAAAAATAAATGATTCCTTTGGTGTTTGGAAAAAATGAGAGCTAGACCAACCTTCTTCACAATTATCTATTAAAGAATTGGTTTTTACTTGAACTTCGTAATTCATCTCCCCCATTAATCCAGAAATCATTTTAAATGTATTAGGATTAGATATGCCGTCATTGTAAGCCCCTGGGCTCGCCACTGGCCCCATCCAAGTGCTAGCTCCAACAATTCGATATCTAAATCTGTATCCATCAACTAGATTATTATAATCCCAATTTATTACAGCGTTTGAAGGATTAACACTTGTAAACCAAAGAGAGTCAGGATCTAAAACGGGAGGCCCCAAAACAATAGTATCAGAAATTTGACAAGCGTTATCGTCTTGACTATAAACAATATAAGTATCTCCTTGTAGTCCATTGAAAATATTCGCAGAACCATAAATCAAATTATCAAATCCGTATTGAATAGGAGCTAAACCACCGTTAGAGTTAAGAATTATCTGACCATCAGATTGGTCTCCACAGCTTGCATCTTGAACACTTAAATCAAATTCAAAATTATCACAAATAGTATCTTGTAGCTCAATAGAAATCGAAGTCTGTTCTGAAATAACCTCCAACAAATCTCCACTACTATTAACGCTCCAAAGTCTTAAACTAGCGTTATACACTCCTAAATTAGCAGAAGGATTAAACTGACTAAACATCACTCTCACAGGGCGAGATTGATTAGATCCGCAACCAACATTTTCTCCATCTAAGTCTCCCCAGTAACCAATTGCATCTCCATTTACAATAGAGTAATCAATGTTTTCCCAAGAAGATGAAATGGAATTGTAAAACTCAACAGTAATTGCCCCTTGAGCAATTGGCAAAGCGTGAGAAATAACAAACTCTGGTTTTAGATCGACTTCACAGCCATTATTGGTAATCATTAGCTGAGAACTAGAATAAACATCGTAGTCGACAGGATTATCAGCAAATAATGAAGCAACTGAAATAGAAGCGGTATCATCTACACATGAATAAGAAAGAAAACTTGCTGAAGCAGAATCAGAACATTGCTGAATTAAATCGCTAACATAAACCGTATACTTATGTAAATTTAAATTACTTACTAAAGCAGAGGATGAAGGAATCCCAGAAGGGTTATTGCCTAAAGAATCTAACCAAGAATATGTATACATACCTGAGCCTCCAGAAACAATAGCTTGTAATTGCCCACCAAAATCAGAAGGACAATAGGGTTCAGAAATAGTATCAATATTTATCTGTACACAAGGGGATTGTGCATGAATATTTAAAATAGAAAAGGTTAAAAGAAATATAAATAATATTTTTTTCATAACTAACTTTAAAGGATTACAAAAACAAATATAGTGATTATCTAGCTTTTGACTGCCCTTTTATCATATTTACAATGGTTAATGCTATTAATTTAATGTCTAAAAGAAGGGACCAATTTTCGATATACCAAACATCAAACTCTACTCTTTGCTTAATATCTTCAAATTTAGATATCTCTCCACGAAAGCCATTCGCTTGAGCAGCTCCTGTAATACCTGGTTTTACGAGTTGTCTTACCATATAGTTTCCAATAGAATCAGAAAAGTCTTTAGTATGCTTAAGCATATGAGGTCTTGGGCCAACAACTGACATGTCTCCTAAAAAGACATTTATAAATTGAGGGAATTCGTCAATACTTGTTTTTCGCAAAAACACACCCAATTTAGTTATTCTGACATCATCTTGAGTAGCTTGTTTTAAATCTGAATCAGCATTCATCTTCATAGTTCTAAATTTGAAACAATAAAAATTATTATTATCTAAACCTGATCGCAACTGTTTAAAAACAAATGGACCCTTAGAATCGAGTTTAATTAAAACAAATAAAATCGGATACATCCATGAAAGCAATAAAACAATTACCAAGAAGGAAAAAAGAATGTCAAACATTCTTTTAACAAATCTATTAAAACCTAATTGAAGAGGTTCCTCTCTTAGAGTGATAACAGGTAAGTTCTCATAAAAATCATAACCAACTTTTCTAGATTTAAAATTACTATAATCAGGTACTATTCTAAATCTCACCATATTTCTATCACAAAACGATAGCAATTTACTCATCAGCTGATTATCATTATACGAAAGAGTATAATAAATTTCACATACATTATTTTCAACACAATAAGACTCTAAAGTATCTGTACTGAAAGTCTCACAATTAAATTTATAATCAGATTCAGCATTTAAAAATACAGACAACAGCCTGTATCCTTTAGAATCATCGTTCATAAAAAAGTTGTGCAATTCGAACGCAGTTTTGTTTTGACCTACGATAACAATTTTAGTAGAATTATAACCTGATTTTCTGTACTTTTTGAGAAGGAAAAGAGTAAACACCCTCCAAACAGGAAGTAAAATTATAATTAGCACAAAAGTATAGGCAATATGTTCTCTTGAAAAAATAGAGCCTTTTATAAGAAATAAAAAAGCAGTTAAAATTAATAAGTGTACTGCAACAGCTGTAAAAATCTTACTAATTATAGCTTCTAATTTAAAAAGCCTATCAATTTTATAAAGACTTAAAAGGTTAGCAATAACAAGCCAAGAGAGGTTGAAAATTAGCAATAAAAAGACATAATTATCAGAAAGTTGAAATTCATCAAACTTATAATGATAAGACAAAAAAAACGACAGATTTAGATGAATTAAGTCACCTAAACTGAAAAGAAAACGTAATTTATGAGTTGACGAATTCATTTTTTACTTGCTAAGGGATTGTACTCTAAATATAAGACAAATTTATGAAATAATCAAACTTCTAGAAGCTCGTTTTCATATTGAGAAATAATCGTTGGCCAATTAAAAGTTTCTCGTATTTTATTTTTATTAGCAGTAATGAGTTGAGAACAATCCTCTTTTACTAGAGAATCAACTAAAATAGACACCTGCTCAGAACTCATGAAATAATGAGCATCTCTCCCTAATATTGATCTATTAAATATATTATCATTAGCGCATACTAAAGCCTGAGAAGCCATAGCTTCTAACAATGATGGATTTGTTCCACCTACAGTATGGCCATGAAAATATAAATTAGAATAATGACGAAGAGAATTCAACTTATTGATGTCGTTTATGTATTCTAAATATATTAATCGATCATCTTTTATGTTATTCTTTAAATATTGACCAAGTTTTGTAGCAGTACTTCCAACAACTACCAATTTTCTAGATGTGGCAGACATGGAAAAACCTTCAATAATTTCTTTAACACTATTTTCAGGCTCTAGCCTAGCAATGAGAATATCATAATCAAATGGATTTAAAGAAAACTCATTTAAATGATTTAAATCATACTGCTGATTTGAATCAGCACCATAAGGAATGTATTTTGAATCCAGATTATATTTTGAATCGAGATATTCTTTAATTCCTATCGAATCTGCAATTAATGCGTCACTATAAGATACTGCTAACTTTTCTGCAAATTTTAAAAAAAACTGAACTTGCTTAGAATATTTCGACCTTTTCCATTCAAGACCATCCATATTGGTAACAACTCTAACATTTTTAAATAAAAAATTAAATACAGAACTACTAGTATAACCTAACTGAAGAATAACATCAAAATTTCTTTTTCTCGAATCAAGGATGCAATTAAAGTCGTAAACAAATTGACCGACTGTCCCTATTTTATTTTCAGGGTCATAACAATGTATAATATTTACTCCTTTATATAGATTTTCTTGATAAGGATGATTAGAGGAATTATAAACGAAGACTTCGTGATTATTTTCTGCTAATCCAATAGATAAATATTGGGCAAATTGCTCAAAACCACCATAAAAATTAGGTATCCCCCTTGAACCTAAAATTGCGATTTTCATTTCTATTAAGTTTTTTTTGGATTTTTATAACCACTTACCTTTTTCACTAAAAGATTTAAAACGGTTTGTTCGTCATGAGAAACGTAGGATGACTTAATTAAATCAACTGATTCTTGGATCTCAGACCACGGAAAGGAAACTTCATTTGCCTGCATAATTCTTGGGTGTTTAGATTGAATAACATCATCCCCAATCAACAACTCTTCATACAATTTCTCACCAGGTCTTAAACCAGTAAATTTAATTTTAACATCGCCATCAGGATTATTCATATCAACAGGACTTAGACCACTCAAATTAATCATTCTATATGCTAAATCTAAGATTCGAATTGGCTCACCCATATCGAGAACAAAAACATCTCCACCTTTTGCCATTGCTCCTGCCTGCAATACTAACTGTACTGCTTCAGGAATCGACATAAAGTATCTAGTAACATCAGCATGAGTAACCGTAACAGGACCGCCATCTTTTATCTGCTTTCTAAAAAGAGGAACGACAGATCCTGCAGAATCTAAGACATTACCAAAACGTACCATACTAAAGCATGTATTGCTATTTTCGGAATCTAAACCTTGCAAAATTAATTCGGAGAATCGTTTTGATGCACCCATAACATTAGTTGGACGAACTGCTTTATCAGTACTAATCAAAACCACATTCTCAACCTCATATTTTAAAGCTATAGTTGCAATATTATAGGTTCCTATAGTATTATTATAAACTCCTGCAAGCACATTACTTTCGACAAGAGGAACATGCTTATAGGCCGCTGCATGATAAATAGTATTTACTTTATTTTCCCGAATAATCTTATCTACATAAACATCATTAGTTACGTCAACTAAGCAAGACACAACCTCACAATCTGATTTCAACGCAGACAATGAGTAATCAATACTATATAAATTATATTCTGAATGCTCTATCAGTATCAGTTTTTGGGGATTGTGACTAATAATCTGGCGACAAAGTTCAGAACCTATACTTCCTCCAGCTCCAGTAACAAGAACTGTTTTATCTTTAATATTCTTCTCAAGTAAATTTTTTTTAGGTTTAACTGGCTCTCTTCCCAAAATATCCTCTACCTGAACTTCTCTAATGTTTTCTATAGAAACCTTAGAATTAACGATATCGGTAACACTAGGTAGTATTTTAACCTCAACTGGGTATTTAGAAAGCCTCTTTAAGATTTCCCTTCTTTTATTATCGCCTAATGATGGGATTGCTAATAATATAATTCGTGCCTTTCTGGTAAGAATAATTTTTCTGATACTGTCAAAAGAATAAATTTGAGTGTAGTTAAGAATCATCCCTTGTTTGTTAGAATCATCATCTACAAATGCAACAGGAGCATATTCGTAACTTTTACGCAAGCTTTCCACCAATTGAGCACCAGCACTTCCAGCTCCATAAACTATGACGGGTTTTCTGTCATTAACAAAATTGTCCCAAGAATAAAGCAGTCCTTTAAAAATAAATCTACTAACAATAATAAGCATGGTAGAGATAAACCAAAATATTATAATAACTGACCTTGGAGTGTCTGCCTCTCGAAAGATCATCATTAAAAACCCAAGTATAAGGCTAGTAATAGTTATGGCCTGAAAAGAAGTTAAAACAACTTTAACACCCATATGCTGAAGCACAGACCTGTACAATCCTAACTTGACTAAAACAGGAATGGAAATAAAGGGAATAATCAAAAATATCCACCAATTAGGATAAATATAAGAGACAGGCCATAAATCTCCTAATCTCAACGCAAAAGACAACCACAACGAAAAAATTAAAAAAACAGAATCTGTAACCAACATTATTAGTTGTTTATAGATTCTTGGAAGAGATATGAATTTATTTTTTATCAATTTTATTTTTTACAAATGTATAAGAAAAATATAGAACGAAAATAATCAGCAATGAAAGAAAGTATTTCATTTCAGAAATTGAAATAAAATATACAACAATAAAATTGATACCTATCTGAATTACAGAATACAACAAACTAACTTTAACATGAGACCATCTTGAAATATCAACCATTTTTTGATACAAATGTTCTCTGTGAGCATTAAGAATGTTTTCTCCTCTTAATAGCCTAGCAAACAATGTTAAACCAGTATCTAGACCATAAGCTACTAATAATAAAATATAAACCGGATTGGAAGTAGCTATCATAAGTTTAAACAATAAAAACAAAACAATAAGAGCCATTGAAACACTTCCTACATCACCAGCAAAACAAATTGCTTTTTTTCTAAAATTCAAAAAGCTGAAAATAACGACAGAAAATAATATTACTAAAAGAAGGTCATTTTCAATAAAACCTATATTTTGATTTATGACGAATAACGTAATGAGATTAACAAAACTATAGCTGGCAGTAATGCCATTAATTCCATCCATAAAATTATAGCCATTCAAAATACCAACCAAGACAGGAATTAGCAATAGACAATAACAAGAAAGCGGATTAAACAACTCAACTATTAATAATACTGCTGCAATTAGCTGAACTAAAAATCGCCATTTACTTGAAATAGTATAAATGTCATCTAAAAAACTAATTACACTTATTAATATGAGAGAGATTAAAAAATAAGGATGACTAAACTCAAAGAAAAGAGCATAAAATAAAATTGAAATAGGAAAAATTACACCTCCACCTCTAATTATTGGTTTAGTATGGGATGATCTATTGTTGGGAATATCTAAGATATTAAACTTCTTTGCTAAAACTATGTAAGCAAACATAGCTAGGCACAAAAGAAGAAAAATTATAATACTAGAATAAAGACTCATACTGTTGTGCTAATTTTTCATAAGAATGATGTTTTTCAACATATTCTCTTCCGTTCCTACCTAATTCTTTTCTTTCTTCTAAAGTCAAATTACTCAACTTCATTATTGCTTCAGCGATGGCGTGAGGATTCTCTGGCTCTACTGAAAAACCAGCCTTTGCATCTTTAATGATTTTATTTTTTGCCCCTGAAGAATTAATTATTGGCTTAGCAGCAAGCAAATAATCAAATATCTTATTAGGTGATATTCCAAAACGATACAAATTAGAATTATGCCAACCAATATAAAGAGCATCCATTTTCTGCAAAAAAACAGGAACTTGATCTTTTGAAACAGGATCATGAAATATGACCTTATTTAGAGCTATACTACTTACTAATTCCATAAGTCTATTTTTTTCTGGCCCACTGCCAAGAATATGAAACTCAATATTTTCATCTTTCAGTATTTTTGATACCTCAATGAAATAATCAAGTGCATTGGCAATTCCAATAGTACCAGCATATCCTACTTTGAAGGTTTTGTTTATAATAGAATTGCCAACTTGATTTTTTATTTCAATTCCATTTGGGATATAACGGAATCTGTCGATATCTAAAAAATGATTTTTCATATGATCAAAAGCATATGGCAAAACGGATACTACATAATCAGCATTTTTGTAAGCAAAATTTTCTGTTTTCTGAAGAAGCCAAACAAAAGGATGGCTTCTTTTAAAGCCTCCTAACTCAATTAGACTTAAAGGCCAGATATCTCTTACTTCAAAAATTAATTTTGCTTTATATTTTATAGACCATAAATAAGCCCTCCAAATAGGCAAAGGAGAAATAGATGATACAATAATTACATCTGGCTTATTAATTTTAGAAGTTGGTAAAAAGAATAATTTAAATAAAAACAAAAACATGCTAATTACCCTACTTACACTTTTAGATTGTGTGTATTTAAAAACTTTTATCCAATGATAAATTATTCCATCTATTGATTCGGTTGTATTTCTATTTACATCAGGCGGACTAGACATGACATGAGAAAACGAAGCAGAGAAAACATTAACCTCGTGTTTTTTTATAAAGTTTTTAGCTAAATAGTAGGTTCTAAATGTCATTCCGTGATATGGAGATCCAGCATATTGATTGATAATCCAAATCACCTTTTTAGTACCAGCCATAAATTATCCTTTTACTCCAATTTGTTGGTAATCAAAATCGAGCTTTTCCATGCTTTCTAAACTATATTGATTTCTACCATCAAAAATTATGGGCTGATTCATTAGTTCTTTCATTTTATGAAAGTCTGGACTTCTAAATTCTTTCCACTCTGTAACTAGAAATAAGGCATCGACGTTTTCAAGAGCTTGATATTTATTATCAAAATAACAAATGGAATTTTGGTGGCTATTTAAATACTTTTTTGCTTCTTCTTTAGCCTTAGGGTCGTAAGCATTAACCTTACCTCCATTTTGGCAAATAAATCTTATCAGATTTAAAGAAGGAGCCTCTCTCATGTCATCAGTGCCAGGCTTAAAAGCCAAACCCCAAACAGCAAAAGTTTTACCACTAAAATCTTGGCCCATCTTATCACTTAACTTCTTACTTAATACGTTTTTCTGAAAGCTATTGACGTTTTCAACAGAGTTCAAAAGCTGAGGATCATAACCTGCTTCTTGAGACAAATGAATAAGTGCATTAACATCCTTAGGAAAGCAGCTTCCTCCGTAACCACATCCTGGGTATATAAAATGGTATCCTATTCTTTTATCACTTCCTATACCCAGTCTTACTTGATTAACATCAGCCCCTAATTTTTCGCAAATATTTGCTATTTCATTAATGAAACTAATTTTGGTTGCTAGCATAGCGTTTGCTGCATATTTAGTCATTTCAGCAGAACGAATATCCATACCAATAAAACGTTCGTGATTAAATGTAAACGGGCTATAAAGCTCTTTCATTAAACTCATCGCAACCTCGCTTTCAGCACCTATAACCACCCTATCAGGGCGCATAAAGTCGTTTATAGCCGCTCCCTCCTTCAAGAACTCAGGATTACTTACAACATCAAACGTGAGCTGTGAGCTTCTAATATCTAACTGTTCTTGAATAGCGTTCTTAACTTTCTCAGCCGTACCAATCGGCACGGTTGACTTATCGACAACTGTTAGGTGTCGATTCATTAGCTTACCAATAGAGTTAGCAACATCTAACACATAAGTTAAATCTGCACTTCCATCCTCTCCCATTGGAGTACCAACTGCAATGAAAACAATATCAGAAACTGTTAAAGCATCATCTATATTAGTAGTAAACGACAGCGTTTCTTTTGTTTGGTTATCATTTACCAATTGCTTTAGACCCGGCTCATAAATTGGGATAATTCCTTTTTTAAGATTTTCAATTTTGGCATGATCTATATCAACACAAACCACATTATTCCCCATTTCAGAGAAACACGCAGCGGCAACCAAACCAACGTAACCAGTACCTATTACACTAATATTCATTTAATAATTTTTGAGCGATTACTTTAGAGGCTAAACCATTTCCATAAAGATTAATATCGAAATCATTCTCTTTTTCTATCATCTTAGAATAAGCATCTTCTATTTTTTTAGGATCAGCACCTACAACAATGTTAAATCCGTTTTCAATTAGCTCAACCCATTCTGTTTCATCTCTCAAGGTAATACAATTCTTCTTAAAAAAGAAAGCTTCTTTTTGCAATCCTCCACTATCAGTCATTACCATTTTACAATTTTGGAGCATATAGATCATCTCTAAATAACCAATCGGATCAAAAATAAGGAAATCTACTTTGATGTTTTCTTTTTGTAAAATCTTTTTGGTTCTAGGGTGAATTAACCAGACAACTGGTGTTTGTTGATGAATAGTGTTTAATGAATCTATAATAGCCTTCAGTCGGGAAAGATCATCGGTATTTTCAGCCCTATGCAGAGTTACTAATATAAAATTATCCGGAAAATCTGCTTTAGGTTTTTTCGACGCATCTTTATAAAAAAGTGCAGCATCTTGCATAACATCACCATTTTTTACAATACTACAATCTAAATTTTCAAAGCCTTCTTTTTCTAAATTCTTAATCGCTTCTTCGGTAGGACAGAATAAAACATCACTTATCCTATCTGTTAAAATTCTATTTACCTCCTCAGGCATTCTAATATTAAAGCTTCTTAAACCAGCTTCTACATGAGCTACTCTGATATGTAATTTTTTAGCAGCTAGAGCACCAGCTATCGTTGAGTTAGTATCTCCATATACCATTACCCAATCTGGCTTTTCTTTCAACAGAACTTCCTCGATTGATTCGAGCATTCTACCTGTCATTGCTCCGTGACCTAAACTGTTTATGGATAAATTATAATGAGGCTTAGGAATTTTTAATTCATCAAAAAAAACATCACTCATATTAGCATCAAAATGCTGACCCGTATGAATAATGACTTCTTCTATATTGGAATGATTAGAAAATTCTCTACTAACTGCTGCAGCCTTAATAAATTGAGGGCGTGCGCCAACTATTGTTACTATTTTAATCATTTAAATTATTATAGATATTATTAATTTTTTTCTCTTCAGCCTCCCAGCTATAAGAGCTTACCACTTTTTTGCGAGCATTTTCGCCTAGCTGGGACAAAGAATCATCCTTTAAGAATTGATTGATACAAATTGACAATTCGTTAACAGAATTAGGGTCAACACATTTTCCACAATCATTTTTTTCAATGATAGAGTACCAAAGAGGAAAGTTAGAGCAGATAACTGGAAGAGATGCAGACATATATTCGAACATCTTATTTGGCTGAGAGTTAATATGATTTGGCATAGGTAAAAAAGTGACAACACCAGCTTTTGACTCGGCCATTATCTGTTTTGCTTCTTCCCTATTAACAAAGCCTCTAAAGTCAACATTTTTCCATCCGTTCAATGCCCTAATTTTTTGTTCAAAAAGAGCATTATTAAATTTGCCTGCCAAAACTAATTTTCCATCAATATGTTCGCAAGCTCGAACTAAAGCTTCAATACCTCTAATTTCAGAAATACCGCCTATAAAACATACTTGATCTTTTTTTTCCACCATTCCTTTTTCATGTAGCTCATCTAAAATAGGATAGTTGTTCAAATCTGTAGTGTTCGAATTTATTTTTAAAAACCTATCTCTAATAAATGGTGTAGCTGTAAAAAGGTAATCAAACTTTGATGCACAAAAATTTTCGACTTTTTCAATTATAGAAGAAAGGACAATTTGTGAGAAAACATTCAAATAAGGCTTACTCAATAATTGACGAGGCAAATCTTCATGAATATCATAAATAACTTTTTTGCCTTTTCTTTTTAAAAGATAAGCGAATATCATAAGTTCTGGATCATGAAAGTGATACAAATCAGCATCTAATTCTAAGGCTTTATTATAAACGTTTTTAGTAGTTTTTATAAATCTATCTAACCTACCCTTTTTCTCTATTCCAACATTATGAATAGAAATACCATTTATAATTTCATCGGCTTTATCGTCAGCTACAATAAGATGGACATCAAAATCACTTTTAGCTAGACTAGTGCATTCTTTTAAAAAGATTCTAGTATCAAGCCTTGAATGAGCGGAAGTAAGATGACAAACCTTCATTTATTTATTTAAAATATTATTTAAATCTCTAAAAAATGCAATGACTAACCCAAGAAAAAAGAATAGCCCAGCTAAAATAGAAATTCTGAAAATAGTTCTTGACTTTGTTTTTTTGTAAACTGGAAAATTAGAAACGAAAGAAAAAGGTTTTAAAAGTTCCAAGTCTCTTTCTAAAGATTGCTTTTTTTGATAAAGTTGAATAATTTGATTTTGAAGAATCTCGCTTTTATCGTTAGCGATAGAAATTGTACTTAACTCAACTTCAGATTTATTTTTCATATCATATCTATATGATTTCAAATCAATAATCTCTTCTTCAAGATAAGTTATTAGCTCAGGCGATTGCTTTTGAAACAAAACAAAGTTCTTGTTAGAATATCCGTTTTTATTAAAATAACTAATAAAAGCCTGATTAAGCTCTCTAATTGTTTCATTATTTGTAACTCTAATTAAGATTTTAAACTGAGACAATTTCTGACGTCTGTTTTCTAAATCTAATTCGTACAATTGTTCGGCTTCAATAAATTTAATAGTGTAGGCACTCTCAATCGAAATAGATAGTTTTTTAGACAAAATCTCATATTCTTTGTTCTTAACTATTTCGCCTAAAGAATTAACCATGTCAATTGCGATTTTCTGATCGATAATAGGATAATCTAACTCAGACGGATCAATAATACCTTCGAAAAAGGAAAGGCCAGATGTTGCTGTTGAAGTAGACTCGTAATAAGGAGTTTTAAGGGAATCATAAATAACACCTAACAATATACCGAAAGACAAAAAAAGAAGAACAAACTTCCATTGTCTTTTTATAAAATTGAAAAAAGAACTTAATAAATTAAATGTGTCCATGATAATAAAAAATTAAAGTGTTGACTCTTGGTAACTCTTGCAAATGTAAATAATAAAAAATAGATAAATAGGCCATAAAAATAACGAAGAACTGGAAGAAAAAAGCAAGAGGTTAAATAAAACAATCTGAAAAATTAAATCTGAATTTTTGGCTGCTATATTTTTTAAAATCAAATTAAGATTAATAAATAAGTAGAACAAAGTAGCAATGACACCACTATTAATTAGCAATTCGAAAATAAACGAATGAGGGTTAATTATATAATGCAAGTTAACGTCATTAATAGATCTATAAAACTCAGCCGAATAATCAATTCCAAATCCCATTCCGAAAGAAGGTATTATAGAATAAAGAGCATATTTATACAAATAAAACCTTACTGAGGTAGATTGTCTTTCGCTAAATGACAAATCAGACTTTAACTTTGCTATATCATCAATAAGCTGAGCATACCAAGAGTTATCCGTAAAGTTTCCCATTAAGAAGATTAACAAAAGACCAAACAAAGCGGAACTAACAAACTTCTTAGGGTAGCGATAGCCAAAAAAAGCAAATGTGATTAACAAAGACAACCTACTTTGGGTCTTGTAAATAATAAAAACATGAATAAGAAATAAACCAATAACCAGCAAAGATGATCGACTCTTTGAAGAGTCAAATTCAGCAAGCAAATACATGAACATCAAAGTAAATACTGCCGCAAAATCATTAGAGTTATTATAAACAACTGTTGGGGCTAAACGCATCCAACTGGGAGCATCATAAAGGTCAGAAACCGGCAAATGATTACCAGTAAATATTTCATACAATGCATAAGCTCCGTACAATCCGTAAAAAATAAAAACAAGGTATTTAGTCTTTTGCAAAAAAGACTTTGGAGAGGATATAGAAATTAAATATAGAGTAACTATAAAAAAGAATAAGAAAACAAAGTTAAGAATTGAAAAAGGCTCATAAAAACTACCCAAAAGTTCAGACCTTAAATAACTTACAATGGATGTATGGAAAAAAGTATAAACAAAGAATAAAAAAGTTAATAAAAGAAAAGGCTCAATTTTTACTTTTTGCTTTAATAAAACTACTTTTTGAAATAAGTAAGTGCCAAAAAAAACAAATACTATAGGCATTAAAAGACGAAGAGGAAATAAGTTAGGACCTACACCAAAAGAACTTGAAATAAAAATAGCACTCAAAAACAATACGAGAAGTAGACTCTTCATTTTAAATAATCACTACAAATTATGATACGCTTCAATCATTTTTTTCTCTTGCGACTCCCAGTTATATTCTTTTTTAACAGAAAGAATATTTTCACGAAATTGACTCGCATCCTTACTAAGAATTTTTTTAATTGCATTTAACAAACCATAAACGTCGTTAGACTCAGCCACTTCCCCCACATTTTTTTTGTCAACAAATTCTTTAACATCATGTAAATTAGAAACAATAACTGGTATCTCAGCCATTAAATATTCAAATATCTTGTTTGGCATACAGTAGTAATAACTTAAACATGTGTTTTGAATAAATAACAACCCATAATCTGCATGCTTAGTATGATCTAAAACCTCATGAATTTCAACTGCAGCATGAAAAAAAATATTACCACAACGAATAGTGTATTTTTGAATTAAGGGCTCTAATGTCCCATAACCCATAAACACAATCACTGGAACAGGCTCATTACGTTTGTTGTATTCATTGTTTAAATGATCAAACGCAACAAGAATAGTCTCCACACCTCTACCATTACTAAGTCCTCCTTGGTAGATAAATATTTTCTGATTTTCATGAATACTGAACTTTGATCTAAAAATATTTTTTGATGTCTTTTCATTTTTTATTTCTTTAAAACCAGGGGCATTGAAAATCAAAAGAGGTTTGTCAATTTTATAAATTCTTTCATACTCAGATGCAATCGAAGAACTAACAGTAAACACGACATCAGCGCTTTTAATAAGTAGTTTTTCAAGATAATAAGAAGTCTTCTTTTCGAAATTTGAATAACCATTTATCTCACTCTCATATTCATGAGCATCGTACACAATTTTGATTCTAGAATTAAAAAAACTCTTAGACAGAAAACCAACTGGTAAGGCTTTTAGATCATTACAATGAATAATATTTATTTTCTTAACTAATAGGCTAGCCCTAATTAAAAACTCGAAATATTTAAATAACTGAATCAATGTATTTTTAGACCAACTTCTAGTATACAACTTCAATCTCGTCACTTTAATTCCATCAATAATCTCGTATTCAGAGCACCCTTCCTCATGAAGAGCAACTACAGATACTTCATAATTATTATCCTTTAAAGAAATAGCTTCCTTTAAAACCCTACTATCATTTTTAAAGTTATTTAATACAATTAAAGCGACACTTTTCATTTTATAGAATTAAATTTAAAAATAGATATAAAATAAAGAATTACAGCCAAAATAGATATTAAAACAAATTCGAAATCAAATAATATTCCTACATAAGAAGTTCCAACATATTTAGACATGAAAAACATTATATATATATAATAAGCTATGGGAATTATAGACTTATTGATTGAAACGTATGATTTAAAAATTAAATCAAGAAATTGAAGTATAAAACCAAGAAGCAACATAGAAAAAACAGCGCCAAATGCACCAAAGTTAGCCCACCAATCGGCATAAAAAACAGTAGGGAGAGAGCCAACCAAACCCGTAGAAGTCTTTCCAGGATAAGCGTGATTAAAAGCCTTGGTTGTTAGTGGAAAATTCTCAAAAGGCAAAAATCCACCAGGATTAGGAAAAGAAGATCCCATCAAAAAACCAATAGAAGATTGCATATCTTGATACCAATAAAAGGGCACAATCTGGGAAACAAAAACTCTATGAAATATAATTTTAAAAATTGTAATTATATTTTTATCAGCTTGACCCATAAAAAAAACATACATCATTATTAGCAAAAAGAAAACAGTTATAGACAGCCCAAAAATAAGCTTCAAATTAATTTTCTTTTTCTGAACAACACCCGACACAAATAATAAAAGTATAAGATCAATAATTGGCGCTTTATTCAAATTCATAACAGAAATGAATAGGACATAGAAAAGACAAATAGAAAAAAGAAATTTCCATATAAAATTTCTTCTTTTATTAAAAAACAATATGATGAGCATAAATTTTGAAGATGCTCCTATTAGAAATTTAAACCAATGTAATTTGCCTGAAAAATTATTTCCAGCATCACTTCTCATGAGCGCTAAAACAGCCTCATTAGTTCCTGAAAAAACATGAATTATAGGAAGCTCACCAATAATAGAACGATAGATATACAAACTAAAGGAAGAAACTAATAAAATAATAATTATAGAAAGTAAAACACCTAAATTGACATTAAATGTCTTCAACGGTTTTGAAAAGAATTTTTCATTTAAACTATTGTTGTCAAACTTAAAAAACAAATTAGCAATGAGCATTCCTAAAGGGATTAAGACAATGCCTAAAGAGCTATATAACCAAACATTAAACACATAGTCAAGATTACTGTACATGCCATAATTCAACTCCAATTGAAAAAACACAACATTATACAATACAGAACCCACATAGGCGAAAACCAAATACTTCAGCATAAAGAAGTTAGGAATCGTAAATGATCTTATGGGGCCATTAGCAAAAACAAGTAACCTATACCCCATCCATAAAAATAGAATCGAGAAAAAAATAATATGAATACTTAAAAATCCGTGTACCATTCTAATTCCAAATAAAAGATTTTTTATTCAATATTGGTATTGCCATTATGACATAACAAAAAGTGTGAATTAAAGAAAAATAAAGAAAGAATTGACTCAATTCAATCGAATATGTCTTGCCTAAAACAAACAACAAAAACAGCATAACAAAACGAGAAATCTCAATATAAAACGAATATTTATTATTATTTGAAACTAAATAAATTTGAGTAAAAGGAGAAATCGTAAATGCTGGAATCAAGTAAATAAGTAAGTATTGTGATATAACACCAGCTTCCCTCCAATCCTCACCAAAGAAAAAAGAAAACATATCAGGTAAGAAACTATACACCGACAAAGCAACTAAAGTTGTAATAACAAATATAGAAGCTATTGCTTTTCGAGTTGTTTTGAATAATTCTTCTTTTTTATTATTGATGAAAAAATCAGATGCTTGTTTGTAATATACTTGGCCAATTGATGCTGAAATAATGTTAGACGGTACTGTTAGCACTCTTTTTGACAAAGCGTAATAACCTAAGATTGAAACCGTATAAACGTCTTGTATGAAGAAAACAGGCACCTGAACAACTAATTGATAAAGCAAAGATTGAGGCATCGTATATAAGGGGAAGTATTTATACTTAGCAGCTAATCTTTTAACGCTTGATTTACTCACTTCTTTTAATCTAAAATCAAATCCAGAATTTCGCAGCAAATAAAAAGTGGAAGTAAGAAAAGCTAAAGAAGAACTAAAGACAAGAGCTAAAGACCCAAATTGCAAATAACCTAAAGAAACATTAGAAGTGGAGCTAGTCAAAGATTGAGTCGTTTTAGAAATTGCTATCGATTTATACTTTTCAAACTTATTAGACAAGGACAAATAAATTTGCTGAATACTAACCATCAAAACAACCAAAGGCAATCCGTATAAAAAAGAATCTCTAATAGCTAACTCAAAAACAGAAAACTGTTTATTTAAGAAAATTAAAACATATAAGAAAACCGTAAAACAAACAGAAATAAAAATATTTAAAAACACTAAATTATTGATGTCTTGTTTCTTTTCCGGAAGCAACAAAGAAGAAGAGTACTTACCATTAGCTACAGAAGTACAAATATTTAAAATACTAAGAAAAATAGCTAATTCTCCAAACTGGGAAGAATCAAATAATCGAGTTAGCAGTGGGCTTATTAAAATTGGTATGGATTGTGACAAAACACTTCCAGACATCAAAGTCAAAACACTTTTAAAAATGTTACTTTTTTTATCCATAAATATTTAATCAATTACATACAGATGTGTATATACTTTGGAGGGATTGTGAAATTACTTTTTCTGAATAAGTATTCATTACATAGTTTCTAAGCTTCTCTTTTTGAAAAGAATCATTTCGAACAACCACTTCCTTTAGAGAATTTCCTAGCTGATCAATATCACAAAGAATACCGTAATCGTCATTTGTAATAATAGAGGATGGACCAGAGGACTTGACAGAAACAACTGGCACTCCACAAGAAAGAGATTCTATAATAACAACACTAAAAGTCTCAATAAAACTTGAGACTACTAAGCAATTGGATTGATGAATTAACTGACGCACCTTTTTTCTAGAAGGAGCTTTTAGCAGATTAACTTGATTATGGGAATCATTCTTTTTAATATAATCTTGTATCTTTCCTTTCTGAGGGCCGTATCCTGCTACCGTTAGTTTTCTGTTTAAGTCACCTTTAAAATTATCCAAAAAACTTTTGACAAGATAAATTTGATTTTTATTTGCATTAAGATGCCCAATATTTAAAAAATTAAACAGCTTATTACTTTCCTGCTTATCAAGTAAATTAAAAAAATCAACATCAACAACATTAGGTATCGTAACAAACTGAATACCCATTTTTTTAATCAACAACTCTGTAAATCCGATACTAACGGAAATGTTCATATCGCTTTTTTCAAAAACATTTTTAGCAAACCTTAATTGATTTTTTGAAAGCTGATTATCAATGAAAGCGCTAGAATGTTCCGTAACTACAAATGGGATATTATACTTTTCCTTAGCCCAAATAGCAATGTCTCCAGAGTAAAAATTATGAACATGAATAACATCAGGCATTCCTAACTCTTCAATATATTTTTTCAGAAGATACTTGCCAATCGACAACCTAACAAAGCTATTTAACCTAAAAGATTTTGGTATAGAAGGAAAAGGAAATACACTAGTAGGAATACCATCATCAATATATTTCTCTTTTTCGAAGAAAAACTTACTGTGATAAAATACCTTTTTCATGGAAATTGGTAATGAGCACAAAACACCAACTTTGTTACCTTGTTTTTTTAAAGCCAAGGCTTGATCTCTAAAAAAAGGAGCCGATATTAAATTATAAGCACTTGTATAAGAAGAAGGTAAAATTAATATATGCTTCATTATTGTTTTATGTAATTTAACAAAGCATTAAATTTATTTCTGTAGAATTTAAAATCACTTTGCCTTACAAAGACAAACTTAAAAAAAGAAATCTTATTATATCTAGAAAAGTAAATTACTTTAATAATAGCATCTGTTCCATAACAGAGGCTAGTGGAAAGTGCTGCTCCTATCAATCCAATTTTAGGAATCAAAATAATATTTAAAGCAACATTAATAAATGCAACTACTAAAGCAACGTAAGAATTAATCTCTGGAAATCCTCTACCAGTAAAATCGTTTGCTAAGACTTTACTTAATGAAAATAATACTACACCAGGAATCATGAATAAAAAAGGAACTACACTCTCAACAAAATCAATTCCAAATAAAAATTTAATCAGAAAAGGACTTACAACTGCTAACCCACTTCCAGTAATAAAAGTTAGAAAGAGAGTGTTACGCGATGCAAATGCAGTAAAATTAGTTTTTTCAATGTCTGTTTTTAAATTAGCGACTCTAGCAAAAAGAACAGAAGAAACTGCTTGAGGAATTAACCAAACTCTCTCAACGAGCAATACTGCTATAGAATATACACCAACACTTATATCGTCTAAGAAATAAGCTATTAGAAAAATATCTACTCTGTAACTTAAAAATGTAAGAACATTACTTACATGACCCTTTAATCCGAAAATTAAACTCTCTTTCAAATATGGAATAGACAATTTAAATGAGAATCCTAAGCCATATTCCTTCCGTATAATTAAATAAGAAACAATAGCCATTAATAATTGAGTGCAAGCAAAACTCAAAACAGCACCAAAAACAGCGAGGTCAAGCAACCAAATAAAAAGGATAGAAAAAAACAGCAAACCAATCTGATTAAGAATAACAACAATATTTAATTTTGAAAAATTTTCTTTGCTATGAAGAAATGACTGGAGATTTTTCTGAAGAAAAATTAATGGTATTATAAATAAATTATACAGCAACAATTGCAACGATATATTAGCAAAGAACTCTTCGGAAAGAAAAAAGATAACCATAAGGCCAACTAATATTGAAATAAGACTCAATGAAGCTGAAATAAAAAAATTGCTATGGTATACTTCTGAATCAGAATATTTATCCTGTCCGATTAAGTAAACTGTAGAAATAGAAATTCCTGAATTAAAAAAAGTGTAGAGAATAGTAGGTAATAAAATAGCAAGTGTATACTGACCTTGTTTTTCTGGGCCAAGAATTCTTGCAATAATAGTTACTGCCAACAGGCCTATCACAAGACTTAAAATCTGTCTCGCTATCGTTATAGAAGAATTATAAAAAACAGACTTTTTCAATTATTTGTTTTTTGAAATATTAAGAATTATTAAAACTCTGAAAAAATAAAAGACAGACATTGTAACGCTAAAGGTTTTTAAGAAAAACTCAAAACTAAAATTAGAAAAATGACAAAACAACAAAGTGCAAACACTTAAAACAAATAAAACAAACTGAAGGATTAAAGATAATTTTTGCTTTTGAAATGCCGTATGAATACTTGTTAAAGGAGAAGCTACAAATTTTAAAATAAAAAATGGGATTAAGTATTTAGCAAAAGTACCAGCAAGACGCCATTCTTCTCCATATACAAACGCAAACAAATCTTCTATAAAGAAATAACTCAAGCCGTAACCCAAAACAGCTATTACAAACAGCTTTAGCATTACACTTCGCGTTATAAAATAACTATTTACATTATTAGCGTCAGAAATCTCTTTTAAATAAGTCTGACTAATAGAATTACCAATAAAAGTAAATGGCGCTAGCATAACTTTATTCATGAGCGAATATAGTCCTAAAAAAACAGTAGAGTAAAAGGCTGGAATCAACAACTGCAATCCGCTTGACCCTAAATTATTCAAAAGAATTGCTGGCGAAGTATATTTAGGGAAATTGATATATCTCTTAGCCATAACCATCATCTTTTTAAGATCAAAATTTCTCCAATTTAAATCTGACTTAACATACAAGTAAAATGGAGCATAGATAGAAGAGATGATTTTACCTAATACAAGTCCGAAAGCTCCAGATTTAAATAAAGGAAATACTAATTGCACATTAACAAAAACAAGTGATTTTTCAATTTCCGAAATAGAGATATCCTTTAATTTCTCTTGCTTCAAATAATAAAAGTTAAGCGAGTTAAAAGCTCCAATAAAAAAAACAACTACTGGAACAAAAAGAAGCCAATTAGAGATGGATTCTGAACCAAAAAAAAGCGCTATATCTACTTGAAATAATGCGATTAAGAAACTCAGCAGGACACTTGAAATCAAAGAAATTAACAAAGAAAGAAATGTTAATGCGTCCATTTCTTCTTTCTTATCAACAATCATTATTGCCTGCTCGTATCGTCCGTTTATAACAGATCCGATTATTGTAACAATGGAAACAAATAAAGCCAAAACACCAAATTGTTCTGGAGTATAAATTCTGGCAATAATAGGTGAGAAAAATAATGGAATAAGTTGTGCCAAAAAAGACCCCTTAAAGAGTATCAAAAAATTCTTAAAGAATTTAGATTGATATTTATCAAAGACCTCCATTTTATAAATATGGGGTTATTGAAATCAAATTAATTTAGTTATGATGTGTTGATGCTCCTCACTTAAGAAAGGACTCATAGGAAGAGAAAACACCTCATTAGCTGCTTTTTCAGAAATAGGAAAATCTCCAAGAGAGTAGTTTAAAAAGGAATAACATTCCTGAAGATGTAATGGTTTCGGGTAATGAATAGCGGTAGGAATACCATTATCCTTAAGCTTATCAATAAGCTCTTGTCTATTGTCAACCTGCAAAGTAAACTGAGCATAAACACTTGTTCTACCCTCTTTAATAATTGGCGTTTTGATTCCTTTATCTGAAAGTAAGTCAATATACTTTTGACCAATAGAATTTCTTTTTTGGACTTCGTCGGCAAAGTATTTTAGCTTAACAGTTAAAATTGCTGCTTGTATTGCATCTAATCTACCATTAATTCCAATAACAGTATGCTCGTATCGTTTTTTAGATCCGTGCGCCAAAATGATTCTAGCTTTTTCAGCAAGAGCGTCATCACTTGTAAACAAAGCACCGCCATCACCATAACAGCCTAATGGCTTGGAAGGGAAGAAACTTGTACAACCGAAATCACTAAGATTACAACTTCGCTTTCCATTATAAGTAGCACCAAAGCTTTGTGCTGCATCTTCAATTACGATCAAATTATGCTTTTTACCTATAGCATTTATCTTATCCATATCAGCAGTTTGTCCATATAATGAAACTGGCATTATGGCTTTTGTCTTATTTGATATTTTGGCTTCAATTAAATCTGCATTGATGTTGTAAGTATCTTCTTCAATATCTACAAAAACAGGAATAGCTCCTAACAAACTAATAACCTCACTAGATGCAATAAAAGTAAAAGGCGTGGTAATTATTTCATCACCCGCTTCAATGCCAATAGCCATTAAAGCCAATAGTAAAGCATCAGTGCCACTAGCACATCCGATTGCATGCTTAGCACCAGAAAATTTCGCTAAGTTTTCTTCAAACTCTTTAACCTTAGGGCCCATTATATACTGAGAAGTGTCAAGCACATCATGAATAGCACTATCAATTTCTGTTTTATATCTTTGGTATTGTGCTTGTAAATCAATAAAAGGTACGTTCATATCAGCTAATTAATTCAACTTTATTATTTTTTAATTGGTATTTAGAATTATCAAAAACATCAGTCGCAAAACCGTCATTAAATTCTAAACGATTTCCTGATATACTTACCCATCCTTTATGAATTCCAGGAACACCATATATCATCTCAAAAGGCAATACATCTTTAGTCACAACACTACCGGCACCTATTAAAGCATATTCGCCTATGGTAATGCCACAAACAACAGTAGAGTTAGCACCAATAGAACAGCCTTTTTTCAATAATGTTTTCTTAAACTCTTCTTTTCTTACAATAAAACTTCTTGGGTTGATAATGTTAGTAAAAACCATAGAAGGGCCTAAAAAAACATCATCTTCAACTTCTACGCCTTCGTAGATCGATATATTATTTTGCACTTTAACACCATTGCCTATAACTACATTAGGACCAACAACACAATTCTGTCCGAAAGAACAATTTTCACCAATAATTGATCTAGATAAAATATGAGAGAAATGCCATACTTTGGTACCTTCTCCTATTTTAACATCGTCGTCAACAAACGAACTTTGGTGAATAAAACTCATATGAAATTATTTACAAAATGGGTGATAATCATCTTTCAAAGCTTCAACTTTTGCATTTCTCAAATTATGAACAATATCAATAGATGGTTTAGCTTCTAATAAACCGAAACCATTTCCTTCTAATATCTTTTGATAACTGGTTGTATGTAAATCTGTAAAACCACCACTAAATTCTAATTCATCACCATCTACAGTTATAGAACGGAATGTTCTTTGTCCGCTAGCTTTAATGTGTTCCGGAATTAAATCATAGTTAACACTCAAAAACCATCTAACTCTAGCATTTTTTAATTGCAAAAAGCCAGCTGCTCTATCTTCTTGATTTAAATGAGAAATGCTTTTCTGTACAGGTCCAAAAATCCAAGTTAGCATATCAAAAAAATGAATTCCAATATTACTTGCAATTCCACCAGACTTAGACATATCTCCTTTCCAAGAAGTGAAATACCAATTACCTCTACTTGTTAAATAACTTAAATCAACATCGTAGATTTTATCTTTAGGACCATTATCAATTTTTTCTTTTAATGCAATAATGGAAGGGTGAAGTCTTAACTGAAGAATATTGTTAATCTTTCTGCCGTTATCTTTTTCAACTTCCAAAAGAGCATCAATATTCCAAGGATTAAGAACCAAAGGCTTTTCGCAAATAGCATCGGCACCATTTCTTAGTGCCAATCTAATGTGAGCATCATGAAGATAATTAGGAGAACAAATACTTACATAATCTAATGAAGTATTTTTTCTTTTAATTTTATCAAGGTGTCTATCAAATCTTTCTGGCTCTGTAAAAAATTCTGCGTTTGGAAAAAAACTATCAATCACTCCAACACTATCAAATCGATCTAGTGCAGCAATTAAGTTATTACCAGTATCTTTAATAGCCTGCATATGTCTAACTGCGATATAGCCTGCCGCTCCTATTAATGCAAAATTTTTCATCTTTATAGTTTCCAAGTTGGTTTTTCTACAATTCCTTTAATATCAATTAAGATTAATTCACCATCACTAATTTCTTGGTAAGAATTATTTTTAATAGTCTTAAATTGATCATGAGCTACAGCAACAATTATTGCTGAGTACTTCTTGTCTGACTTAAATGGATCATTAATGATTCCACTTTTATATGTTTTCTTTTCTTCTTCCTTATCTACCCAAGGGTCATAAACATCCACCTTGCAACCAAAATCATTTAGTTCCTCAATAATATCAATAACTTTAGTATTTCTAATATCAGGACAGTTTTCTTTAAACGTAAGACCCATTATTAAGATATTTGAATCTTTGATGTTTTTATTTTTATCAACTAAATACTTAATCGTCTTTTTAGCAATAAAAGCAGACATGCCATTATTAATCTGTCTTGAAGAAAGAATTAAATTAGGCTTGTAACCCATTTTCTCCGCCTTATAAGTCAAATAATACGGATCTACACCAATACAATGCCCACCGACTAAACCTGGCTTAAAAGGCAAGAAATTCCATTTTGTTCCAGCAGCATCTAAAACCTCTTGAGATGAGATGCCCATAGTGTCAAAAATTAAAGCAAGTTCGTTAACTAAAGCAATATTAACATCTCGTTGAGTGTTTTCAATTACTTTAGCAGCTTCAGCAACTTTTATCGAAGAAGCCATATAAGTACCGGCTTTAATAATCGTTTTATACAAATCATCAACAACTTTAGCTGTTTCAGGATTTGAACCACTTGTAATTTTTAAGATCTTAGTAAGTGTTCTTTCCTTATCCCCCGGATTAATTCTTTCAGGACTATATCCACAGAAAAAATCTTTATTAAAAGTAAGGCCAGACACATCCTCCAAAATAGGTACACACTCTTCTTCAGTTACACCAGGATAAACAGTAGATTCATAAATTACTATATCCCCTTTTTTAAGAACAGAACCAACAGATTTACTCGAAAGTATTAAGGGAGTTAAATCAGGTAAATTTTTACTGTTAATAGGAGTAGGAACAGTAATAATATAAATATTACAATCTTTAGTATCTTCTATAGATTCAGTAAATGTAAGATGGGTAGAACTTTTAAGATCACTCTCGTCCATTTCTAGTGTTCTATCGTATCCTTTTCGTAATTCATTAATTCTATCCGAATTGATATCAAGACCAATAGTTTCAATTTTTTTTCCAAACTCAACGGCTAGAGGAATACCTACATAACCTAATCCTATTACTGCAATTTTATTATCCATATTTCTACTTGTTGTACAGGTGCAAAATTAAAAAATTAATTGACACAAATAAAAAAAGTCTTCTAGAGAAGACTTTTTAAATATTTATTTATTTGTTGAAGAAATTAGTATTCCCACAAATCGTGTTCTAAGTTAAATATTTCTTCTTGAATAGCTTCTGCTTCAAGAAGAGCATCAATACCTTCTTTATATTCCGTTATCTTTCTATTGTACTTATTTGACTCTTTAACTATATAACTATTAAAAAATCTTTTGTGAAAAATATCATCGTATGTTAAACGAGCAGCGTCATTTTTTCTGTGATTAAAGACTTCTGCTTTTGACAATACAGTCCTAGCTTCAGGAAAGTATACCCAAAACAAAGAAGATTCCCCTCTATAAATACCATTATCATCGTATCTATCCATTACAGGGCATAAACCAATAATTCTAAAGTCCATTACAGATCTTTGTTTGTCAAAATACCACTCTTCTTTAATCCTGTATTTACGAACGTTAGTTCTAGCAAAAATATTGATAATGGTATCAGGCCTGTAGTCTTCTATCTCATCATCGTAAATTTCAGTGATTTCAATTGCTTCACCATCAATACCTATAGAGTTAATATCAGATTGTGACATAGGAGATTTAAACTCATCATCTTTATAGGCATTACCATAAGCAGTAATAGTACCTTCCTTAACAGCATCCATCAATACATCGATAAGATTTCTTCTATCGTCAATTTCCTGAATAGGGTAATAAAAAACTTGATTGATTTTTTCTCTTAGGTTAATTACTCTCTCAATCTTAGTAGACCACATTACATCCGCTTCACGCACATGCTGATAGCCTTGAATCTTCCTATCATCACCACCATCACGAATATCCTTCTTATAAGCTCCATCTAAGATTGTTTGATCTTGAGCGTAAGAAAACTGAGACATTCCAGCAATTAATGCAAATAAAAATAACTTTTTCATAAGTGATAAATTTTAGTTTATGACAACTTTTATAGTTCCTAAATTACTTTTCTTTCCAGAAGGTCCTTTAGAAGTAATATTTGATATATAAATTATAGAACCAAATGGTAAATCTTTAACGAATTCTCTCATATCATCAGAAAGTTTATTTCCTAAAACCTTCTTTGAAACAATTTCACCCTTATAAAGCCCATCAAGTGTAAAACCTACTACCGTATTTTTAATGTCGAAATCAAAATCTTTAAGCTGTGCAATCATCTTGCAATTCTTAGATAAAATTTGATTTTTCTTTATTTTACCATTTTTAGAACCTATCAATTTTGGTTCTGGCTTAGGAACTCTCTTAACTCTAAACTCCATAGTTCCCATGGTTCTGTTTTTACCCTGAACTTCAGCAGAAACAGTAATTTTAGCTTTCCCTGTAGTTTTAGGAAAAACCTCCCAGCTTCCACCAACTTTTATAATCACTCCGTTATTACAAGAAACTCTAATTTTATCTTTTGAAACACCAGGAACAGATACATCAATAGGATTTCCCATATCTCCTAATAGATAAAGTACATTCATCTTAGTTGGAGATACTACAAAACTTTGTGCTGCAACTTGAAACTCTCCACTAAAAGGGTACATCTTAACCCCCTCGTCAGTTTTCATTCCAATTAAACCACCCCACTTTTGATATCCTTGTTTACGAGTCTTAATAGCAAATTTACCTTTCCCTCCTTTTACAGGAATTGAATCGTACTTACCAATCATTTGGTAAAAGCCATTTTCATCCAATTCGTAATCCCCTACATATATAACAGGATTTTGAGTAGAATCTTTAGCTGCTAAAAAAACATCTGCTTTAAAACTATCCCCTACAAAAACATAATTGGAAGGGGCAATCTGAATTGCTTCAGCAGATGTAAACTTTAAAGAACCTGCATCTATTTCTTTCTGCAAATGCTTAATTGCATCAGACTCAGCATTTCTAACATCAGCTTGTATTTTCGACAAAAGTGTTATTGCAGCAATGAGGGGCATATCATTAAAATTATAATTTACCCAAGATTCCGAAACACCTTTTTTCATTTGAACATCACTAAAATCAAATGTTTTCTCAAGAGAATTACTGATTGACGTACCTTTAGTAAGAGTTAATAAATAATCTCTGAAATCAACCAAAGATCCTTTAACAAGATTTCCATTACCCCTATTAATCATGATATCACCTGCCTTGTCTCTATCCGATTTCTTCTGAATATCAACCATTAAGAGGTTTTTTAAATTATTCGGCAATTCATCATATGGAGTTGTAAGCGGTTCAACTACTCCAGAAAAAGTCACTTTATTATCCGCCGATAAAACAATTTCATATTTCAACTTTTGAATAAGAGCAGAAATAGAATCGGATTTAGACTTTACCCTAAAAGCCTTATCCTTCCAAGGACCAGCTTTTGCAGGATTAGTTTCAGCAGCAATTAAAAATTGATTGTATACCTCTGCATTTTTACTGTTAAAATTCTCAGTTGTTCTAACGATTCCGCCATTCACATTCTGAAATGCATTAAGAACTTCTTTAGATACATTTAATGCTAACAGAGCTGTTAACACTAAATACATCATTCCGATCATCTTCTGCCTTGGTGATAAATTATTTCCAGCCATATTTTATTGTATTCTTGAAAAAAGTAAGGTAAATAATTATTTGTTCATCGCATTTAGCATATTACTATACATGCTATTAAGTGCTTGTAAGTTATCTCCTAACTTAGAAATTTCTTTCTGGAATTTTTCAGAGTCACCAACCGAATTACCTAAGTTTTGCATTGTTCTCAATTGCAAATCGTAATAAGTATTCATTTCAGCTAATTTTCTTGATGCTTCACGCATTTGATCACTATATTCACCAGTTGCAGAAACAGCTTCCATTGATTTACTAACTCCTTCTACTGTCTCATTAAAAGATCTTAGATTATCACCTAATCTCATAATTAATGCCTGATCAACATTTGCTTTCTCTAGCATATTATCCAATTCCTGAACAGGGGTATTAGCAGTGTTAGCAGAGGAAGATTTATCTTCAGGATCTTTCATGAATCCCAATTCAGGATAAACTAAACTCCAATCTGGCTCTTCATGTGGCTTCTCAAAAGCAGAAAAGAAGAAAATTACAGCTTCAATAGAAAGACCTACAACTAACATACCACCAGCACCAGGCCAGTGCATTAATTTAAACATTGCACCTAAAATTACAACAGATGCACCCCATCCGTATAATTTTGCCATTCCATTTTTAAACTTTTTTGAATTTGGATTTAATAATGCCATAATTTGAACTTATTATTGTTTTAATTGTTGTTTTTTATCTAAAGTCTTGTTTATCTCTACCTAGGAAAGAAATTACATTTCTAAAGCCTATGTAAGATTTTGCAGTATCCTGAAACTCGTAATCTCTAGTTCCTACCTGTATGTAATGAGAAATATCTTTCCAAGAACCACCTCTAATAGCTTTTCTTTTCAATATCTCTGGATCTGAATCATCTGCATCATATTTAAAGTCAAGGTTTAAATCATGAGCAAAACTGAACGCAGTCTCATCGTATGCGTTATCAGTCCATTCAGCTACATTACCAGACATATCATATAGACCAAAGTTATTTGGATTGTATGATGCAACCTTTACTGTTCTTATACCACCATCAGCAGTATAATTTCCTCTTCGTGGTTTAAAGTTAGCCAAGAAACAACCTGCGTCGTTTGTTGTGTAAGGTCCACCCCAAGGATAAGGAGAAAGATCTAAACCACCTCTAGCAGCATACTCCCACTCTGACTCTGTTGGTAATCTAAACTCATCATGTAGTGGTTCTTCTCTTTCGATCAAATAATTATCTAAGATCATTGTTCTCCACTTTGTAAATGCAACTGCTTGCTTCCAATTTACACCAACAACTGGGTAGTTGTCGAAAGATGGGTGATGAAAATAGTTCCTAGACCATGGATCGTTATAAGAATAAGCGTAATCGTGAGTCCAAACTAAAGTATCTGGAAAAATATTAATCCCTTTTTCGTTAACTTCAAGGAAATCCGATCTATCTTCTAAACCTTCTGGTCTATTTACACGAGCAGATGCTCTTTTGATGTCTAAAGTTTCATAAACGAAATTATATTTTCTAGTATCAAATTCTCTTCTACTGTAAAATCTTTCGTGACCTGGAAGATACATTTCTTCTTCAAGAACCTCTCTAACCTCAGCATCCTCCCAACGAATTGTTCTTGACCAATCTAATCTTGGTGGCTCTATAAAATTACCATATTCATCTTCTTCGATAAACTCATAACCTGGAACACCATTCTCTCCCAGAAATCTTCTAGCAATCGAATCTCTCACCCAAACAACAAATTGTCTGTATTCGTTATTAGTAATTTCAGTATCATCGATATAAAAGGCTGCAACAGAAACTGTCTTGTGCTGTGTAACATGAGCGTAAGGGACGTCTTGATCACCAGGACCCATATTAAAACTTCCTTGAGGAATAAACACCATTCCGTAAGGATCAGTAGGATTCCATAATGGTCTATTTTGTACTCCAATCAACTCTCCATTACCTGAAGAACAGCTTATAAGTACCGTCGCAATTAAAGCGAAAAAGATTAAATTTCTCATATTTACAATATTTACCCTAAATAGGGAATTAATTTGTATTAATTAAGCCACAAAATCACCACCTAATAGAAAGATGATGATTAAGTTGAATTTGCACAAATATAATACTTTTATAAAAATCTAGGGTTTTTAAACCCTTTAGCTACTTTATTATAATCTAATTTAAAACAATAACCTAGCATAAACTCAAAACTACCTGCCTCAGAAACCTTCGAAATTGGCAAATCATAAGAAAAACCAAACTTCAAGTCTTGGTTAATATGTGTCCCAAAAAGCAACACAGCACCATAACTAGGCCTGAAACTAACGCCACCCCACATCTTTTTATTGTACTCTATCAAAGATGTTAAATCAAGTGTTGTAGTAACTCCTTCTGACTTAATTAGAACAGAAGGCTTTAACTCTAAATTTGATGATAGTTCATGAACATAACCAGCACTCAAATAATAATGTCTTTTTAAATCAATTATTCCTTTTGTAGCAGTTAAACTTGCTTCATTTAAATGTTTTGAAGACAAGCCAACATACATTTTGTCAGATTGATAATACAATCCTAAGCCTAAATCAAGGCCAGCAGCTTTTTCAGTTGTATTAGAAATAGAAGGGTCATTACCTGTTTCGACAACGAAATTTCCGCCATCAACACCATTTTGCAACATGCCAACTGAAGCTCCTATTCCTAAGTTTCCTTGTGCTAATTCGATTCGATAAGCGTACGATAAGTTAATACCAGTAAACTCATATTGGCCTATTCCATCAGTTAAAACATTCAAACCCAAACCACCATGAAGCAATGATACTGGAGCTTCAACGCTCAGGCTAGTTGTACTCGGGGCACCTTCAAATCCAGCCCATTGCGTTCTATTTAAAGCAGTAGCACATATAGCATTATTACTACCAGCATACCCTGGGTTAGAATACAATTCGTTAAACATATATTGACTAAACTGTGGATCTTGTTGTGCGCTAGCTACAAGCACAAAAAAGAAAAGAAAAGCACCTAAAAAATATTTTTTCATAAAAGGAAGTTGTTCTGTAATAATCTACTTACTTCATTAATTGATGGCTAAAATAACTATTTTTTTTTGGAGATGAAATACAAATTTCAATTGATGCAATAATTAATTCACTTTTTGAAATGCCTTCCACCATCTTTCAGGCACATCTCCGTTACTCGCAAGCAAGTAATCTTTGTATGAACATGGGACAAAACAATTAGGAGACAAATTCAAATTTGAATCAGATAAAATAGGAATTTCCATCCACCATTTGTCGTTATGTTTGTTTTTATAAAAGCAAGTATTATACTCGCCATCATGCATAGAAACATGGTATTTAACTAAATTCTCATCATTAGCAGTTATATTTCTCATTTTATGAAAATATCCTTCAAAAAAGCACCAAACCATCTGAGCAATTAACTTTGAAGTTTGGTTGTTAATATCCCGAACCCCATTAAAATTATAAATTGCTAGTGACTGAAGTTTATGACCTAATGCTGAATACCTCATTAATTGACATATCTCATCCGAACTAAGTCCATTTGGAGACCCATCAACTACTGCGGGTGAATCACTCATTTTTATTGCATTTAAATCTATAGATATGAAATTAGCGTCACGTAATACTGGCTCCACTTCTTCTAAATTGGAACGAATTTCTCCTAATCGATGAGCATCAAAAAAAAGCTTGTTCAATAATTCTACTTCGGGCCTTGAAACCAAATAAGACTGATAACCAAGATTACTGAAGTTGAACAACACATTGGGTTGATGGTTGAAAATATGACTCAAATAAGATCTCGAATTTACACTCTGTTCGTTGATTCCAAGATCAAATCGAGAATCAATAGAAACCATATTGCAAAACTGTTTAGTCTGAACAAATGATCTGTATTGACCAATTGTGCAGTCTTGAGAACCACCTATAAATAATGCTAACAAGCCTCTTTCGTTGCATTCCTGCAAGACGTCTGCTAATAACTGATAAGTATCGGACGGGGAAGCTCCAAGCTTTAAATCCCCAAGGTCCGCTATACGCAGCCTATTTTCTCCTTGAAAAAGAGAAAATAATTGAAAACGAATATCATTAAAATCTAGCTTTTCAATTTCAGAATCTAAGCCCCTATTTTCAACAACAGAAAAAATAACAACATCAGCTTCAGATAAGTTTGGAAAATTACCCTGAGTATAAACATCTACTAAAGCACCTAGTTGACCAGACGTAAATTGGTCTGATTGATGTTCAACAGGATCAAAACTAAGTTCAAACTCCATTTTATTTCTTTTGGGCTTCGCCAAGAGTTAAGCAATCTTCTCTGCTTAAACTTTTAGGATCAGTACCTTTTGGAATTTTAACATTCTTTTTGTTTTTCCTAGCGCCTTCACCAATCTGGATAAAAGGACCATATCTTCCATTTAAAACCTGGACCAATGGAGTTCCTTCAAAACGATTTATAGTTTTTTCTGCTTCCGCTTTTCTATGAGCTAATATTAATTCAATCGATCTGTCGATTTCAATAGTCATTGGCTCATCTCCGTCGTCTTTCTTGATAGAAACAAATTTTCCTTTGTGTCTAAGATATGGGCCAAATCTTCCGATTGCAGCCACAACATCTTCTTCTTCAAATACTCCAACAGTCCTTGGCAACTTATACAATTCTAAAGCTTCTTCTAGAGTGATATCAGTAATACTTTGAGTTGACAACAATGAAGCAAACCTTGGTTTCACCTCTTCCGAGCCTTCCCCTATTTGAGCCATAGGGCCAAAACGTCCTATCCTAACATATACATTTTCATCTGTCTTAGGGTCTTTTCCTAATAACCTTTGACCTTTAGCAGATTCTGAATTATCAATTACATCATTTACTTTAGCAACAAAAGGACCATAAAACTGACCAATCATGTCATTCCACTTCTTCTCTCCGTTAGCAATAAGGTCAAATTCTTTCTCTACATCAGCAGTAAAACTATAATCCATTACTCCTTCAAAATTTTCTAGCAAGAAGTTTGTAACTACAATTCCGATATCAGTAGGAAGCATTTTAGATTTATCAGATCCTGATTTTTCTTTCTTGCTAACTTCTTCAATTTGAGAATCGTCTAGTGTTAATACAGAATAAGCTCTCTCAACCCCTTCACTTTGACCTTTTTCAACATAACCTCTATTCTGAACAGTTGTAATAGTTGCAGCATAGGTAGAAGGGCGTCCGATACCAAGTTCTTCCAATTTCTTCACCAAACTAGCCTCTGTAAATCTTGCTTTTGGCTTAGAAAAACGTTCCGTAGCAGTGATAACCTTTCTGCCTAACTGATCTCCTTCTTCTAACTTAGGCAGCATTCCACTTTGCTCTTCTCCTTCTTCATCTACTCCTTCCAAATAAACCTTGAGGAATCCTTCAAACTTTATCATTTCACCTTTAGCAACCAATTTATGCTCGCTTTCGGAAACTATAATTTCTGCAGTAGTTCTTTCTAATTGAGCATCTGCCATTTGAGAAGAAATAGTTCTTTTCCAAATTAAATCGTAAAGTCTTTGATTATTTCTTTCGCCTTCAACAGTAGCATGTGCTAAATCAGTAGGTCGGATTGCTTCGTGAGCTTCTTGAGCACCTTTTGACTTAGTGGTGTATTTCCTTACTTGTGCGTATTCTTCTCCATATAATTTTGAGATCTGTTCGCCAGCAGCTTTAACAGCAGTGTCAGACAAGTTCATACTATCGGTTCTCATGTATGTAATCTTACCTGCTTCGTAAAGCTTTTGAGCAACACTCATGGTTTGCCCTACAGAAAAACCTAATTTTCTAGACGCCTCTTGCTGAAGCGTTGATGTAGTAAAAGGAGCTGCTGGAGATTTTTTAGCAGGCTTCTTCTGCATAGAAGAAATATGAAATTCTGATTTAGAACAAACAGTTAGAAAATCTTTTGCTTCTTCCTTAGTTTTGAATCTTTTAGGCAATTCGGCCTTAAATATTTTTTTGTCTTTGGAATAAAACTCTGCTACTATTTTATAATCTGAGCTGGCAAGAAAGCCTCTTATTTCATTTTCTCTCTCCACAATCAATCTAACAGCAACAGACTGAACTCTACCAGCAGACAAGCCTTGTTTTACTTTACGCCATAAAACTGGAGAAAGCTCAAAACCAACTAATCTATCCAGCACCCTTCTAGCTTGTTGTGCGTTTACTAGCTGAATATCCAATTCTCTTGGATTATCTACTGCTTTTGTTATTGCAGCTTTAGTAATTTCATTAAAAACAATTCTTTTGATCTTAGACTCATCTAACTTTAAAGCTTCAATTAAGTGCCAAGCAATAGCTTCTCCCTCACGGTCCTCATCCGTCGCTAGCCATACAGTTTCTGATTTATCTGATAATTTCTTCAATTCTGAAACTACTGCCTTTTTATCTGGAGTTATTTCATATCTAGGCTCGAAACCATTATCAACATCAATAGCCATCCCACCTTTTTTAGGTAAATCACGGATGTGACCAATACTAGATTTTACAATAAAGTCTTTACCAAGAAAGCCTTCGATTGTTTTTGCTTTAGCTGGTGACTCAACAATTACTAAATTTTTAGCCATAAGTTTACTTTATTAAATGAAATTGAGCCGCAAATATAAAACAATCTAATTCTAATTTATATACCACTTACTAATCCAAACTTAGATTTTTTTGCTTATATTATTTTATAATATAAATTTTACAAAAAAAAATATTTCTGCCAATATGTCAGATTTCATACATTTGCAATTATTTATAAAAAATGAGCATAGAGAGTAAAGACAAAATAATTTCTGAAGAAAGACAAGGCGAAACAATTCAAAATGTTGGCAAAAGTAGTGGCAAGAAAATGTATATCGAAAGCTATGGCTGTCAAATGAACTTTTCCGACAGTGAAATAGTTGCCTCTATTTTACAGAAGGATGGGTTTTCGTCAACTCCAAATCTTGAAGATGCAGATATCGTTTTAGTAAATACTTGCTCCATAAGAGAAAAGGCAGAAACTACTGTAAGAAATAGATTAAAGGTTTATAATGCAATTAAAAGAACACAAAACCCTAAAATGATGGTAGGTGTTTTAGGCTGCATGGCAGAACGATTAAAAGAAAAATTTCTTGAAGAAGAAAAATTAGTTGATATAGTTGTAGGGCCAGATGCATACCGAGATCTGCCAAACTTAATTGACGAAGTAAATGATGGAAGAAAAGCAGTAAATGTAATTCTGTCAAAAGAAGAAACTTACGCAGAAATCAGTCCTGTTAGACTTGGTGGAAACGGAATAACCGCTTTTGTATCAATAATGAGAGGTTGCGATAACATGTGCACTTTTTGTGTTGTCCCATTTACTAGAGGGAGAGAGAGAAGCAGAGACCCTAAAAGCATACTAAACGAATGTTTAGACTTAGTTAAAAATGGATACAAAGAGGTAACTCTTTTAGGCCAAAATGTAGATTCTTACTTATGGTCTGGAGGAGGACTTAAAAAAGATTTCGAAAAGCTCAGTATAGAAGAAAAAGACAAAAGCGTAAATTTCTCTCAGCTATTAGATCTAGTCGCTCAAGTCGATCCTAGTTTAAGAATTCGATTCTCCACTTCTCATCCAAAAGACATGAATGATGACGTTATTCACGTAATGGCTAAACACGAAAATATATGTGACCATGTTCACTTACCAGTTCAGTCAGGTAATAGTAGAATATTGGAAATGATGAATAGAGGATATACTAGAGAGTGGTATATTAACAGAATTGAATCTATTAGAAAAATTATTCCAAATTGTGGTATTTCAATGGATATCATTTCTGGATTTTGCTCTGAAACAGAACAAGACCATAAAGATACATTGAGTTTAATGGAAGAGGTAAAGTATGACTTCGGATATATGTTTAGCTATTCCGAACGACCAAACACACAAGCACAGAGAAAGTTTGAAGATGATGTAAGTGTAGAAATTAAAAAAGTAAGATTACAAGAAATTGTTGATCTTCAAAGAAAACACTCAAAAATTAGAGTAGAAACACGTCTTAATAAAACACACAAAGTTTTAGTAGAAGGATTTTCTAAAAAATCAAAAGAGCATTTATACGGAAGAACAACGTTTAATACGGTAGTTGTCTTTCCAAAAGAAAATTACAAGCCAGGTGACTATGTGTTAGTTAAAGCGAATACATGTACCTCAGCAACTCTTATTGGTAAAGCAGTAAAATTAGCATGATAAATCATCACGAAATAAAAAGAAGGTTTGGCATCATAGGCACATCTAATAAGCTTGATCGAGCTATCGAAACTGCTTTACAGATTGCTACAACAGACTTATCTATCTTAATTACTGGAGAAAGCGGAACTGGAAAAGAGGCTATGCCTAAAATCATTCATGAAGGAAGCCAAAGGAAACACAATAAATACATTGCGGTAAATTGTGGGGCTATACCTGAAGGAACTATTGATTCCGAATTATTCGGACACGAAAAAGGCGCTTTTACAGGTGCTAGCGAACAAAGAAAAGGATATTTTGAATATGCCGACAATGGAACTATCTTTTTAGATGAAGTTGGTGAATTACCATTAAGTACCCAAGTTCGATTACTTAGAGTATTAGAAACTGGAGAATTTATGAAGGTAGGTTCAAGTGAAATTAAAAAAGTGAATGTTAGAGTAGTAGCTGCAACCAATGTAGACATGGAAAAAGCTATTGCAAAAGGCAAATTTAGAGAAGACTTATACTATCGACTTAATACAGTTAGTATAAAAATTCCTTCATTAAGAGAGAGAAAAGAAGATATCCATTTGTTATTTCGTAAATTTTGTGCTGACTTTGGGGATAGATACCACCTTCCATCTATTAGACTTGAAGAGGATGCTGTTAAACTTTTAGAGGGCTACAGCTGGCCAGGAAACATTCGTCAACTAAAGAATCTTGCTGAGCAAATATCAGCTATTGAAAAAGATAGATCGATTTCTTCACAGACAATATCCAAGTACATACCGAAGCAAAATAACTCACCTATTCTTTTTAAGCAGGAAGATAAAGATGGAGATTTTTCAGAAAGAGAAATCTTGTATAAAGTGCTTTTTGACATGAAGAATGATCTAAATCAATTAAAAAAAGTCACTAACAATCTGATAAACGGTAATAGTCCTATAGTTCAAAAAGATAGCAATATAATGGACGAAGAAATTAATAAAACTAGTATTGTACAGAAATCTATCACGTATCAAAACGAACAGCTAGAATTAAAACAAGAAAATGAAACAATTTTCACCTTGCAAGATCACGAAATAAAAATGATCAAAGAATCGTTGCTAAGACACCAAGGAAGAAGAAAGGATGCTGCTGATGAATTAGGAATTTCAGAAAGAACCTTATACCGTAAAATAAAAGAGTATAAATTATGAAAATAACATCCTACTTTTTCTTATTATTTATTGTTCTTCAATCGTGTGGAATATATTCTTTTACAGGAGCTTCTATTTCAAGCGAAATAAACTCTGTAAGTGTTTCAAACTTTAGTGTTTTAGCGCCTTCATCACCACCAGTTTTGAGCAACTTATTAAGCGAAACTCTTAAAGACAAATTTAACGACGAAACTAGTTTGTCTATTTTCTCCAACAATGGCGATTTACAATTTGAAGGTGAAGTTACCTCCTACAGTCTAAAACCAATAGCGATACAAGCAGATGAAACAGCTGCTCAAAACAGACTGACGATTACTGTAAAAGTAAAATACACCAATACAAAAGACGACGAATTTAACTACCACGCTAATTTCTCAAGATTCAGAGACTATTCAAGTACTCAAGAATTATCGTCAGTAGAACAACAATTATTAGAAGAAATAGCCCAAGAACTTGTAGAGGATATTTTCAATAAAGCTTTAACAAATTGGTAATTTCAAAAGAAAAATATAATCAGTGGGTTTCTCATCCAGAGAAAATGGATCAATCGACTATCGATGAGCTAAAACAATTAGTAGATTTATATCCTTTTTGTCAGACAACTCAATTGTTATATGTCAAATCTCTTAGGGATAGCAATAGTATATTTTTTAATAATCAACTTAAAATCGCTGCAAGTAATTGTGGAGACAGAACAAGATTATTTCATTTAATTAGCCAACAAAAAAGAAAAGATGTTGTAGTACAAAAACCTGTAAAAAAGGTTGACAAAGAGACTGTTGAGCAAAAACTACAAATAGGAGAACCTATCAATTTCCCTGAAAACGAAAGGCATACTTTTAACCAATGGTTACAACTTTCTAAGACTAAAACTATAAAGCCAAATAGAGCAAAAGGCAAAATAGATGGTCAGATTGATTTAATTAATCAATTTATTGAGAAAAATCCAAGAATAAAGATGGACAAGGAAGCATTCTACTCTCCATCAGAAAATGCTAAGAAAAGTGTAGTTGAAAATCCTTCTTTTATTACCGAAACTCTTGCAAAAGTATACGTAGAACAAGGACTATATAGCAAAGCCAAAGAAGCTTATTTAAAACTAAGCTTGAAATATCCCCAAAAAAGTTCTTTATTTGCAACCCAAATTGAATTAATTAATAAGCTTGCGCTTAAAACGAAATAATTATGGAGTATCTATTTCCTATCTTAATTGTAATAACTTGTATTTTATTAGTGCTAGTTGTCTTAGTACAAAACCCTAAAGGAGGAGGCTTATCAGCTGCTTTTGGTGGCGGAAACCAAGTAATGGGAGTTAAAAAAACAGCTGACTTTTTAGAAAAAGCTACATGGTATCTTGCTATTGCTCTATTGGTTTTATCCTTATTTTCAAACGTAATTAGTTTTAGAGGTGACAATACCAATGGTGACCAATCAATTGCTAAAGAACAAATAGAAAATGCAACTATCCCTGCTCAAGCAATTCCTGATCTTCCACAAATAGAAACATTAGAAGAATAACTGACAATTTTACCAATCATCTTACCAGTTTAAATGGTGAGTCTGAAAAAAAGTCATCTCAAAATAGAAAAAAGCTTTATGGCACAGTTTGTGTATAAAGCTTTTTTATTAATCAACAAAAAGTATATAAAATGAATATAAAACCACTTAGCGACAGAGTTCTTGTAGAACCAGCACAAGCAGAAACTAAAACTGCATCGGGAATCATTATACCAGACACAGCTCAAGAAAAACCTCAAAAAGGTACTATTGTAGCAGTTGGAAATGGCAAAGTAGATGAGCCATTAACGGTTAAGATTGGAGATACTGTTTTATACGGTAAATACTCAGGAACAGAACTTAAATTAGAAGGTAAAGATTACATGATTATGCGTGAATCTGATATCCTTGCAATAATATAAAAAACAGAAAAATGGCTAAAGAAATTAAATTTGACATTGAAGCTAGAGACGCACTAAAAAGAGGTGTAGATGCTCTAGCAAATGCTGTAAAAGTAACACTCGGCCCTCAAGGAAGAAATGTTGTAATTGACAAAAAGTTTGGAGGACCAACCATAACAAAAGATGGTGTTACGGTTGCAAAAGAAATCGAATTGAAAGATACCATTGAAAATATGGGTGCTCAAATGGTGAAAGAAGTAGCATCTAAAACAGCAGATATCGCAGGCGATGGGACTACTACAGCAACCGTTCTTGCACAAGCTATCATTACTAACGGATTGAAAAACGTTGCTGCAGGTGCAAACCCAATGGATTTAAAAAGAGGTATCGACAAAGCAGTTAAAGTTGTAGTTCAAGAACTACAATCGCAATCGCAAGAAGTTGGAGATAGCATAGAGAAAATTCAGCAAGTAGGAGCTATTTCTGCTAATAACGATAATACTATCGGTTCTTTAATTGCCCAAGCAATGGACAAGGTGAAAAAAGAAGGAGTTATTACTGTTGAAGAAGCTAAAGGAACAGATACCTATGTTGAAGTAGTAGAAGGAATGCAATTCGACAGAGGATATTTATCTCCTTATTTCGTTACTAATGCAGATAAAATGTTAGTTGACTTAGAGACTCCTTTAATTTTATTATTCGACAAGAAAATTTCGAATATGAAAGATCTTTTACCAATCCTAGAACCAGCTGCTCAATCAGGAAAACCATTATTGATTATTGCTGAAGATGTGGATGGAGAAGCATTGGCTACTTTAGTAGTAAATAAAATGAGAGGTGCTCTAAAAATTGCAGCTGTAAAGGCACCAGGTTTTGGAGACAGAAGAAAAGCAATGTTAGAGGATATAGCAACTCTTACTGGAGCTACTTTAATTTCTGAAGAAAGGGGCTTCAAATTAGAAAACGCTACTCTTGAAATGCTAGGAACTGCAGAAAAAATTACTATCGACAAAGACAATACTACTATTGTTAATGGCGCTGGCAACAAAGACAATATTGCAGCTAGAGTACACCAAATAAAAGCTCAAATCGAGACTACTACTTCTGATTATGATAGAGAGAAACTACAAGAACGTTTAGCTAAATTAGCTGGAGGTGTTGCAGTTCTTTATGTTGGAGCAGCCTCAGAAATTGAGATGAAAGAAAAGAAAGATAGAGTCGATGATGCACTTCATGCAACTAGAGCTGCTGTAGAAGAAGGAATTATTCCTGGTGGTGGAGTTGCTTTAGTGAGAGCATCTATTGTTGTTTCTAAACTAGAGGGAGAAAATGAAGATGAAAATACAGGAATTCAAATAATCACTAGAGCGATAGAAGAACCTCTTCGTCAGATTGTTGGAAATGCTGGTAATGAAGGATCAGTTGTGGTTGCTAAAGTGAAAGAAGGTAAAAACGATTTTGGATACAACGCTAAAAAAGAAATTTACGAAAACATGTTTGAAGCCGGAATCATTGACCCTACCAAAGTAACAAGAGTTGCATTAGAAAATGCAGCATCTGTAGCTGGTATGTTCTTAACAACAGAATGTGTTCTTGCTGATATTCCTGAAGACAATCCTGCTATGCCTCCAATGGGTGGCGGAATGCCAGGTATGATGTAACATTGGATTGAAACAAATAAAAAAGCGATTTCTAACGAAATCGCTTTTTTTTATGCCATTAAGAGATGGATTTTAAAGATTTACTTCGAATAACCAACATGGTCATTATTCCGAAGATAATAGTAGAAAAGACTAAGTGAGCATTCTGCACATAGCCTACTAAATCAATATGGGCCAAGAAAACTCCAGAAGCTAGCTCTATAATTAAAACAACATATAGCCATCTAATAGATTTGTATTTGGCTCTTTTTTCGTTTGCATAAAAAAGAATGGTTAATAGTAATAAAACTAACCAAGAAAAACTTCGATGAATAAAAAATGACAATCCTAAATAGCCACTCCACTCCTCTCTACCTATTCCTTGTCTGGTTAAATGATCAATCGATTCTCTAACTTGAGTACCTAAAAACATTTGATAAGCTGTAATTAAAAAACAAGCCCATAAAATAATGTACATCCATTTTTCAAAAGGAATCTTGATTGACTGAGAAGGACTTATTAAATTAATTTGCTTAATGTGTATTGCTACTATTAACAATGCGAAAAACAGATGAACAGTAATGGTCCACGGCACTAAATTAGAAGAAACTACAATAGAGCCAAACCAAGCCTGAAAAGCGATAAAAATTAGGTTAGAAAGACTTAAAATAAGAAGTGTTTTGTTTTTCCTATAAAAAAAGAAAATCCAAAGAAATAAAATTAACAACGAATTTCCTGCAGCAAAACCAAACAATCTATTAATGTATTCTGTCCATGTTTTAACCACATTGAATGGCTCTTCCTTAGACAACTCAGGATCATTAACTAATTCTTCAGCTGTTTTGTCAAGCCCTAAAACAGAAATATAAAAAGCAAATTTCTCTATTTTCTGTTTTCTTTTTTGAGAGAATACATCCTCATAGTTATCGGGCACCTGACTTTCTTCCGTTGGAGGAATCCACTGACCAAAACATTTTGGCCAATCAGGGCATCCCATTCCACTTCCAGTAGTTCTAACAAATGTGCCGGCACATATAACAAGGTATATGAATACTAATGCCCACCAATTAAAACGAACGAATAATCTGGAATAGGTCTGCATACAATTTAGTGGGTTTGGATTTTTTCTTTTTTAATGTTTTTAATCAATTCTACTTCAACATTAGCAACAGTGTAAATACTGTCTTTGCTAGAATTAATTAAATCTATCATCGAAACTTCACTTATTAAGCTATTATCATAACTAATAGTAGCTAAAGAATTTTCGAAACTTACTTGACAATCTTTTACTCCTTCCATAGCAGAAATTTGCTCGGAAAGATAATTTGCACATCCGTGCTGGCATACCATTCCATCTATAGAAATAGTTGCAGTTGCATCAGCTTCTAGAATAGTAGTCTGCTCTGTTTTCTCTTGGGTTTTATTTTGACAAGCAAACAAACCTAAGGACAAGATAAATAAGAAAAAATAATTTTTCATTTTGGTTTTTTATATTGGTTACAAAAATAGTAACATATCTTTGCTTAAAATATTATAAATGAATAATAATTCTGAAAAAATAATCAATTATGGGCTAATGGTACTTTTAGCTCTAATTTGGGGAAGTTCATTTATTTTAATGAAAAGAGGAGTTGAAGTATTCACTTATGTGGAAGTCGCCATTTTAAGACTTGTTATTGCCTGCTTAGTTATGATTCCATTTGTTTGGAGAAAAATAATCTCTACGCCTAAAAAGCTATGGGTGCCTTTATTGGTTGTTGCTATATTTGGAAATGGAATTCCGGCTTTTTTATTTACTAAAGCACAAACAGTTTTAGATAGCTCATATATTGGCATTCTAAACGCACTTGTTCCTTTATTTACATTTGTTATTGCCATATTCGTATTTAAGACAAAATGGAAAATCGTCAATCTAATAGGAATTTGTATAGGATTATTAGGAGCAGTTTGGCTCATAGCTGGAAACGGAGTGAATTTTGAAAACAGCAATTATGCATGGCTAATTATTATAGCTACCTTATGTTATGCAATTAGTCTCAATACCATAAAAAACTATTTGCAAGAAATGAAATCTATTGATATTTCAGGATTAGCCTTTATGTTGGTAGGCCCACCTTGTTTAATAGCATTGTGTTTTACCGACTTTTTCGAAACGTTATCTATTGCTCCAAAAGCTTGGACAGCTCTTATGTACATCAGTATTCTTGCAATTTTCGGAACAGCTATTGCTTTAATTATTTTCAATCAATTAGTAAAAAGAACAAATGCTATTTTCTCTTCATCCGTAACCTATCTAATTCCCATAGTAGCAATAGCTTGGGGCATTTTTGACGGAGAAAGTATTTTAAATTCTCACTTAATAGGAGTTGCAATTATTTTCACAGGAATTTATCTAGTAAATAAGAAATAAATATAATCGTTAAAATAAGAATAGAATATTTACAACATAAAATTTGTTAATAAATGATAAATTCTTACATTTGCAGCCCACTAAAAACTAGTGGTTAATAAAAATAATATTTGATGTACGCAATTGTAGAAATAGCAGGGCAACAATTCAAAATTGAAAAAGATCAACAAATCTTTGTTCATCGTCTAGATAACGAAGAAGGTTCCAAAGTTGAATTTGATAAGGTTTTATTTATCGAAAACGACGGGAAATTTAATGTTGGCGCCCCAGTTATCAGTGGTGCAAAAGTAACTGCAAAAGTGCTTGACCACGTAAAAGGAGACAAGGTAATTGTCTTCAAAAAGAAAAGAAGAAAGGGATATAAAGTAAAAAATGGCCACCGCCAAGCTTTTACCAAAATTCTTATCGAAAAAATAGTTGAAAAAGCAGCAGCTAAAAAAGCAGCTCCTAAAGCAGAAGTTAAAGAAGCAGCTCCTAAGGCTCCAGCTAAAAAGGCAGCAGCTACTAAAGACGCAGCAAAAGCAACTCCAAAAAAAGCAGCAGCTCCAAAGGCTCCAGCTAAAAAAGCAGCGGTAAAAAAGGCTCCGGCTAAAAAAGCAGCTCCAAAAAAAGCAGAATAATTTAACGATTAATATAAACAACCATGGCTCATAAGAAAGGTGTAGGTAGTAGTAAAAACGGTAGAGAATCAGAAAGTAAACGATTAGGTGTTAAAATCTTCGGAGGACAACTAGCAATTGCTGGAAACATTATTATTCGTCAAAGAGGAACAAAACACCATCCAGGTGAAAACGTTGGAATTGGTAAAGATCATACTCTATTTGCTTTAACTGATGGAACTGTAAAATTCATTAAAAAGAAGAATAATAAATCTTATGTTTCGGTTGATACTATTGTAGACTAACACATAAAGAAATTTAATATATAAAAACTCTTGGCTTTCTTTAAGTCAAGAGTTTTTTTTTGAATTAGATTATTACTTTTGTAACAAGGAAATTATAAACGATATGCTGACGGTAAATTATATTAGAGAGAATAAAAAAGATGTTATTGAAAGATTGGCGGTTAGACAGTTTGACGCTAGTCAAATTTTAGATGACGTAATTTTAAAAGATGACATCAGAAAAAAAACCCAATCTGAGTTAGATGAAACATTGGCTCAATCTAATCAATTAGCTAAAATGATTGGAGGGTTTTATAAAAGTGGAGAAGCAGCAAAAGCGGAAGAAGCTAAAAAAGAAACCGCACAGCTGAAAATCAAAAGCAAAGAGTTAAGTGATTTGTTAAGTTCTTGCACTAAAGAATTAAACGAATTATTATTTCTAATACCTAACCTACCTCACCATAGCGTTCCTAAAGGGAAAACGCCAGAAGACAATCAGCAAATTAGTCAGGAAAATGAATTTCCAGAATTAGGAGAACATGCATTGCCTCACTGGGATTTAGCCGCAAAATATGACCTAATAGACTTTGAACTTGGAAACAAAATTACAGGAGCAGGATTTCCGGTATATAAAGGCAAGGGTGCTAAACTTCAGCGAGCATTAATAAATTACTTCTTAGACAAAAATACTGAAGTGGGTTACAAAGAAGTCCAAGTTCCTCACCTAGTAAATCAGGATAGTGGCTTTGGAACAGGACAACTTCCTGACAAAGAAGGACAAATGTATTATGTAAACGAAGACGACTTGTATTTAATTCCTACAGCCGAAGTTCCTATCACTAATATTTTTAGAAACGAAATTGTAAAAGAAAGTGACTTCCCAATTAAGTATACAGGATATACTCCTTGCTTTAGGAGAGAAGCAGGTTCTTATGGAAAAGATGTAAGAGGACTAAATAGACTACATCAATTTGATAAAGTAGAAATTGTTCAGGTAGAAAATCCAGAAAAATCTTACCAGACCCTAGACGAAATGGTTGCTCATGTAACACATCTTCTTAGAGAATTAGAGCTACCATTTAGAGTTCTGAAACTTTGCGGTGGAGACATGAGCTTTACTTCTGCACTAACTTTTGACATGGAAGTATATTCTGGAGCTCAAGAAAGATGGCTAGAGGTAAGTTCTGTGTCTAATTTTGAATCGTACCAAGCAAACAGACTTAAGTTAAGATATAAAGATAAAGATCAAAAAAATCAGCTATGCCACACCTTAAACGGAAGTGCTTTGGCTTTACCTAGAATTGTTGCTTGTATTTTAGAGAACAATCAACACCAAAACGGAATTAAAATTCCAAAAGTATTAATCCCTTATACTGGATTTGATGAAATTAACTAGACTCATAGTTTCTATAATTTGTTATGCGTGTTTAACATCATGCAACAACGACTTTAGCAGCCAGCTAAGCGCCATTAGCGAGCTTTCGACAAACTATACCTCGTTAGAAGAAAAGGTGCTGGAAATTGATTTAAAAGAAAGCGCTGAGCAGTTAAAGAAATACGAAACTACTATTGAAGACTTTAAACTACTTTTAAACAAAGACAAAAGACCGTCTAAAGAAACAACCAGTTTCATAAATGAGTTTAGAACTATTAAAAAGACCTTTAAAAAAGTTCCTAAAACAGTTTCTTATTTAAAAAGCAACATCAAAGAAAATACCGCTCAACTCAAAAATTTAGAGATTGATATAAACAAAAATGTTTTTAAGCATGAGGAGTTGTCTAAAATCATTGATGAAGAAGAAAAAGTTTTTCGAAATTTAGACCAAAAACATACTAAACTAACATTAGAAATTAAGAATCAGTTAGAGAAATTTGATAGCCTTCTTATTCTAAGTACCAATATGAAATTCTAGTGAAAAACACTTTATCCTTACTTGTTATTTGTCTTTGTACCCAACTAAGCTTTGGCCAAATATTTAAAGACTTACAGCTAGCAAACTCTTACAGCAAGAATGGAGAATGTGAAAAAGCTATCACTATTTACAAAAAACTAAATAAATCCAGCGATCAACTACAATCGTTTTATAAAAATTATTTCGATTGCCTTCTAAAGGAAGAAAAATTTAATGATGCTATTTTACTTGCAAAAAAAATGCAAAAAAAATCAAGCACCTCACCCATTTACCTCTGCGATATTGGAATAGTTTATAAAGCCAAAGGGAATGATGCTTTAGCCACAAGAACATTTAACAGATGCTTAGAAAAATTACAAAAAGCTAAGCTTAATGATATATATACTTTAGCAAGAAAATGGTCCAATATTGGAGAAAACGAATTAGCAATTGAAGCATATTTAAAAGGTCAAGAAATTTTTCCAAAGCAAGAATTCGGTTTTCAGCTAGCAAACGCATACAGAAGCATGGGGAAAACAGAAAAAATGATTGATACTTACATCGATCTAATCATCAAAAAACCTTCTAACAAACGTAATATTCAAATTACATTACAAAACACTCTGGGAAGAACAAAGACCTCAGATAGCTACAAAATACTTAAAGACAAGCTACTTCTAAGCATCCAAAAAAACAGCAACATTGACCTTATGGAAATGTTAGTCTGGCTTCTTATAGAATCTGAAAATTATGGATTGGCGTTTACCTACACTAAAGCAATTGATAAACAGATTGATGGAGATGGATCTAAAATTTATAACTTAGGGGAACTAGCTCATCAAAACAGCCAATATCAAGTAGCTATAAAATGCTATCAATACTTAATTGATAAAAACTCGATCTTCTCTACAAACGCTAAAATTTTAAAACTAATAGCTTTAAGCGAACAAACATTAGAAAGCGAATACTCGACTATAGATTTACAAAATTTAAAAACTAAATATCAAGCAATTTTTAACGAAATAGGAGAAAACGAATCAACATCCTTTTTAATGAAAGAATATGCGAATTTAAACGCCTACTACTTAAATGATTTAAAACTAAGTAAAGAGATTTTAAACAAATGCATTGAAGTAACTTCAAAAGGAGAAATTCAAGCTCAGTGCAAGCTTATGTTAGCTGATATGTACGTTATAGAAGATAAAGAATGGGATGCTATTCTAACCTACTCCCAAGTAGATAGCGAATACAAACAAAGTCCGCTTGGAGCAGAAGCTAAATTTAGAAGAGCAAAAATATCATATTATCAAGGAGATTTCGAATGGGCACAAGCCCAACTAGACGTTTTAAAAGCATCTACATCTAAACTTATCGCAAACAATGCGATGCAGTTATCTTTACTTATCACCGACAATTTAGGATTGGATACTTCTGAGGCTGCAATGCAACTATACTCAAGAGCAGAACTTCTAGAGCAACAAAACAAATGGCAAGAATGCCATACATTATTAGACAGCCTAAGCAACACTTATAAAAGCCATACTTTAATAGATGAAGTGATTTTTAAGAAAGCTAAGATTTTCGAAAAAGAGAAAAAATATGAACTAGCTTCCATTCAATACCAAAAAGTAGCTCAAGATTTTTCATTTGACATATTAGCCGACGACGCATTATACAGAAGAGCGATATTAATGGAAGAAAAGCTAAACAACGAAGAATTAGCCCAAGAACTCTACGAAAAAATATTGCTTGATCATCCGGATTCTATTTTCACAGTTGATGCCAGAAAACGATACAGAAAATTAAGAGAAGAATAAAATGATAATATACAACGTAACTATAAGTATTCAAGACTCTTCAATAGAACAAGAATGGCTACAATGGATGAAACAAATTCATGTTCCTGATGTAATGAAAACAAATAAGTTTTTAGAATATAAAATATGCAAAGTACTTATTGACGATGAAAGCACTTACGCTATTCAGTACAGTTGTAAAGATCAAGAAACATTAAACGATTATTTAGAAAATGATGCTCCAAAATTAATGGACGAGCACAACCAAAAATTCAGAGGAAAGTTTGGGGCATTCCGAACTTTTTTACAGCTTATAGAACAAGGATAATATGAGCAAAAAAGTATCTGCAAAAAAACATCTTGGTCAACATTTTCTTAACGACCTACAAATAGCAAAAGACATCGCAGATGCTCTTAGCATTGACAATTATAAAAATGTACTAGAAATCGGCCCAGGAATGGGTGTTCTAACTCAATTTATTATAAATAAAGATATCGACTTAAAAGTTGTTGAGATTGACAGAGAGTCTGTTAAGTATTTAGAGAGCAATTTTTCAATCGATCTAGAAAATATCATTGGAGGTGACTTTTTAAAACTAGAGCTAGAAGAACTATTTGAAACACCATTTGCTTTAATAGGAAACTTCCCTTATAACATATCATCTCAAATACTATTTAAAGCCCTAGACTACAAAGAAATTATTCCCGAGATAGTTGGTATGTTTCAGAAGGAAGTTGCTGAAAGAGTAGTTTCAGGACCTGGAACAAAAAAATACGGAATCATAAGTGTTTTACTTCAAACATATTATGACGGAGAATATTTATTTACTGTAAATGAAGACGTATTTATACCAGCTCCTAAAGTTAAATCAGGAGTTATTCGTTTAAGAAGAAACAAAAGAACAAAATTAGAATGCGATGAATCATTTTATATAAAAGTAGTAAAAGGGGCATTCGGACAAAGAAGAAAGACTTTGAGAAATGCTTTAAAAAGCATTACATTGCCATTGAATATAACCGAATTTCCATTCCAGGAAAAGCGTGCGGAACAACTTAGCGTTGCAGACTTTATTTTACTAACTCAACATTTTGAGCAATGAAATTCAATTTAACAAGAAAATTTATAGATCAGCTTTCTGCTCTTATAAAAGAAGATAAGCCTAATAAAGTTCTTGGACTTGTTCGTGATTTACACTGTGCCGATATAGCCGAAATATTTGAAGAAATTGAATTTAAAAAATCGGCGTACATCTATAATTTATTAGATGATGACTTAGGTGCAGATGTATTAGTAGAACTAGATGATGATATAAGAGAGAGTCTATTAAAAACATTGTCTCCAAAAGAAATTGCCGAAGATGTAATTGAGAACTTAGAATCTGATGATGCAGCTGATATCGTATCTGACCTTCCTCAAGAAAAAAAAGAAGAAGTTCTTTCTCACATCGAAGACGTCTCTCACGCCAGTGACATTGCCGATCTTTTAAAATATACCGAAGACTCTGCCGGAGGTCTAATGGCAAAAGAATTTATTTCTGTTAAAACCAACTGGTCAATTACCCAGTGTATTAAAGAAATGCGTAAACAAGCCGAAGAAGTTAAGTTTGTTTATACGATTTATGTAGTAGATGAAAACAACATTTTGAAAGGGACATTATCTCTTAAGAAGCTATTGTTTTCGAATGCAAAAACAATAATGTCTGACATAATGAAAAGCGACATTATAATGATAAATGCCAATAAAGACCAAGAGGATGTAGCAAATGTCATGAATAAATATGACCTAGTTGCACTTCCAGTCGTTAACGAACTTGGCCAATTAATTGGAAGAATTACTGCTGATGATGTCATGGATATCATGAAAGAAGAAGCTGAAAAAGATTACCAAATGGCATCTGGAATATCAGACGATGTAGAATCTAATGATAGTATAGTCGAAATTACTAAAGCTAGATTGCCTTGGTTATTAATAGGATTAATAGGTGGGCTAATTGGAGCAAAAGTGATTGGAATATTTGATATCGAAAAAAATTACGAAATGGCAATCTTCATTCCACTAATTGCTGCGATGGGCGGAAATGTAGGAGTTCAATCAGCTGCAATTGTAGTACAAGGACTAGCCGGCGGCTCTGTTTCAATAGTAAGCATGTGGAGTCGACTAATCAAAGAATTAGGAGTTGCAATTGTTAACGGATTGATTTGTTCCTTAATTATTTTAATAGCAACCTATAGCTTAGGATATGACATGGCAATGAGCATAACGGTAAGCATCTCCTTATTTGCTGTTATTATTTTCGCAGCCTTATTCGGCACTTTTGTACCACTTACCTTAGAGAAATACAACATTGATCCTGCACTAGCGACTGGGCCATTTATAACAACTGTAAACGACGTATTAGGATTGTTCATTTACTTTTTAATAGGTCAGATGATACTTGGTTTATGAAAATTCTTTTTATCGACAAGGTACACCCCAAACTACAAGAACTTCTTGAAAATAATGGGCATTATTGCCAACTAGCATATAACCAAAGTCAAAAAGAAATAATAGAAATTATTGCAGGTTTTGACGGAATAGTTATTCGTTCACGTTTTAAAATTGATAAAGATTTCTTGGCTCATTGCACTAAACTTAAATTTATTGCTCGAGCAGGTTCTGGGATGGAAAACATCAACAGCCAACAAGCCAAAATTCAAGATATAAAACTATTTAATGCGCCAGAAGGTAATAGACAGGCTGTTGCAGAACATTGCCTAGCAATGCTTTTAAATCTGTTTAATCACATTTCAAGATCTGACAAACAGGTGCGAAATGGAATTTGGAACAGAGAGCAAAATAGAGGTGTCGAATTGAGCGGAAAGACTGTAGCTATTATAGGCTACGGAAACAATGGCTCAGCATTTGCTAAAGCATTATCTGGCTTTGACTGTAACGTCATAGCTTATGACAAATACTTGGAAAATATAAATAGCCAATATGCAGTTCAAAAAGAAATGTCTGACATTTATAATAAGGCTGATGTAGTAAGCCTACACGTTCCTTTAACAGACGAAACTAATTATTTGGTTAATAAAGAATTTATCGACTCCTTTAAAAAACCATTTTATCTCATTAATACTGCAAGAGGTAAATGCGCCAACACAAAAGACATAGTTAATGCACTAGACTCCAAAAAAATATTAGGATTATGTTTAGATGTTCACGAATACGAAAAATTATCTTTCGAATCAATAGACCAAATACCATCTGATTTAAAGAAAATATTAGAATCGGAAAAAGCCATCTTCTCCCCTCATATAGCAGGATGGACACAAGAAAGCAACCAAAAAATTTCTGAGGTCCTCTTCCAAAAAATTACAGATTCTTTCCCATCATAAAATCAAGATTTTATGATTTTCTACTTTATCATCTTTTTCAATTTGCAAGAAATAAATGCCTTTTTGAAAATAATGAACATCAATTTTTAAATCTGATTTAGTTGATTTTTTATCTATATAAATACGACCTAAAGAATCGAAGATCTGATAGCTATATTGTAAATTATTATTTTCTGGATTAGAAATAAACAAATAATGTTTAACCGGATTTGGAAAAACTGAAAATCCAAAAGATGCATTATTAGGTATAGAAACATCAGCAGTATCACAATCCAAAAAATCAAGCGAGATAGCATCAGAACTAACACAACCAAACTGGCTAGTGTGCTCTAAAGAAATTAAAGAGCTAGAAAAAGATGAAACCTGAGAAGTACTATCACCAGTCGACCACTGAAAAAATCCATCATTAAAATTGGAGCTAATTAAGACAGTATCTCCAACACATTGTTGTAAATCAGCTCCTAAGTCAATATCAATACTTTGCGCCACAACAATAGAATCGGAAAGAAAACATCCTGTAGAATCCTGAACTAATAAACTTACAATATCTGCTTGTGACAGTGAAGTTTGAAAGCTAGAATCTCCGTTAGACCAGCTATATGAATTAAAAAAGTTAGGGACTTCGACAAACAAAGTGTCGTTATTACAAAGGGTAATATCCAATCCTAGATCAAGCGTATTTATATTGGTGTTAACCAATAAAGAATCGGACTGACATTGATTAAACACTATTAATTGAAATACGGAATCTTGCTGAACAATTGTAGTCCAATTAACGCTCAAAGTGTCATTAAAAAAATCGCCATTGAAATCAATCGCTTGTAATTCAATAGTATCCCCAATACAAGAATTAAAAACAAGATCTGAAATAATTAAAGAATCAAATTCAATAAATGTATCCATTAGCTCAATAGAGTCTGTAAAAGTTTGACCATCATTAATAGCATCTAGCCAACAATTAATCGTGAAATCCCCTTCAAATAAAAACAATACAGAATCTTGAAATACATACTCAAAAATAGAATCAGAAGAAATGGACTGAAATAAAGAATCGCTATAAATAGAACTCTGAAAAGAATAAGAAATTATAAAGGTGTCCAAAGCTGCATCAGAAGTGTTAGTAAATTGGATCGAAAGCTCTTGAGAACCAAAAGACTGACATTGAGTTTCTATTAAAATATTATTTAACTCAATAGAAAAAGCGCAAGGGGTATTTTGAGTATTTAAAAGGCCTATACTATTCGGAATTGGACCAGTCCACAAAGTGTCAACAAAACTAGAATTAAGTCCTAGAAACTGCAAAGAAGAACCAACAGCAGAACTGGATTCTACAACGGAAATCTGTGAGGGTGAATCTCCAGCAAAAGGACCATCGATTGCAACAAAACTTCCTTCATAACTTAAAAACTGCAATTTAGAATTGGTACAATTATTATATAAAGCTATTGCCTCAACACTATTTTGAATAGATGGCTTGCTAAACCATAAAGCTCCGTAATCACATAATTGATTTGGAATTATTCCTTGTAATATTTCTTGGCTATAAATTAAACCATTACTTCCGTTATATAAATAAATAGTATAACAACTAAGATCAGTTCCAGCTATACCAGAAATTTCAAAACCTTCTAAAGTGTCACCACCAATGTTATCATAATGAAATTCACTTATAAATACGGAGTCAATAGTTTGAGAATGAGAAGATAGTACGATAGCAAAGACCATACTAAATAGTAGAATTAAGTTTTTCATGGATAAATATTAATTTATAATCATTGAAATTATAAAAAAAAAATGATAGAAATCAAAAAAAAGAAATGAAAGTTAAACAAGAAAATCTAAAACTCACAGAAAAAAATTCTTAATGGTTAACCACAATCTGAATATTATTTCTACTTTTTTGTTCTAACAAAACTTCTTTCCCTTTTTTTACTTTAGCTACAGACTCAGCATTGTAATGCCTAATAGTGTATAGAGTAAGGTCCGTATTATAGAACAAAGAATAATCTTGAGAAAGCTTTTCTATCAAAGGCTTTGTTTTAATAGTATCGTTATCAAAACAAACCGAAAAGCTTAAAGCAGAATTTTGCATCATATTAACCGCAATATTATTTTGCGCCAATAATGAGAAAATATGGCTAATATGCTCTTCTATAATAAAGGATAAATCTTTAGTAGACAAAGAAAGTAACATCTGATTAGGCTTTACAATATAAGAAGGCACAAAAGGAGTAATCTCTTGAAAGTCGCCAATTTCAGAACCTTGTGAATCAGGCTCTACAAAAGATTTCACCTTGAGAGGTATGTTCTTTGCTTTTAATGGTTGAATTGTTCTTGGGTGTACTACTTTAGCTCCGAAATAAGCCAACTCTATAGCTTCAGAATAAGGTATTTTTTCAAGGAGCTCAGTTGCATCAAAATAAACAGGATCAGCATTTAAAAACCCTGGAACATCTTTCCAGATAACAACCTGGTCTGCATCCAAAGCAAAAGCCAAAATAGCTGCACTAAAATCAGAACCTTCTCTTCCTAGCGTGGTGGTAAAGTTTTCGGAAGTGCAACCTATAAAACCTTGAGTTAAATAAATACAATCATCAGTAAATATCTTAGAAACTAAGTCTTTAGTAAGGTCCCAATCTACTCTAGCATTTCTGTAGCAATTGTCTGTACGTATAAAATCTCTAGCATCTTTCCAATTAATATTTAAGCCTTCTTGTTTAAGAAATGCCCCAACAATTTTAGTGGACAACAATTCTCCAACAGAAACAATTTGATCATATTCAAAAGAATAAGTAGAAGTAGGTTTATCTTCAATAGCCCACTCTATTTCTACAAACAAATTATTTATTTCATCAAAAATTGGATGATTTCTTTCGAATAAATCTTTTGAAATATTATAATGAAAATCTTTTAGTTCTTGAATGCTAGCACCGCCATTAAAAAAATAGTTTTCGGTTACTTTTTCTAGCATATTCGTAGTCTTTCCCATTGCAGAAACAACTACCACAAGATTGCTATGATTCTTTACGATTTTAGCTAAATTCCTTACTCCATCTGCATCTTTTACCGACGCTCCTCCAAACTTATAAACCTTCATTATTTTGTGATTTTTTGTAACTGATCCAAAGTTAATTTTCCATTGAGCCAATCATCTTCAATTATTGAATCGTATTTTTTATAAAAATTAATAGCCGGCTCGTTCCAATCTAACACTTGCCAAAACATTCCTTTTGCATTCATTTCTAAAGCAACTTTTGTTGTCGCTTCAAACAACATTGCTCCTACACCATTGCCTCTCCATTTTTCTTGTACTACAAAATCTTCCAGAAACAAAAACTTCCCTTTCCATGTGGAATATCTTATGAAATAGAATGAAATTCCAACTATTTTATTCTGATGTTCGGCAACAATAAACCAATAAAAAGGGTGGTCTCCAAAGCCGTCTTGCTCCAAATCTTGTAACGTAATAGTAACTTGATCCAATGCTTTTTCGTAAAGAGCCAATTCTTTTATTAAATCTAAAACTTGATTTAAATCTTCCTTTTTACCTTTTCTAATAATTACCTCATTCATAAAAGCAAAGATAATTTTTTTTGAAGCTCAAAATTTACCTAAATATTCGATATTTGCATAAATTTCTAATTCATGTCAAAAATAGCTACGCTTACTGAGTTTATTACAGACCAGCAAATTCTAAATCCACAAGCAACTGGAGATCTTACTCGTATTTTATACGATATATCTGTTGCTTCAAAAGTGGTAAATAAAGAAATTAATAAGGCAGGTTTAAATGACATGACAGGAGATGTTGGTCAAGAAAACATACAAGGGGAGTCGGTAAAGAAATTAGACTTATATGCCAACAATGTATTCATAGACGCTCTTGAAGGCGGCGGCCAATGCGCAGCCATAGCTTCTGAAGAAAATGAAGAAATAATCATTTTAGACGGATTAAATTCTTCAAAAGGAAAGTATCTTTTGTGTATGGACCCTCTTGATGGCTCCTCCAACATTGATGTAAATATTTCTGTGGGAACTATATTTTCTGTTTTAAAAAGGAAAGACCCTAATAAAGACGTTTCAGAAGACGAATTTTTTGTTGCCGGAAACCAACAAGTAGCTGCGGGATACGTTATTTACGGATCATCTACTATGTTAGTTTATACTACTGGAAATGGCGTAAATGGCTTTACTCTTGACCCATCGATTGGAGAGTTTTATCTTTCTCATCCCAACATGAAAACTCCTGCAAAAGGAGAAATTTTTTCTATAAATGAAGCTAACGAAAAAATCATGCCGCTTGGAGTTCAGAAGTATGCCAAATTTTGCCACGAGCTAGACCAAGATGGTAAAAGAACACATACTGCAAGGTTCATGGGATCTTTAGTTGCCGACTTTCATCGTAATTTATTAAAAGGTGGAATCTACATTTACCCTAACACTAACGCAGCACCTACAGGAAGATTAAGACTGATGTATGAATGCTCTCCATTAGCATGGATTATCGAAGAAGCTGGAGGAAAAGCTAGCGATGGAAAAACAAGAATATTAGATATCGTGCCTACTAACATTCACCAAAGAGCCCCATTATTTATTGGCTCAATGGAAATGATGGAAAAGGCAGAAAAATTTATGACTGAATCGTGATATCATCTCCTTTAATTGACCTTTATAAAAATCATTCTTGCATAGAACGATTATCTAAAGCTATCTCTTCAGAAAAGAATAGCAAGTTTAGAATGAAGGGTCTAATTGGAGCCCAAGATGTAATAATTGCTGCACAAGCGGTAAAGGAAATTAAAAAGTCTCACCTTTTTATTTTAAATGATAAAGAGGAAGCTGCATACTTCATTAATGATCTAGAATTAATTTTAAAAAACGAAATACTTTTTTATCCTAGCTCTTACCGAAGACCTTATCAAATAGAAGAAACTGACAACGCAAACATCTTATTAAGAATAGAAACTTTAAATAAGATAAATCGTCAGAAACAATCAATTATCATTAGTTATCCCGAAGCTATTTTTGAGAAAGTAATTAATCAAAAACAGCTGAGAAATAACTCCTTAGATATTCAAAAGGGAGACCAACTATCTATCCGTTTTGTCAATGAATGCCTTCAAGAATATAAATTCGAAAAAGTTGAATTTGTTGTCGAACCTGGCCAATATTCTGTTAGAGGAGGAATAATTGATGTCTTCTCATTTTCAAATGAAAACCCATACAGAATTGAGTTTTTTGATGAAGAAATTGAAAGCATTCGAACCTTTGATATAAACTCACAAAGATCAAAAGAGCAGCTAACAAAAGCTAGTATTGTACCTAATGTTCAGATACAATTCATTAATGATGATCAGCAAAGTATTTTTGAATTTCTAAAAAAAGATACTATCGTATGGATAAAAGATAGTCTAGAAACAAAAGACAAACTAAATGACTTTTACGAAAAGGCAATAAACGAATTTAAAAAACTAGAAGATAGACCTCTCAAACATATCGAACCAGATCAATTATTTTTGAAAGGGGAAGATTTGATAGTCCAGCTACAAAACAAAACAGTTATAGAGTTTGGTGATAGATATTTTTTTGAAGCTGACAATAATTATGAGTTTAAATCAACCCATCAACCAGTTTTTAATAAACAGTTCAACTTACTAATTGAAGACCTAAAAAAGAGCAGCGAAAATGGTTTTGAAAATTTCATTTTATGCAGCTCCAATGAGCAAGTAAAAAGGCTAGAACAAATTGTTGAAGATTCGGGTGAAAAAATAAATTTTAAATCCATTCTTTTTAGCTTGAACAAAGGCTTTATCGACCATCAATTAAAAATATGTTGCTATACCGATCATCAAATATTTGAAAGGTATCATAAGTTTAAACTTAAAACAGGTTTTGCAAACAAGCAGTCTATAACGATAAAGCAACTGTCAAACCTACAGCCGGGAGATTATGTTACTCATATAGACCATGGGATTGGGAAGTTTGCTGGCCTACACACTATTGATATAAACGGCAAAAAACAAGAAGCAATAAAATTGCTCTATAAAGATAATGACACTTTATTTATTAGTATTCATTCTCTTCATAAAATTGCAAAATATAGTGGCAAAGAAGGCAACGCACCAAAGACCAATAAATTAGGCTCAGGCCATTGGCAAAAAACAAAATCTAAAACTAAAACAAGAGTAAAAACAATAGCATACGACCTTATCAAACTGTATGCTAAAAGAAAAGAACAAGTCGGATTTGAATTCTCACCTGATAGTTTTTTACAACACGAGCTCGAAGCATCTTTTATGTATGAGGATACTCCTGATCAATTAAAAACGACTATAGCCGTAAAACAGGACATGGAAAACACCATTCCTATGGATAGACTCGTATGTGGTGACGTTGGTTTTGGCAAAACCGAAATTGCAATAAGAGCAGCATTTAAAGCGGTAGCCGACAACAAGCAAGTAGCTGTTTTAGTTCCCACCACTATTTTAGCAATGCAGCATGCAAAATCGTTTGCAAAAAGACTAGAAGGACTTCCTTGTAATGTTGATTATATCAATAGGTTCAGAACAGCAAAAGAGCAAAAAGACACCTTAAAAAGAGTGGAAAGCGGAGAAGTAGACATTTTAATTGGGACACACAGAATTGTAGGAAAAGATGTTAAATTCAAAGACATTGGATTATTAGTTATTGACGAAGAACAAAAATTTGGAGTTTCTATAAAAGACAAATTAAAAACACTCAAGTCAAACATTGACACACTAACTCTTACCGCAACACCTATCCCTAGAACGCTACAGTTTTCATTAATGGGGGCAAGGGATTTATCAGTAATTAATACTGCTCCACCAAATCGCCATCCTGTAGAAACTTTAGTTACTACTTTCGATGAAGAAATTATTAGAGACGCTGTAAGATTCGAAATATCAAGGGGAGGACAAATCTATTTCGTGCACAATAGAATTGAAAACATAAAAGAAGTTGCTGGATTGTTACAACGATTATGCCCTGATGCAAGAATAGGTGTTGGACATGGTCAGATGGAAGGAAAAAAACTAGAAAGTTTGATGTTAGACTTCATGGACAATCAATTTGACGTCTTGGTTTCTACTACTATAATTGAAAGCGGATTAGACATCCCTAATGCAAATACCATCATAATTAATAATGCAAATAACTTCGGGCTGAGTGACTTGCACCAAATGAGAGGAAGAGTTGGTCGATCGAATAAAAAATCGTTCTGTTACTTACTAGCTCCGCCTACGTATTCCTTAACAGCAGACGCTAAAAAACGACTAAATGCTTTAGAACAGTTTTCCGCTTTAGGGAGTGGGTTTAATATTTCAATGAGAGACTTAGATATTAGAGGCGCTGGAGACTTGTTAGGGGCCGAACAAAGCGGATTCATAAGCGATATTGGTTTCGAAATGTATCAAAAGATTTTAGATGAAGCCTTAGCTGAATTGAAAGATGACGAATTCAAAGAATTATATAAAGACGAACAAAAGGACAATGATTTCGTTAAAGAATGTCAGCTAGACACCGACCTACAAATTCTAATTCCGGACGACTACATTTCTAGCATTTCTGAAAGACTATCCCTTTACAAAGAGCTCACTTCCTTAGAAACAGATATTGATTTAAAAGAATTTGAGGCAAAAATTGTAGACCGATTTGGCGCCATACCAAACGAGGTTTACGAACTTATATCTTCTATAAGATTAAGATGGATTGGTAAAGAATTGGGCTTTCAAAGAATCTCTTTAAAAAACAATTTATTCACTGGCTATTTCGTTAGCCAAGAAAACACCAATTATTTTCAATCTAACAAGTTTGGACAAATACTGCAATTCTTTAAGTCAAACTTCAAAACTTGTGAGATGAAAGAATTAAAAGGAAAATCCATTTTCAGAATAATAGAGGTTGGTTCTATTGAAGATGCAATAAATAAATGCAAAGAGATTCTAGCGATTAAATTAAGCTAGACAAGAAAGGAAAAATTTACAGATAAAAGATTGTTATCAACTACCTTCTTATTGCTTCCACAGGATCTAACTTTGAAGCAGATAATGCTGGAGTAATTCCCGATATAATACCAATAATAACAGACACCAAAAGTCCTAAAATTATATTTTGAGCACTTAGCTCAACCGTAAATTCGGTGAAGTTAGTTATTGAAATAGCCATGAGATACACTAAGAACAAGCCAAACATTCCTCCAGCAATACATAAAAACACAGACTCTAATAAAAATTGAATTAGAATAAAGTTGTTTTTAGCTCCAAGAGCTTTTTGTATTCCAATTAGTTTAGTACGTTCTTTCACAGAAACAAACATAATGTTGGCAATACCAAAACCACCCACCAAAATAGAGAAACCTCCTATAACCCAACCAGCTAAACCAATTACAGAAAACAAACTATCCAATTGGTTCCCAATCAAACTAATTTCGTTTAAAGAAAAATTATCTGGCATTTGAGGCTTTAGCTTTCTAATAGAGCGCATTACTCCTCTTAATTCATCCTTTAAGGCAATGTTAGTAACGGACTCTTTAGCCTTAACTAAAACCATCGGATTACTCCTTTTATTAATAAACTTTTTGCCAAAATACACGGGAACAACAACTGCCTGATCTAAAGAATTTCCGGTAATATCCTGGCCTTCTTTTTGAAAGACTCCAATCACCGAACACTTTCTTCCATTAATTTTAATTTCCTTACCAAAAGAACTTTCAGCAGGAAAAAAAGCAGAAGCAATATCGTAACCAATTATAACATTGTTTTTTCCTGATTTAACTTCGCTTTCCGTAAAGTATCTACCATTTACTAAATCGAAATTTCTTATCTTATTCCAATCATAAGAAACCGCCAGAACTTCAGCATTTTCTACACTGTTATTCTGATATTTGATAGTTCGGTTTGCACTAATTATAAAAGCTGCAGCATCACTATTTATAAGTCTTGATTGCAATTTAGTAAGCTCCGAAATTTTCATCTCAGGACGCTTAAGAAAATCCCACCATTTATACTCTTCATTATCCTCTGCACCCCAACTCCATTTCTGCACATAAATAACATCACTACCTAGTTTGCTAACGCTCTGACGAACATTTTTCTCTAAAGAATCTACAATAGTAAAAACAGAAATAATAGCTAAAATACCAATAGTTACACCTAAGAGAGATAAAAAAGTACGAAGCTTATTGTTGACCAAAGCACTCCAAGCAAAATTTAAACTTTCAGTAAAAAGACGAAGAAACATCATAGGGCATATATAGATTGTAAAAGTAGTTAATTTTTAGATTAGAAAAGTTTTCAACAAAAGTAAAAAAGCTTTCATTCCCCGTTGATTCTTGCTAGCTATTTAGGTATTATTGCAATACAACATTTATATTTTAATGAACGGATTTATAAAACCAAAAAATGCATTGATCTCTGTTTTCAACAAACAAGGATTAGAGCCAATTTTAAATCAACTATCTTCCCTAGGAGTTGAAATATATTCAACTGGAGGAACTCAAAGTTTTATTGAAGAAAAAGGAATTAAAGTTACTCCTGTTGAGGAGCTAACATCTTATCCTTCAATTCTTGGCGGAAGAGTAAAGACATTACACCCTAAAGTATTTGGAGGAATTCTTGCAAGAAGAGAGTTAGATAGTGATTTACAACAGCTTAATGATTATGAAATCCCAGAATTTGATGTAGTTATTGTTGACCTATATCCTTTTGAAGATACGGTTGCTTCTGGAGCTCCAGAACAAGACATTATAGAAAAAATTGATATTGGCGGAATTTCTTTGATACGTGCAGCAGCAAAGAACTTCAAAGATGTGATGGTTATATCATCCATCTCTGATTACCAAAAATACACAGACATACTTGCCCAAAAGAAAGGAACAGAATTAAGCGACAGAAAAGAATTTGCTGCAAAGGCATTTAATGTTTCGTCTCATTATGATTCTCATATCTTTAATTTTTTCGACGAGGAAAATACTGCATTCAAGAGTTCTGTAAGTGGTTCTAACATTTTAAGATATGGTGAAAATCCACATCAAAAAGGAACATTCTACGGAGATTTAAATAAGATGTTTGACCAATTAAATGGAAAAGCGCTATCTTACAATAATTTATTAGACATCGATGCTGCCGTTAATTTAATTGACGAATTTGATAAAAATACTTTTGCTATATTAAAGCATAATAATGCTTGCGGAATAGCATCTAGAAAAGTTTTAAAAGAAGCCTATCAATGTGCCCTAGCAGGTGACTCTATTTCTGCATTTGGTGGCGTTTTGATCACTAATGCCAATATCGACATTGATACTGCCGAAGAAATAAATAAATTATTTTGCGAAATAGTAATTGCTCCTTCTTACGACCAAGAAAGTATTGCTATTTTGAACTCAAAGAAAAATAGAATAGTTTTAATCCGTAAAGATATCTCACTGAACAAAAATCAACATCGTTCATTGCTTAACGGAGTATTAGCTCAAGATAAAGATTTAGTTACAGATTCAATTTCATCAATGGAAAGCGTAACTAATTTAGCTCCAACTAGCGAGCAATTAAGTGATTTAGAGTTTGCAAGTAAAATTTGCAAAAACACGAAATCAAATGCTATTGTCTTAGTTAAAGACAATCAACTTTTAGCAAGTGGTGTTGGACAAACTTCAAGAGTAGATGCATTAATGCAAGCTATTGGAAAAGCCAAAGCATTTGGCTTTGATTTAAACGGATCGGTAATGGCATCGGATGCCTTTTTTCCTTTCCCAGATTGCGTAGAAATAGCACATAAAGCAGGGGTTACTGCAGTAATTCAACCGGGAGGTTCTATCAAAGACCAACTATCAATTGATTACTGTAATGAGAATAAAATTGCAATGGTTACGACTGGAACTAGACATTTTAAACATTAATAAAAAAACAATATGGGATTTTTTGATTTCATGACGCAAGAAATTGCGATTGACTTAGGAACAGCAAACACACTTATCATTCACAACGATAAAGTAGTTGTTGATGAGCCTTCTATAGTTGCAAAAGATATCATTCTTAACAAGGTGGTTGCAATTGGAAAAAAAGCTCAATTGATGCAAGGTAAGACCCATAAAACAATACATACTATTCGACCTTTGAAAGATGGTGTTATTGCTGACTTCTCTGCTGCAGAACAAATGATTCGAGGAATGATTAAAATGATTCCAAGAAGAAAAAGTTTATTTTCTCCATCTTTGAAAATGGTAGTTTGTATTCCTTCTGGAATTACTGAGGTAGAAAAAAGAGCGGTAAAAGATTCTGCAGAACACGCAGGAGCAAAAGAAGTATTCTTAATTCACGAGCCAATGGCTGCAGCAATTGGAATAGGTATAGATGTTTTAGAGCCAAAAGGAAACATGATTATTGATATAGGTGGTGGAACTTCGGAAATTGCAGTTATCTCCTTAGGAGGTATTGTAACTGACAGATCCATTCGTGTAGCTGGTGACAATTTCACAACAGACATTCGTATTTATATGAAAAACCACCATAACATTGATATTGGTGAAAGAATGGCCGAAAAAATAAAAATAAATGTAGGTGCAGCTCTTCAAGAATTAGATGAGCCACCTCCACACTTTGCTGTTCATGGTAGAGATTTAATGAGTGGTATCCCTAAAGAAATTATTGTTACTTACAAAGAGATAGCAAGAGCATTAGATCAGACTATTACTCAAATTGAGATTGCTATTTTAGCTGCACTAGGCCAAACACCTCCAGAATTATCTGCAGACATCTACAATACTGGTATTTATTTAACAGGAGGTGGATCAATGCTAAGAGGACTTGACAAAAGAATTTCTCAGAAAACTAAACTACCAGTTTACGTAGCAGAAGATCCGTTAAGAGCTGTAGCAAGAGGAACAGGTATTGCACTGAAAAATACAGAAAACTTCCCGTTCTTAATTAGATAAAGCGATGTAACATATGCGTAATCTATTTCAGTTTTTAAGCAAAAACCAGCATTTAGTCTTGTTTATATTCCTGGAGTTGATAGCACTAGCTTTAGTCATTCAGAATAATTCATTTCACCGTTCTGCTTTTATAAACTCCACAAACGGAGTTACTTCATCGATATATAAAAACGCAGACGATATAGATAATTATTTCTCACTAAAGGAAACCAATAAAATGCTTTTGCAGGAAAATGCGAAACTAAGGAGTACAATTACTTACCTTAAAACAGAAAGCAATTCGTCTGTATTTCCTCAAAATTTTATCTCCTCTGAAGTAATTAACAACTCTGTTTCCAACATCAACAATTACATTACCCTTGACAAAGGATCTATTGACGGAGTTATGAAAGGAATGGGCGTTATTAGCGATAATGGAGTCGTAGGAATTGTAAGAGAAACTTCAAAGAATTTCAGCTCTGTAATGTCTATTTTAAATAGCAAATCTAGAATTAGCGTAGAGCTTAAAAAAAACAATCACCTTGGCTCCTTAGTTTGGAATGGTGTAAATTACAGAAAAGGAAAGGTAAACGAAATCCCTATTCACGTAAAACTATCGAAAGGAGATACTATTGTTACTAGCGGGTATTCCTCCAAATTTCCAAAACAAATTCCGATAGGAACAATTAGCAAAATAAAAACCAACCAAAATGAAAATTTTCATGAAGTAGAAATTATCTTCATTGAAGATTTTAAAGAATTAAAATATGTACATATTTGCCATTCTTTATTAGAGCAAGAAAAGAAAACCTTAGAAGAAAAAAATAATGAATAGATATATTAGCAAATATATAGCTAGATTTATTTTAATAGTTTCTATTCAGATACTAGTACTAAATAATATATTCTTCTTTGGATATATTAATCCATACGCCTATATTTTATTTATAATAATGCTTCCAATAAGCATTTCTAAAAACCAACTTCTAATTTTAAGTTTCTTTTTAGGATTAGTAATTGACATGTTTCAAAACTCAATGGGCTCACACGCTTTTGCATCTGTCTTAATAGCATTTTTAAGAAATTATATTTTAGGAGCCTTAACTCCTCAAATACGCAACAAAAACCAAGGATCTATAGAGTATTCTATTAAAGAGTTCGGAATTCAATCGGTTTTAATATACACTACACTGATGACCATTATCCATCACTTAGTATTGTTTAGTTTAGAAATATTTGAGTTCAAGCCGATCTATATTTTACTAAAAACTATCCCTAGCTCTATTTGCTCTATTATTCTGATCATAAGCTTTCAATATTTGTTTATTAAAAACAAAAAATAATGAATAAGAATTATGACAACAGGAAGTTTGTAGTTGGTGGACTATTTGGCACCATCTTAATCATATTTCTTATTCGACTTTTCTCCATTCAAGTTATAGATGATTCTTATAAAACTTCTTCTGAGAACAATGTTTTAAGAAAAGAAGTAGACTACCCTTCAAGAGGCTTAGTATACGACAGAAATGACAAACTTATCGTATACAACGAGGCTGCTTATGATCTAATGATTACCCCAAATCAATTAAAAGAAATAGATACAAATTTACTTTGCACTATTTTAAACGTTGATACAATTAACTTAATTAAGAGATTTAATAAAGCTAAAAATTATTCTTCCTATAAGGCAAGTGTTTTCATGAAGCAAATTTCTGTAGAAACGTACGCTAAACTTCAAGAGCATTTATATCTTTTTCCTGGCTTTTATGCTCGCCCCAGGACTCTGAGAAAATACCCCATCAATGCTGCTAGTCATATACTAGGCTATGTTGGAGAAGTGAGCAGAAAAACAGTTAAAAAATATCCTTACTACGGAGAAGGTGATTATATAGGGATTAGCGGAATTGAGAAAGCATACGAAGAACATTTAAGAGGAAAAAAAGGACTTAAATTTAAGCTTAAAGATGTCCATAATAATATAAAAGGGAGTCTCGAAAACGGGAACTTTGACAAACCATCAATCGCTGGCACAAACCTTACCTCAACAGTTGATATTCAACTTCAGAAATATGGAGAATTATTAATGCAAAACAAACGAGGTTCTGTAGTTGCTTTAGAGCCATCTACTGGCGAAATATTGTGTCTAATCTCTTCACCAAACTACAACCCTAACGAACTAGTAGGAAGAAAACGAAACAAAAATTACGTGCAATTAAATAATGACTCTATAGAAAAACCACTTTTCAATAGAGCGTCATTAGCCCAATACCCTCCAGGCTCAACATTTAAATTGATAAATGCTCTTATAGGCTTACAAGAAAACACTTTAAACTCAAACACCACTTACAGCTGTAATGATGGTTTTATTTATGGGGAAGAGAAAAGAAAGATGAAATGCCATCCTCACAGATCGCCATTAAATTTAAAAGAATCTATTGCTACCTCTTGTAATGCATACTATTGTAATGTTTATAAAGAGATAATTGAAAAATACCCAAATACCAATGACGGCTATAACAATTGGAGAAATCATGTAATGAGTTTTGGTCTGGGAAACTGGCTAAACAATGATTTGCCAACTGGACAAAAAGGCCATGTTCCCTCGGTAAGTTATTACGACAACATATATGGGAAAAGACGATGGAAAGCTCTTACCAATTTATCTTTATCTATTGGACAAGATGCTTTGCTTAGCACACCTATTCAGATGGCAAACATGACAGCTGCTATTGCAAACAGAGGTTTTTACTACACCCCTCACATTGTTAAAAAAATAGAAAATGATAGCATAGACCAACGTTTTAAAATAAAAAGAAATACAACAATTGATAAAAAACATTTCGAAACTATTATTTTGGGAATGAAAGACGTTGTAGAAGACACCGAACTAGGAACATCTAATAGTGCTAAATTAGATGATATAGTCATTTGCGGGAAAACAGGAACTGCTCAAAACCCTCATGGGGAGGATCACTCTATATTTATTGCATTTGCTCCAATGGATAACCCAAAGATTGCACTAGCCGTTTATGTAGAAAATGGGGGTTGGGGCTCAACTTGGGCAGTACCAATCGCTAGTTTGTTAATAGAAGAATATCTGACTGACTCTATAAGCAGGCCACAACTAGAAGAAAAAATAAAAGTAGGTATTATCGAATATTAGATATGAGATTAAAAAGAAACATATTCGAAAATATTGACTGGTGGCTGGTCCTAATGTATGTAGCGTTATGCTTCATCGGCTGGATATCTATTTACGCAGCACTATACAACGAAGGCTACGAATTTTTTGATTTCAGCAAAAAGTATGGCCGTCAATTTATTTGGATGATGATTGCCTTTTTTATAGCTATTATAATTCTGTTTTTCAATTGGAAATTCTTTGAAGGATTTGCATACATCATCTACTTCATCACAATTTTATCTTTAATAGGAGTGCTTCTTTTTGGAGCAGAAGTAAATGGAGCTAAATCATGGTTCGATTTTGGATTTTTCAAAGTTCAACCTGCCGAATTTGCTAAATGCGCTACCTGTTTAGTGCTTGCTAAGTTTTTGAGCACCCTTAACATCAAAATGAGTAGCATAAGAACTAGGCTTATAGTAACAGGCTTAATACTAGCTCCTATTTTATTCATTATCTTACAGAATGACACTGGGTCAGCATTAGTTTATGCTTCTTTTTTAATAGTCTTATATCGTTTCGGACTTCCAGCAAATGTGCTTATATTTTCTATTGTAACCGCTTTAATTTTTATTGCATCTATTATTATTTCGAAAGTCATTATGATATCGATACTTGTGCTAGTAGCCGCATTATTCTTTTTAATTTCGAAAAGAGGGGTCAAAGAGTTTGCTATCATTTCTTCATTCTTATTGCTGAGTATAGGTTTCAATTCAAGTATTGATTATGTTTTCGAAAAAGTATTAGAGCCGCATCAGGTTACCAGAATCATGATTTTACTTGGTCAAGAAAGCGATCCTCAGGGTGCGGGATACAATGTAAATCAGTCTAAGATAGCTATTGGATCAGGGGGTTTAATAGGAAAAGGATTTTTAAAAGGAACACAAACCAAATTTAATTTTGTACCTGAGCAAAGTACCGATTTCATATTCTGCACTATAGGAGAAGAATGGGGGTTTATTGGTAGCACACTCCTTTTGCTTTTGTTTGGAGCTTTCCTATTCCGGCTAATATATATAGCCGAAAGGCAACGATCTGTTTTTAGCAAGCTTTATGGCTACGGAGTAGCTGGTGTATTCTTTTTCCATATAAGCATCAATATAGCCATGACAATAGGCTTAGCGCCAGTTATTGGTATTCCATTACCATTTATAAGCTACGGAGGGTCTTCTCTATGGGCTTTTACTATTCTACTTTTTATATTTATCAATCTTGACTCGTACAGACTTCAAGTATTGAGATAAAAAAAAAAGCCTCCAAAAAGGAGGCTTTTAAATTGTATTGGAAAGTTAGTATTAGTAAAAAGTAGAAATGTTATTTGTCACTTCACTTAATTCTTCTAATGCTTGGTATAACTGAAAGTTAGTTTTGCTTCTAAGAGCAGATAACAAAACATCGTCCGGACCATTTATAGTAGCAGGAGCAACTTCATCGACTCTAACCATAAACAAAGAATTCTTCCCTAAAAATGCTTTAGTTGTTTCTCCTTTATCAACCGCAAAAGCAGCACCAACAACAAAAGCCTCTTGACCTAAGCCAGGAACCTGATTGCTAGAGAAGACAATTCCGTTTGCAGTTTTAACACTTACACCATATTCTGTTGCAGACTGGCTTAAATCTGTTGCATTGCTTAATTGATCTAGCAACATTTCACCTTTCTTCTGAGTTCTTACAACTGTTTCTAATTCAGTTCTTACATCTTCTAAATCTTGCATTCCTTCTTCTCTAACCTTAGTAAGTAGAGCAATTACAAATTTAGAATTGAATTCGAATATTTCAGAAACGTCACCTTCACTTGCTTCATTTGCCCATTTAATAAGAGAACGAGGATTATCTAATCCTGCAATGTTAGTAGAAGTAACCGTTAAATTATCAGCAATTCTTTTAGTAAGATTTTGAGTTGCTAAAGATTCGTTAAATTCTGATGTGTTAGAACTTTCAGCAGAAAACTTACCTGCTTTAGCAAACACTTCTTGATAAGTTAGGTTACTTGCGTAGATATCTCTGTCTACAAAACCAACTTTTACTTTTTTAGAACTTCCTTTTCTATTGGTTACTTCAATAAGGTGAATTCCGAATTGGGTATTTACTACACTTAATTTTTCTTTATCAGAAGAGAAACAAGCATCGTTAAAAGGAGAAACCATTACCCCTTCAGCAAACCAACCAAGGTTACCGCCGTCTAATCCAGACTGAGTATCTTCAGAAAAAGTTTTTGCTAGACTAGCAAATGAAGCTCCGTTTTCGATTAAATTTTTAATGCTGTCAATTTTAACAACCGCATCAGCAGAAGAAATTAAAATATGTCTTGCTTTTACTGAGTCAGGACGATTTTCAACATCTATTAACTTAGCAACTCTTAATTTATTGAAACCAGCAGAATAAGGCCCTACAATAGTTCCTTCTTTAGCATCAAACAATGATTCTGTTTCTTTATCTAAGCCTGACTTAGTTACGTATGTTAAAAAAGTAGCTGGGCTATCTGAGTTTTTATTGATAAAAGACTGATCATCAGTAGCATTAGAAAAATCAGTAATTACTTCGTTTATCCAGTTTTGAGCCGATAACTTATCGTCGCTTGAAGGATCTACAGAGAAAACAACATATTCGATATCTCTAGACTCTTCTTGCTGATAACGCTCTTCGTTCTTATTCATATAAGATTTCAATTCAGAATCAGAAACGCTAACTAAGCTATCAGCTAATGTTTTGAATGGAATTTCGAAATAAGAAATATTTCTTGACTCGCTCTGGCTAGCAGAAGTAGCATTCATTTCCCAATCAGAAACAGACAATCCTTTAGAAACAAGGTTGATATATTTACTGTTTAATTTTTCTTTAACAATTGCTTTCTCAAACTGCAACCATCTGTCTAAAGCATCACCGGTTTCATCGTTATAGATGTCTTCTTTAAGATACTGTAACAAACGTGCTTTATCAAACTGACCAGTTTCTGGGTTTACGAAAGTTTGTAAAATAGAAGGATAAACATTTGTTCCAGCTATCATGTCAAAAACCTCATCAGATCCTACAACCAATCCTATTTGATCAAATTCTTTTTGAAAGATCATATCACGAACAAGCTGATTCCATACAGAATTTCTTATTTGAGCAACATCTAGGTTAGGGTTACTTTGCGATTGATTTTCAAAAGATGTCTGAACACTTTTTTCGAAATCTTGGATTTCTACCGACTCACCATCTACGTCTCCAACACTAGTTGGCGAACTAGGACCTCCGTTTATAGAAGAAAAGAAATCTCCTCCTAAAAAAGAGAACATTCCAACTCCAATCACCACTAATAATAATCCAGATCTATTTCTTATTTTTTCTAATACCATAATTAAATATTTTCAAGCTGACGAATATACGAATGTTAAGCGAAAAAAGAAATGGTCAAAATCAGCTTTTTTCTAATCGAATTTTTTCAATTTTTATTTCAGAAACTTCCTCTATAATAAATCTATAATTTTGGGCTTCTACAATAGTACCTTTAGAAGGTATCTCTTCCAAATGACTCAAGAGATAACCAGCCAAAGTTTCGTATTCGTCGGATACTTCCAGTCCAAAGTCATATTTGTCGTTAAGATAATCTACCTCTATTCGTGCAGAAAAAACAAAAGAGTTTTCGTCAATTTGACTTTCAAATTCGTTGTCAGCATCAAATTCGTCTTCTATTTCCCCAAAAATTTCTTCCATTACATCTTCTATCGTTATTATACCAGAAGTGCCTCCAAACTCATCTACCACCACCGCAATCGCTCTTCGCTTTTCAATAAACAGCTCTAACAACTCGTTAGCCAACATCGTTTCTGTTACAATAGGAATAGGAAGTAAAATCGACTTTATATCCGAAGGGTCTTTAAAAAGATCGTAAGAGTGAGCGTAACCAATCACCTGATCAATATTATCTTGATAGATAACTACTTTAGAAAGCTTGGTTCGGATAAAGATTGTTTTTAAATCGTCTATTGATTTGCTAATATCTATGGCTATAATTTCGGTACGAGGAATCATGCATTCTCTAGACTTCACTTTAGAAAAGTCAAGCGCATTTTGCATAATCTGAACTTCCATATCTCCTTCTTCAGAATTTTTATTTTTGGAGTAATTATTAAGATAGTCTTCGATATCTACCTTTTTAAAAACAGGACTATCTTCTACTAGCTTCACTCCTACTATTTTCATGAATTGATCGGAAATAAATAGTGTAAAAGATACTATAGGATAAAGAAGAAAATAGAAAAGAATTAAAGGAATAGAAAAGCCTTTTAAAAATCGGTTAGAATGAATTCTAAATATTGCTTTAGGAAGAAATTCGGCAGTTACCAATATTATAATGGTAGAAAATATGGTTTGAAATAAAAGTATTAAGGATGGAGAACTTAAATAATATTCGAACTTTGGCTGAAGAAATTCGGCCATAGAAATACCATAAATAACTAATGCTACATTATTACCTACTAGCATAGTAGCAATAAACCGAGAAGGAGAGCGAAACACTTTCGCTAAATATTTCACCAATGGAGAATTGGACTTTAGATCGAGCTCCATTTTTAATTTATTAGCAGAGATAAATGCAATTTCCATTCCCGAAAAGAATGCAGAAGTAGCAAGAGACAATATTATAATTAAATAAATACTCATTAGTTATCTACCAAAATAGTTCCTTTAATATTCTTGATCATGTATTTGGTGAAATTCTGATTAGAAACAAAACCGTTACCATAAATTACTTCGTGTTCGGTTGTGATTTTCACAAACTCTTCCGAATATATTTCTTTTTTTTCTTGATCCCAAATGAGCTCTTCCGACTCTAACACATCTCCATCAACATTCCTGACACTAACATTGTTTTTGGCAATCATTAAATTACTTTCTTCGTTGAGTTTAGCATAATCAGCTACCAGGTTCGATTCTTTTTTTCCTTTAGCATTAAAAAACTGAACTCTTACCCCATCTGTAAATTCTAGATACGAATTTTCAGAAACAAATCTGTTAAGCACCATAGCATTGAGAATGACTCTTACTTGAGCAGAATCACTATATATAATCTCACAGTCTTCGATTGTTTCTACAGGGTAATTTTCCTCATTCTGAATGGATAGTTCCATAACTTTCTCCATAGAGTTGGAGCAAGAAAAAAGCATAAAGAGACACAGGGTCGCTAAACAACTTTTACTTTTTAAAAATGATATTTTGGGAGGTAAATCTATTTAATACGAACTTTAGTTGTTTCATTCATCCAGCAACCAATTGTAAAGCTATCTCCGTCTTTAGCACCTGAGAAGAAAGCATCATCATTAGTAGGAAGATATTTGGAGTAAAGAACGATCTTTTTATTACACAATTCGCTTAGAGAACTGTCAATGTTTTTGGCTCTGATATATTTATCAATAGCAGCCGAATATACCATCCCTTGCTCAAAAGCATTTGTTCCGCAAGTTTTTACTGAATTTAGGTACATATCGCCAATCAATAGATAAGGCTTTCCCCAATCCGGATTAAGCTTTGAAGACTGGTAAGCCAAATCTCTAGCACTACTTAATTTACCTAGCTTAATGTTGGCTTGGGATAAACCCAATAAATATTTGGACTTCTCCTCATCGGTTTGAGCTAAAGAAATAGCCTGATTGTAAAAATCTACTGAAGCACTAAACTTTCCTTTATTTAGCGATAAGTTACCCATGCTAAAAGAAGACTTAGCAGTTGGCTCAGCAGCATGAACGGCAGAAGCAGAGTTGAAATAAACATCGGCATCGGTACATTCTTTTTTATCCAACACATTAACAATTCGCTTTAACAAGCTAATATCATCTGGTGATTGGCTGTATTTTAAATCGAATAAAGCAATAAGGTCTTCACAAGTAGCGTAAGGCTCAAATTCTTTTTCGATTTTCTCTAAGGCTTGCTCGTAAGACTTTTTAGACTTGGAGTTATTAGCCAAATTATACTCTACGTATTCGGTTACAGAAGCGTATGCTTCTAGCACATCTGATTTAGTAAGGATATCCTTTTTAGTAAGAGATGTTACCGACTTAAAGTAGTAATACAAAGCTGTTGCTTTCGACTTATTTACTTGAAGCTCAACAGAGGTTTTAAGAAGCTGGTAAGCCTCGTCTAACTGAGTTTTAGAACGGTACTTTAACATATCGCTTCCTTTTAAACCACTCACATATCCTTCTTGTCCGAAGTAAGACATTCTCATATCATAAATCATGAAAAGTGTGTCTACGTAAGCAGACTTAATATCTGGTTCAGACTTAAACTCTTTAATTTTTGATTTGATAATTTTAGCACCATCTATATAAATACTCTTAGAAGAACTTTCGCAGTTTACAAAAGCCCATCTCCATGGCCAGTAAGCATCAACATAATTCTTTTGCTTAACAAACTGAGTAAACACAGAAAGGTTGGTAAGGCATTCAAGGCTATCGCCTTTTACTTGCTCAACAGCAGGAGTAGCTCCAAACAATGTAAAGGAATAAACACTTAATAAAGTTAAAAATATCTTTTTCATATTAATCAAATTTTCTTTTAATAAACCATATATCGCTCAAGACAAAACCTACTTTAAAGTTAACGAAAGAGTCCTGAATTAAATTGTAATCTGTTGTTCCTCGTCTACCTACTTGAGCCGAAAGATTTAACAATGCTCCACTTTTTCTTAAAGGCAAACCTAAGCCAAAAGTAAGGGCGTATTGATCGATCGATTGATTGTTTAAGTTAAGGTAGGTCTGGGCATTATAAAAACCAAGTCTGTATCGAACTATTTTATGGTATTTGTTTATTGCTTTAATCTCCGGGATAAATTGTGCTCCCACAGAAAGTTTAGAGCTATTTTGTAAATTATCATTTGCTCCGAAAAGCTCAAAATCACTCCAGTTTTTAGTATTGTATTCTGCAGCAATAGACCACTTGTCGTTTACTAAAGAGAATCCGTAACCTATTGAAGTAGGTAAAACCAATTGGCCTTCTTCAAGCTGAATAAACTGAATGGTATCTTCCAAAACCTGATTAAAGTTAACTACTCTAAAAGTTTGAGTAAATAGGTTTCGCTCTGCGTCTAAAGAAGATCCGTTATCGTAAGTAAGACCAAGGTTAATTCTCCAATCTTTTACTGCTTGAGTATAGATAAGACCAAAGTCATAACTTAGTCCATTAATAATAGTCTCTTCGTTGGCTTTAGTATTTAGGTAGGAAGGATCGGAAAACAAGACTTCTCTATTTGTTTCGATAGAACCGAATAAATAATTCACATTTACTCCTATCGATAAATTTTTGATAGGGCGAAATCCGTTACCAAAGTAAAAACGACTCAATCCTCCATTACCATTAAAAGAATAGGTTGCGTCTGGGTCGGTATTAGAATCGTTGAAAGAATATGCGGTTTCGCTAAATGGCAAAAGTCCGAAACTACTTCCCCACCATCTGGTTACCGGAAAGCCCATTTTTAAATAATTAAATTTTGAAGTATTTACTACCTGACTAACTCCTTCAGCTTCCATTAGGTTGGTCTGGTGAGATAAGCCAGCTTGCATAGTAAAACGCTGTTTGTGAACGAAGGCGTAAGAAGCAGGGTTTATAGTATTTATTCCTACAGGACTATTTATAGCAATGCCAACTTCTCCCATTCCCGATTGTATGGCCGAGTACGAAGACTGAAGTTCTCCAAAGCCAAAACGAGAATAAGGAGAATTAGACACATTCTGAGAAATAACAGAGAATGGAATAATTAGAAATAATAACTTAAAAATTTGCTTCATTATAATTTAGTAATTCATTTAGTCCCGTCAAAACCAAATCAGGGGCTGCAAAGATGCTATTTTTTAATTCTTTATCAAAAAATTTAGCATCACCACCAGTTAATATTATTTGTAGATCAGGATAATCGGATTTATAACGATTAATTATGCCATCTATTTCACAAATCATACCATTTATTACTCCCGATAGAATAGCGCTTTCGGTGCTATAACCAACAAGAGGATGGTCAATGCTAGGGCTTACTAATGGCAATTTTGAGGTTTGTTGGTGCAAGCTTTTAAAGCGCATATTTAGACCTGGAGAGATAGAACCTCCCAAATAAACGCCATCTTTTGTAAGTATATCGTAGGTAATGCAAGTACCAGAATCGATAGTTAGTACGTTTTTTTCAGGAAATAATGCCCCTGCTGCCACCACTGCTGCAAGCCTATCCATGCCTAAAGTTTTAGGAGTAGTACTTTTATTTACAATAGGTATTTTGGTGCTGTAGTCGAGATGCAAAAACCTGGGGTGAGTGCGAAGCTGATCGGGGATACTGTCCGATTTTACACTAGAAAACACAATGCTATGGGCTTTTTCGACATAGTCGGAAATAGACAGCCAACTGTCTACTACTTCTTTTTTGAGCAAAATATTGGCTTCAAAAAGAGCGATTTTTATGTGTGTATTACCCTGATCTATTATTAACTTCAAAACGTAAGACTGTGTTTCAACAAATTTAACAAAAGGAAAATGCAAAGAAATATTTTTTAGATTAATTTTTTTTATACATTTGTCGCCCAATTAGTTGGTGCTATAGCTCAGTTGGTAGAGCAATGGACTGAAAATCCATGTGTCCCTGGTTCGAATCCTGGTAGCACCACTTTTTCAAAAAACCCTTACAAGAAATTGTAAGGGTTTTTTTGTGCTTTTTTTTAAGCCGAAATGCCATTCATCCTAGATGAAAATTATACTCCTTAAAGCTTATCAGGTTTAATTAAATGATTTGATAAATGAATAAAACAATACTTATAGCTTTAGTAATTTTGATAAACAGCTGTGCTTCAGTTTACATAACAAGTGAAGGTCAGACCGCTGCAGACAAACATCAAAAAATTGCCATTTTACCTCCTAAAGTAGGATATGAACAATCTAAAAAAATAGATGCAGAAACCTTAAAAGAAGCTCAAAGAACATCTTCTATAGAATTTCAACAAGAAATTTATAAGTGGCTTTTGAAACGAAATGATCAAGGTAGAATAAATATAGCCATACAAGATGTGGAGGAAACTAATGTGCTTTTAAAAAGAAATGAGTTCGACAGCACGAACCTAACAGTAAGTGAAATCTGTCAAATACTAGATGTAGATGGCGTTTTATATTCTAATTTCAACTTATCAAAACCAACTTCACAAGGAGCAGCTATTGCAGCTATATTAGTATTTGGGCTTGGGCTACCAACAAATAGAGCTAGTGCGTCAATGAGTATAAAAGATTGCGAATCAAGTTCAATGATTTGGAATTATGATCACGAATTTTCTGGAGGAATAGGATCTTCACCTAAAGGCATGGTTGATTATCTAATGAGAAACGCAAGTAAAAAGTTGCCATATTTTAAATAAAAATAAAAAACTATGAATAAGAAAATTGATTACAACAAACTTAATATCGGAGACAGAATTGTGCGAACTAAAGGTGGAATTTTATCAAAACATCACGTTTCTTAGCCGGGTCGTTGTAAACAATTACCAAAAACATAAAACTCAAATATAAAATGGCAAAATTTTTAAACACGACAGGTGTTTCATATCATTTAGAAGAACTTATTAAAAACACAAAAGACCGTCTAATTTTAATTAGTCCATACCTTCAATTTCACATACGTGTAAAAGACCATTTAGAAAACCTTAATATTCAGAAAAGAGATATAAGAATTATTTACCGTGAGAATAAACTCCAAGTTGCGGAAAGTCATTGGTTAGAAACCCAAATAGGAATTAGAACAAGTCTTTGCAATTCACTTCACGCGAAATGCTATCTGAATGAAAATGAAGCGATAGTGACTTCGATGAATTTGTATTCATTTTCTCAACAGAATAATGATGAAATGGGGATTCACGTCACAAAAGAAAAAGACCCGGATTTATACAATGACATTTACCAAGAAGTTCAAAGACTTTTGACAATTAGCGAAGAAATAAGAATTTCAGTAAAAAAAGTTGATAAAGAAATTGAAAAGGAATCTGAAAAAACTGTTTCAGAAATTGTCTCTGCTAAAGATCATTCAAAATCAAGACTTATAAGAACTAAAGAGTTGTCCGAATTAACTGGAATTAGTAGCCGAAAAGTAAATAGTTGGTTTGTAAGCAAAAAATTGATGTATAGAAAAGGTGAAGATTGGATAACGACTAAAAAAGGAAAAGAAATTGGCGGAGTTGAAAAGACCAATCAATATGGAAGGTTTGTTGTTTGGCCAGAAGATATTGCAAAACATATAACCGAATAAAAAAACTGTTTACAACAATGGCTATAGTTAATGCGGGTTTTCTGCTAAACGAAAGGTCAGTGAATTTAATAAAGTCCGCCAATACTTTAATTTGGTGTTTAAAATGAATAAATTAAAAACAAAATACAACGCTTTGGCTCATTGCAAATCCGAAAGCTTCCTACTTCAAAACGCCTACTTTTCATATACTAAACGATAACAACAATTACAAAAAACAAAAATGATTTTGAACATGAAAAAAATTACATTATTTATTTTATTATTAGCAACTTTTAATAGTTACGCACAAAACGCTTCAATGATTAAAAGTGAAATTTTTAAAGACTCAAAAAAAAATAGTTCGCTCGAATACTCTTTAGAAGATGAAAATGGCGGACTAGTAACTATTAGAGCTTTTTATGGTGGAGTCATACAAATTCTGAAAGGTTATTATATTCAGCATTTTGACTCTAAATTAAAACTGCTAAATGAAATAGAATATGAAGTTGAAAACAATAAAATAAAAAATGCTTTCATCAAAGACAATCAACTTCATTTAATAGAATACGTTAATGACAAAAAGACAGATAAAGTTTTATTTAATGCAGTATCTGTAGACTTAAAAAGCCTAAAATTTAGCACTAAAGAAATCTTATCACTTACTCAAGAAAATTTAGGCTTTGATGTTTTTCCTTTTATAATTACTAATCTTTATCAATATGATAGTAATCATGCAGGAGAAGTTGTAATGTCTAGTGGTAACAACTATTTTGTTATCAACTTTGACATAAACAACAAGGATAAAGAAACACACAAAATATTTGTGTTTAACAACAACTTTGAAAAAATTTATGAGCAGTTAATTGAAAAAAACATTGAGGACAAGTATTTTGATTATGAAAGCATCGATATAGATGATACTAACGGTACTTTATATTTTTTAGGCAAATCTTATGAAAACGAATCTAGAAGATCTAAGAAAAAAGGAGAAACTAACTATCATTTTGAGTTATACAAGGTAGATGCAAGTGGGCAAACTAATACAAGTTTTAAAAATGCAGATAAATTTATTTCTTCTTTAGAATTAATAAAATCTAAAGATAAATTATCATGTATTGGTTTTTATGGGCAAAAGGGTGAAGGCAGAATAAATGGTGTAAGCCTTTTTAATTTAAACCCAGAAACCCTTAAAATGGAAAAGGAAAAACATACGCCTTTCTCTCAAGAATTTTTACACGATAAATATGGAAATAAAGAAAGTAAAAAGAAAAGAAAAAAAGAAAAAGGGATAAAAAATATTGACTTTAAAAGTGTTTATATCATGGATAACGGAGATGTTATTGTAAATGCAGAAGAGTTTTATATTACTACGGTTTCATATAGTAAATCTGAAGGTGGTGGGACACGCTTTGTCTATCATTTTGATGATATTATTAGCTTAAGATTGGATAACGATGGGAACTTAAAATGGGCAAGAAATATAAATAAAAGACAAACAGGTTTTGACAACAGTTCTTATACGTCAATACCAGTTGGAGAAGATTCTTACTTCTTCATAAATTGTTCTGATAATATCAAAAAATTAAGTGCCGATAGAATTTCTTTTAGACAAACTAAAGCTAAAAAATCGAATTTATACATGATAAGAATTAATCAAAATGGAGATTTTGACTTTAAAAAGCTAATTGACGATAAAGAATCTAAGGTTTATTACAAAGTAAACAATGGCACTATAAATATTAATAATCAAACCGTAATTTTAGAGGGGAAGAGAAAGAAATACACAAGGATTTTAAAACTGGAAATTTAACAGCATAGAATTATATCTATCTTGAAAAGTTTCAATAATTAAATTCTTATCAGAATTCAAGCCTTCAATATCATCTATTTCATTAAATTCTCCCATATTGGTATCTCCCCATAAACAGAATTGAATGATAATTGGAGTTAAGCGAATCCCTTTTTCTGTCAATAAATAAATATTCTCTTTTTTATTTTCAGGAATTTTTGTTTTGGATATTAAGTTGTAAGATTCCAACAATTTTAATCGTGCAGATAATATACTTGGCACAATCTTTTCGTCTGAATCAGACATTTCCTTGAAGGTTTTTTTATGTTTAAGGAGCATATCCCTAATAATTAACAAAGACCATTTATCACCAATAATATCGAGTGTGGAAGAGATTTGGCACCCAGAACGAAATTTTTTTTTCATTTCTTTATCGCTTATTACTATCAAATCGAAAGTAATAGTTAGTTTTGCTGTCGAATTGAATCAAAATTACGAAATTAAAATTACAATTATGTTAGCAGGACATTTTACAACCGCTTTAATAGCCAAACAAAAATTCCCAAAAGGAACACTACTATATTTCTTAATATTATCACAATTACAAGATTTTTTGTGGTTTACTTTTCATTATTTAGGATTGGAAACAACAGAGCCAAGCGATGCTTTTGATGCCACTTTGGTTAATATGGCAGTAGATATGTTATATAGCCACGACCTATTACCCCAAATAATATGGCTTGCTTTTGCTTTTGTTCTTGGGAAGTTGCTTTTTAAAAGCACACAAATAGGATTAGTGAGTATGGCATTAGTATCCGTCCATTTTGTTTTAGATTTCTTTTCAGGTCATATGCACCATCTTTTTGGGGCAGATACTATGGAAGCAGGCCTCGGTTTGTATGCTTCAAATCCTTATTTAGCTATTGCTATCGAGGCTATATTTAGCGTTGCAGCACTTTGGTACTTTTTTAGAGAAGAAAACAAAAAGGGCATCCTCCGAACTACTAAAAATAAAGTTGCTATTATTTCTGTTTTCGCCTATGGAATTATTTTCATGTTGCTTATTGCTAATAACTCTTTTAGAGAATTATTTAGTATTCCCGAATTTAATTTAGGTTTCAACACCAATATTCCCACCCTTATTTTCACTTATGTAGCTTTGCTTTATTGCTTAAATTATTTTGTGCCTAAGTTTACGCTTGATAAAAAATAATACGTCTATGACTGAAGGAATATTAAGCTTTCTTGAAGAATTAAAACTTCGGAACGAACCCATGTTTTATTTCGGTTTGTTGTGCTTTATTTTGTCAATCGTTTTAATCGTTTTAACAAAAACAAGTGTTACCCAAATTCAAGGCGTAAATTCTTGGTATAAACCTTTTAAATTTGCTATTTCGATAGGATTATTTTCTTGGACAATGGCTTGGTATTGTCATTATTTATCCAATTTCAATCCAACACCTTTCAATTGGACGGTAATCATTTTATTTGGTTTTGAACTTGTTTACATTATTTTTCAAGCCTATAAAGGTCAATTATCGCATTTCAATTTAAGCACACCAACTTATTCAATGTTGTATTCTCTAATGGGATTAGCAGCAACAATTGTCACACTTTATACTGCTTATATTGGATTGTTATTTTTCACACAAAGTTTTCCAAATTTGCCAAACCATTATGTTTGGGCTATTCGTTTGGGAATACTAATATTTGTTGTTTTTTCATTTGAAGGCGCTTTAATGGGTTCTAGAATGAACCATAGTGTAGGAGCAATAAATGATAACTCAAATTGGTTTATAGTCGGTTGGAGCAAAACTGTTGGAGACCTACGTGTTTCACATTTTATAGGAATGCACGCTTTGCAACTACTTCCATTACTGTCTTTTTATGTTTTTAAAAATACAAAGGTAACCATCATTATTTCATTGCTCTACGCAGTTCTTGGTGCCACAACATTAGTTCAAGCATTAAATGGGAAACCCATTTTTTCACAAAACGAACAAAAGGTATCGCAATAAAACGGAATACAAAAAGGTATAAAAGCGATAGGATAAAAATCCTATCGCTTTTTAATGATTAGTTCTTTATCTTTTACGAATTACGCACATGTACATCCATTTGAGGGAAAGGTATGTTTAGTCCTTCTTTAGAAAATCTGGTATATACGTTTTCGTTCATCGCGAAGAAGACATCCCAATAGTGCTCGTGTTTTGCCCAGGCACGAACCGTGAAGTTTACCGAACTATCGGCCAAAGCTTCTACAGCTACAAAAGGCGCTGGAGACTGTACAATTTTAGGATCAGCATTCATTAAGCTATTCAAAACTTCTTTGGCTTTTACCACATCATCTCCGTAAGCAATGCTTACTGTCCAATCAACTCTTCTTAATGGTTCGGTACTATAGTTTATTAAAGAACCGTTAGACAAAGGCCCGTTTGGAATAATTATAGTTTTGTTGTCTAATGTATTTAATACGGTTACAAATAAGGAAACCTCCTTTACTATACCTAAATAGCCTTGGGCTTCTATAAGATCTGCCTTTACAAAGGGTTTGAATAACAAAATAATTACTCCGCCTGCAAAGTTTTGCAAAGTACCCGACAAAGCCATACCGATAGCCAAACCTGCAGCTGCTAAAAGAGCTGCAAATGATGTTGTTTCTATTCCTAAAATGCCAATTACCGAAATATATAATACAGCCTGAAGTCCGAAGCTGAGCATAGATATTAAGAAAGGACGCAAAGTATCATCGGTTCTACTTTTTTCCATTTGGTTTGAAATTATCTTCACTACCTTGGATATAATTATCCGCCCTACCCACATTACAATTAGAGCTAATACAATCGACTTTACAATAGGAAGTATTGTTCCTGTAAAAGCCTCACTACTAAACATTTTTTCGAAATCCATTTTTTCTTTTTTTAAGTTATTGTTTTAATTATTAACTGAAAGTTTGACTACGAATTTTGCCATAGCGATAGCTCTGTTATTATATGAAATAGGACAAAAAAAGAATATTCGCAAGACGTGTTTTCAAGAAAAATAAGTTTAAACAATTAATAAATAGTTAAACCTGAAAAAGACATTAAGTAGAATAGATCAATAAATAATCTAATTCGTTTATCAAATATAAGATTATTCTAATTCGAATACCAACATGGGAAATAAAGATACCTTAAACGAATAACAAATAAAAGCCTGTAAAACTCATAAATAACTGATTTTAATTTAGTTACATTAAGCGCAGACTCCATCTAGGCTAAAGCCAAAATAAGCTTACAACTTAATAAGGAGTATCTTTGTACCAAACCATTTCACTAAAATTGTTGTTATTCATGCAAAATTTTGAACAAAAAATGTTTCAGTTTTTTTTAGGTGAAAAGACAAAACAAAAGATCGAAAAAAGCATTCTTTACATCTCTATTGTAAGTTTCTTAATTCATTTAATCTTAATTTATTTAGTAAAGTTCGAAATAGTTCGTTTCGAAGACGGCTACGGACTTTTTACTAACCCAATAACAGCAATCTACACTCCCTTTTCGTTTATCCTATTATACGAAATATACCTTTTAGTATATTATTTACCAAGGTCGATTACCACATACATCTCTAAACAGTACGAAATAATAACACTAATAATTATACGAAGGATATTTAAAGACATCTCTAATCTTAACCTCAGCGAAAGCTTGTTTACAAACGAGGTCAACGTAAAAATCTTTATAGACTTGGGTGCTTCCTTAGTCTTGTTTTTGCTTATTTATCTATTTAGAAAAAATACCCTTTTACCAAAAACGAATTCGACAGGAGACAATATAGAAAAGTTCATCAGAATAAAAAGATGGATGTCCTCTCTACTGATTCCTACTTTAATATTATTAGGACTATTTAATTTTATCCCTTGGGTATCTAGTCTTTACGACGCCAACTTTGGCTACCTAGCAATGAGTTCGGTAAACAACATATTTTTCGACGAATTTTTTCAACTACTGATTATAGTAGACGTAATGCTTTTGATATTTTCGTTTTTCAACTCCGATTTATTTCACAAAATAATGCGAAATTCTGGCTTTATTATTTCCACAATATTAATTCGAGTTTCCTTTTTAACAGAAGGACTTACCAACGTTATTCTGATAATATCTTCCTTAATATTTGGTTTGTTAATTTTACTGATATACAACGAATGCGAAAAAAACGAATTGTTTAAACCTTAGCTTTGCGATACAACAATCCTTTTTTATTACTTTTGAAAAAAGCATTATAAAGCGATCTTCTTTCATGAAAAAAACCACAAACAAAGTTCTAATAGTCTTATTATTTTTGCTTGCTTCCTGTTCTAAGCAATCCTCTAATCAAGATTATTCTACCTCTTTATTCTACCAAGAATACCAAGATTTGATAGATAACTTAAATGCTGATTTCCCTGGCAATGGCATAGATGTATTTGACAATCAGTTAAAAGATAGACCAATGGCCTATGGTTTATTGATGTCCGCAGAATACAACAGATATTTACACACTCGAAATACGGATGCTTACTTATTAGTGAAAAAATGTGGGCTATGGCTAATGGAAAATTCGGACCTAAATAATAATGGTATTGTAGGTTTCGGATTGCCAGATCAATGGGATGCCTTTAACGACAATAGCATTAACGAAGCACACCATGAGTATACTATAACTACTGCAATAGTGGTTAAAGGATTGTTAGATTGGTACGATATTGAATCAAATATTAATAAAAGAGCAGAAATTAAAGAGCTTGTTTTAAGCTGTCTAGACCCCTATCTCGACAATCGCTACGATTCGCCTATAGGCATTCCTGCATATTCATTAAGTCCGGAAGACACTATATACGACATTTCTTATGAGATGGAGTCTCACAGCATTAATATTTATCGTAATGCCATTGTTCTTTTACACTGTTTATGTAAAAACGGACAAAGCAGAAGAAAGAAGTCGCAAACTAACACAAGCGACAATAATTATGGTAGTTGTAGGATTACTTTACACTTTAGTAGATCTGAGAGCTATGTAATTAAATGTATCAACATAAAAAGAGCCTAGCAACATATATAGTTACTAGGCTCTTTGTTTTACAGCATAATTATTAGGATCTAATGAACTCGTAGAATTCGTTTCTTGTTTTGTTAGATTCGATAAATTCGCCAGTTAGCTTGGAAGTCTTCATCTTAGTTCCCTGATGGTTGACCCCTCTACATTGCACGCAATTATGTGAAGCTTCAATCATTACAGCTACACCTTTATTGCTAGAAACAATCTTGCTAATAGTATCATGAATTCGTACTGTTAGGCTTTCTTGAATAGCACCTCTTCTAGCGAAATGCTCAACGATTCTATTTAATTTACTCAAACCAATAATCTCTTGGTTTATTTGAGGAATGTATGCTATATGGGCCCTACCCATTATAGTTTGGTGGTGATGAGAGCACATAGATATTACAGGTATATTTCCTTCAAAAATAATACCATCGTACTCATTATTAGGGAATGTAGTGATTTTAGGAAAAGCATTATACCTACCCGACCACAAATCATTTACGTATGCTTTAGCTACGCGTGTTGGAGTTTCTTTAGAGTTAGGATCATTTTGCCAATCACAACCTAGGACATGTAAAAATTCGCCAAACTTTTCAGCAGCTTTTTCTATCATAACCTCCTTCTGGGCATCGTTTAAAGGTCCGTTTATATTAACCCCATCAGCAAAGCCGATATTTCTCAACTCAGGATTTATATCAATAACAGGGGAAGCCAAAGATTTATTTCTATTAGAATCGTCCATAATTATTTTGTATAGGTTTTGTTGCACAAAGTTATACATTTTAAATGATTATATAAAAAACTATGTAGAATTTTAACAATAACTTATCTTTGCAGCATGAAAAAAGTACTAGTTACCGGCGTGTCTGGCTTTATTGCTCAGCACTGTGCTGCTCAACTTCTCCACAAAGGATATGCTGTTAAAGGCTCCGTTAGAAGCACCAATAAACAAGATGAAATTATTAGTGGGTTTAAAAACAGCAATATCCCAATTGAGAATTTAGAATTCTGCACACTCGACTTATTAAGTGATTACGGATGGAAAGAAGCTATGGAGGAATGTGATTATGTTTTCCATATAGCATCACCATACTTCATAAAAGTGCCCAAAAATGAAAATGATATGCTTAGGCCAGCAATAGAGGGAACTATAAGAGCTTTATCGTTTGCTCAAAAAGCTGGAATAAAAAGAGTAGTTCTCACATCCTCAATCGTTGCTATGATAGGGGAAGATTCTCAAAAAAATAAAACCCTAAATCCTAATAATTGGACAGACTTAGATTGGAACGAAATAACACCATACATTAAAAGTAAAACTAAATCAGAAAAAGAGGCTTGGAAATTTATTGCGAACCAAAAAGGACAACATAAAATAGAATTAACAACCATCCATCCTGGAGCCGTTTATGGCCCTACTATTACTAACAATTTAAATGGAGAATCAATGAGGATGATCACTAAGCTCATTGAAGGTAAAATACCATTTCTTCCTAAAACAGCCATTGCAGTTTCCGATGTTAGAGATATTGCCGCTACTCATATTCTGGCGATAGAAAAGGTAGAAGCCAACAACAAGCGATTAATTGTAACAACGGACAAAGCTTATTCTATAATCGAATTAGCTAAAATTCTTAAAAAAGAAGGATTCAAAAAAGTGAGTACGATAGCTGCTCCAAATTGGCTACTATACTTTTTAGCAAACTTCGATTCAGAAGTTAAAGGAGTAATTCCTTTTGTCGGTAAAAGCATCAGTACAGACATAAGCCTTACAAAAGAAGCCTTAGACTGGGAGCCAATAGATGTACGTAAGACCATACTAGACACCGCCTATTCAGCAAAGAAAGCTCTAGAATCTAAAAAGGATTAGTAGCCCAAACATTTAGTTCGGTAATGAATCCTTTATCGTCCATTTCCAAAACTGAAACAATAGAATGAGCAATTTCGTGAGCAGACAATTTATTGTCTTCATCAACTCTTTCTGATCTATCCTCGCTGTAAAAAGCAGTAGTAACTTCACTAGGGTTTAGCTGGCAAACACGTATGTTAAAAGGCCTTAACTCAGCTTGCCAACATTGAGTAAGTGATCTTACTGCAAATTTCGAAGCAGAGTACACACTTCCATGACTAAAACCTTTAACGCTAGCAGAAGAACCAATATTAATAATGGATCCTGACTTATGGGCTTTCATAGAAGGAATTAACTCTTTAGTTAAAAGAGCTAAACCGAAAACATTAGTGTTAAAAATAGTTTGAAATTGCTCTAATGTAATATCATCAAGCTTATCAAAAGAACCTATTCCAGCATTATTTATAAGAGCATCAACTCTTCCACCTAAAACATCTAAACAAGCCTTAGCAGATTGATTCATATTGTCTAAATCGGAAATATCAAAAAGTATGGTTTTAGCTCCAGTATATTTTTGAGCTTCATCGAGTCTTTCTTGAGATCGTCCTGTAATTAAAACAGTAGCTCCTTTATCGACTAAATATTTAGCAGTTTCTTTTCCAATACCTAAGCTTCCCCCTGTAATAAGAATATGTTTTCCTTCTATCTTCATTGTAGACTATTTTAAATTCTATGATTATTAGAGGACAAAAATACATCCTTTTAGATATAACAATTGTACTTTTACGAGATATAAATGGACATAAATAATAAATATATCGTGTTTTTTGACGGAGAATGCAACTTTTGCAACTTCTGGGTAAAACAAGTGCTCAAAAACGAGCGAGAAAATAATATTTATTTTTCAAGGCTAAATAGTTCGTTCTCCAAAAAGACGATGGACCAATTAAAAGTTGACCTAAAAAACACCGACTCCATCATTGTACTTTACCAAGATAACATTTACACAAAAAGCGACGCCATAGCATTAATTTTAAAACAACTAAAACTTCCTTTTCCATTTTTCGCCGCTATTGTATCTGCTTTACCCAATTTTTTAACAAACTTTTTTTACGATATAATAGCAAAATACAGATTGAAGGTATTCGGAAAATCGGAAAGTTGCGATTATAGCTTATTTCAGAAAAAAAACAGAATGTTAGAATAAAGCATTCCTAAAATACTAGTTAATATAGCTTTCAAACAATTAATTCTATTTACAAAAAACCGTCTTTTATTAAAAAAATAGTGACTACACCATTAAACAATTTACAAGCTAGATCTAAACAATAATACTTTACATAGGACTTATAAAGATACGATATTGGAAAACTATTTTCCCATTAATTGTTATGTTTTGAGAAGCTTAGTACAACAATTAAACAATTTCTTAAAAACATTTATTACAAAAAAACAAAATCTTTCTCTAGTGATTTTAGTTTTGCATTATTGTTATTTTTTTTTGCGTTAAAATTTTCTAAAGTGTATTATTTACACTAAGTTTGTTTCTCAAATAAACAATCAACACAAGCTGTCCTGGAAATTCATAAAAATTACGTTTCGATCATAGTTTTTTTTAGTTAGCACTTCAATATGAGTTTTTCGATATATAAATAATCCTTGACAGTTTGTGTTTTTTTTCAACAATTTCTTTTCTTTTTCTTCGTTCTTATCATGAAATGGAGCTATTCAATAAAATTAATAAGTTTTTTGATTTTTCTATTGAAGTTGTATTTGTTAATTTAAATTTGACGCCATGAGTAAAAAAATCGGAAGACCATCTACAGCAAAAAAGAAATTGAAAGACGGGTATTATTTGGAAGTGCTTTTAAAGGACGCTGTTAAGCCTATCAGGATATTACGCGAAACTAAAGATGGTCTAGAACAAGCAAAAGATCAGTTTAAAAATCACAAGCTTAGATACTTAGGACAAGTAAAAAGTAATCTTTGGCTAGACGGAGATAATAAAGGTAAAAAAACTGCTTAATTACAAGCAGTTTTTACAAAAGCCACTTACGTTTACTTCCAATTCTTTTATTTGATACCCTTCAAGTTTTATATCTAAAGGCTTAGATTCTATACATTCTGTTTGTTGGCATTTATCACAAGTAAAATGAACATGGTGATGGTGGTGGTGCTTCTCAGAAGTACATTCCTCTTTACACATAGCATACTTCTTAATATTACCACTATTTACTAAATGAATAATTCCTTGATCTTGAAAAAGCTTCAATGTTCTATATAAAGTAATGCGATCAAACTGATCTAAACCATTCTCTATCTCTTCAAGACTTAAAGCATACTCTTTGCTTTGAAACAAGGATAATATCTTTTCCCTAAATGGTGTTGTTCTAAAATTATAATTTTCAATCATAAAGTATTTTAAAAAAAAATTACGCAACAGTGTTGCAAGATTAACTATTCTTAATATATTTGCAACATTATTGCAAAAATATGAAATTCTACATCCATCTTATACTATTTCTAATTTTAAATCTCTCTTTGCTAGCCCAAGAGAAAAAAATTGTTTTAGACTCAAACAAACAAGGAATAGAAAATGTAGAAATATACTTACCAGATTATGATCTTATTATTTATACTGATTCCAAAGGTGAATTTAGCCTTCCTCCAAATCACGACATCTATTTAATAGCGAGCAAAGAAGGGTTTAAAACCATATCTACTGTTGTAAAGCAAGAGACAGAGACTAAATTAACTTTAGAAAAACTACACGTTGAACTTGATGAGATAATTGTTTCCACCATAAATCATAAGCTAAGTTCTAATCAAACTCTAAGCATAAGTTCTAAAAAGATAAATCGTATAAATAATACCTCAAGTAATTTTGTACAAGCCCTAAATAATATCTCCGGAATAGACAATGTCTCTACAGGAACAGGGATAAATAAAGTGGTTGTTAGAGGTCTATCTGGATCAAGAGTGGTTACCTATATTAACGGTGTCAGAATCGAAAACCAACAGTGGGGAGGTGACCACGGCATAGGCTTTACGAGCCTAGGATTTTCAAAAGTAGAAATAATGAAAGGTCCTTCTAGCATTATGTTTGGAGCGGACGCTTTAGGAGGTGTGCTATACTTTGTAGACGAGCCATTCGAAAGAAATGAAAAATTCAAAATAAACTATAACTCATTATTCGAGTCAACCAATTTATACTTCAACAATCAATTAAGCACAAAATGGTCTTCCGGCAATTTTAAAATAAACGCATATGCCGAATACGGAAAAGCATCTGACTACAAACTGCCACAAGGAAAATATTTATACAACTCTAGATTTGAAAACAAGGCTATAAAAGTAATAGTGGGCTACAGTAAAAACAGATGGCTTATAAATGCAAAATACCAACTTAATGATAATTACGCAGGCGTACCAGGCCACAGTCATGAAGCCGTACCCACAATAGATGATCTAACTAGTAACAATACATTCAGACATAAATCACGACCAGCTCAATTTGTAACTAATCAGATAGCTAATATCGAAAACACCTTTTTACTTCAAAACTCTAAACTAAAACTAGATCTTAGCTACACCATCAATCAATTGCGAGAGTACGAAGCATGGACAGTACCGGAGATTGATTTAGATTTGAGCACCAACCAATGGAACTTTAGATGGCACAAAAACATTAAAGACAAAATTAACCTTACAATAGGAACCCAAGGATCAAGACAATATAACAGAAATCAACCGGCCAGAACTCAAATATTAGAAGACGCTAATTTATTTGACATAGGCTATTACGGACTAATCGATTACGAATCGAAGCTTATAAATGTATCTGTAGCATCTAGAATTGATAGAAGAAAAATTGAAACCATTGAAACACCATCTTTTTCAAAAACATATGATGGAAACAGTATTTCTTTAGGATTAAACAAATCAATTAAAAACCATACACTGAGACTAAACTATTCTAGCGGAATGAGAACACCACATTTAACAGAACTATTAGCAGACGGCGTTCACCACGGAACAAATCGTTTTGAAAGAGGAAATCCTGATTTGAAAATTGAAAAAGGACAACAAATTGATTTTAACTATGAGTGGGCAAACGAACACTTAGGATTTATCGTTAATCCGTTTATTCATAAAATCGACAACTTTATTAATTTATCTCCTATATTAGAAACAGTTGACAACTACCCTGTTTACGAATACCAACAATTCGAATTTGCAAACTTACAAGGAGCGGAAATAAATTTACATTATCATCCTCATTTCTTACACCAACTACATTTCGAACAAAGCTACTCTTTCATTGAAGGAACAAGCAATAATGATTCGGCTCTGGCATTAATCCCTTCCAATAAAATATATTCGGAGGTTAGCTACAGTTTTAAAAATGCAAAAATTATTAAAAAAATAATTGCATCGCAATCTTATCACTTCTCAAAAGAAGACGTAGCATTCAACGAACAGCCATCCAAATCTTATCAACTAATTGACCTTTTCTTAGAGTGGAAACACAAAAACCGTTTAAGTGGGAACTTAGGAGTTAGAAATATTCTAAACACAGAATATATACCTCACTTATCCTCACTAAAAAGATTTGATGTATTTAACCCTGGGAGATCATTTTATTTTAAAATCAATGTGGAAATTTAAAAATCACTCTGACGAGCTTTCAAAAAGCGAAATAGTTCTTTAACTATCAGTGTTTAATTTAATATTTAAAAAATGAAAAAAGTAATTTTAGCTAGTGGTGTTTTGTTTTTAATGGCTTCATGTTCATCTAATGAAAATGACTGTCATGAATGTCATATTGCTTATCTAAACTCTAATAATGTAGAAATAGAATATGAATTAGGAGAATTTTGCGCAACTAATTTACAAGATTTAGAAAGCAATGGCTACAATCTAACAGAACAGCAAGTTGTAGGAACTGATACTATTCCAGCAGCAATGTATCCTGCAAGTGATATTCATTGTGAAGAACACCACGACGACGATCATTAATATAAAAAAAAGGCTAGAAAATTTTCTAGCCTTTTTTTTTAACATTTTTTCTAATGAATTATTGCAATACAATCTTTTTATTGACACTACCATCATTAGAAGTTAACTCTAAGAAATAAACTCCTTTTGGTTGAGCATTCATATCAATAGCCTTATTGTAAGAACCAACGAAATCCGTTAAAACTTCATTATATAATTCTTCTCCTATCATATTTACAATTCTAATTGACATTGCTTGAATCTCAACAGACTCAAACGAAACATTAAACACATCTCTTGATGGATTAGGGAAGACTTCTAAAGACGAAACTAAGGAAGACAATCTTCCTGCCCCTAAAGTATAGTATTGAGGCTGTGTAAAGCTAGTTGCCCATGATGTTCCGTTTGAACCACAAGCACCTCTTATTCTCCAAGAGAAGTCGTTTCCAGTAGTTAATCCAAATTTAGTTTTAGAGTTAGTGTTTCCTGCTAAGTTATTCCAAGCCCATACCTGACCACTAATCTCATCTGTTAACTCAAGGAAGTAATGGTCTGGAGCGCCTGATTCTGGCGTATTCCAATTCATCGTTATAGCAGTATTAGCTCCATTAGAACTAGTAGTTAAGTTAGTTGCAACAGCATCACAAACATCTTCAGTTGTAAATGAAGAAAAATCTCCCCATCCAGAATGGTACATCGGATCAGGGTCACCATTAGCATCTATATTACCAGTACACCATGCCTTTGTATGCCATTCGTAATCTGTGCTAGGATCAAAGTTACCTTTCAAGAAATTAATTCCGTCTTCAGTACCATTTACATAACGATAAGAGTTTGTTCCTATCTCACGTAATTTACCTTTTGATTGCCATACACCCCATTCAGCAGAAGGTCCATCAGCCATTAAAGTTGCCCAATTTGCTTCCGTTGAAACACTTAAGTTCTCTAAGTTAGCACACTGTGGCAATGTAGTATACTCGCTAGACGCTGACCAAACTGACTGGCAGTTAGTTGTTCCGTCTTCATTTAATACTCTAGCTCTTATATTCCATTGGTAAGTAGTACCTGGCTCCATAAAATAACGAGTTCTCGTTGTGCCCGTAAAGGCATTAGAGTTAACAGGGCCAGCAGACATTACAGACCAAGAACTAGTACCTACAGCACGGTAACGAATCATGTAGTGAGATGGTGCAGCACTAGGTGCAGACCAGTTAAACACTACTCTGTTGTGAATGATATTATCAACAAACATTCCTGTTGGTACAATATCACACGGATTATCTTCTACAACAGGCTCTGTGAAAGTTAAGCTTAATTCATCTGAACAAGAAGATGCATTATCTATTACAACAGCATTAAACGTACCATAACATAAACTAAATGGGTTTTGAGGAACGTCATCCAGATCATACACTACAAAAGAATAATTTGAAGACCCACCTTGTCCACTTACTTGCATATATCCATCACAAGCATCAGGTCCTGAAGGCTCTCCAGAGAACACTAAAACTGCTTGAAATGAATTGCAATAAGTACATGAGCCATCATCTTCAGATGCGTTAGGGTTGAAATTATCTGCATTACTATCAGTACATCCTGCAAAGAAACAACTACCATCATCTACTAAAGCAGATGAATCATAGTTAAATGCAGAAGGATCAGTACAACCATAAAACTGACTGTCTTCACATAAATCACAAGAATTAAAGCATACAGGATCCATTATAGAATCGCCACTTACCATCAAATCTCTGTAACCCGAAACAGCTTCACAAGCCTGTCCTGAAACAGACTCTAATCCAGCAAATCCACCATTTGCGAAACTAAATATATATTGAGAATTAGCAATCAGACTAATAGTTGTCTGAAATATTCCATTACCCATGTCAGTAAGAGGATTGGCATTTACATTATATCCGTTAAAACTACCAACAATAGAAACCACATCAGTAACCTCTTCATTACTCATATCTACCTGAAAAGTAACTTGTGCAGTTTGGTTTACACAAACATCACAAGAATTAAAACAAACAGGATTTAAAACAATTGCAGCCTGCTCCACTTCAAGAAGACGATTTATAAATAGTTGTGTAGAATCATCTTCGGCTGGAGTCGCTAAAATACAAGATTCTGTACCATCAAAGACTTCCTGATCACCTTCCCATCCGTTAGTAGTAAAGATATATTCATTAACACCAGTAGGTATTGCAATAGTGGTAGTATAAATATTATCTCCATCTTCGTCATACAACTGGTTACAAGTACCACACCATCCGTTAAAATCTCCATTTACATTAACAATTTGTACGTTAGACATATCATATCCCGTCATATCTACTGCAAAAGTTACATCGTATAAACAACCAAAGTCTAATGTTGCGTTAGGATTATAATTACTTGCACCAGAATCTGTACAACCTTCTATTCCATCGCCACAATCGAGACAGCTTTCGAAACAAACTATGTCTAAAGAAATATCTGACTCGCTAGTTAATAAAACCCTAGTAGGATCGAACTGACCAGAAGGATCTGCCTCAGTACAAGATGTTTCAGATGGTAAAAATTCGACTGTTTCGTTTACAACATATCTATAATTATGAGTTGCATTTGCAGCTAAAGCAACTGGGTCTGATTGCCAAATAGTTCCACCAACATTAGTCATTGAAATGTATTGACCAGGCTCCCATCCAGAAAAAGATCCTTGAATAGAAACGGTCTGTACAGCATCAGGAAAACTAGCAACATTAACAGAAAAAACAGCATCTACCGGAGGCAAAGGACATTGAGAGTCACAGCTATTAAAACAAAAGTCGTAGGAAGATTCTTGGGACGGAACTATTAATTGTCTATCTCCGTTATCCCAATAACCACAACCTTGTCCTGCAAAATTATTTTCCCAAGCACCTTCATCAGCTGACCAACTATCATAGTATCCGTTTCTAAATTTCCAATAGAATTCAGAACCTTCTTCTAAAGAAAGTGTTAACTCCCAAATATCATCTCCATCATCATCATTCATTAAAAATCCGGGAGGAGTTCCGCCAGACAATCCGGCAGCAGTATATCCTAAGTCAGAATTATTAGAAACTTGCCAAGGACCTCCAGCCACAAACACACCTGAAGGGCTAACTTCTTGATCTTGCATATTTACTCTAAAAGTAACATCTACTGGATTAACAGTAGTTGGTTCTTGTGGGTTTTGATATAAAACATTAATAGACCCAACCATGCCGTTTGCAGCATGACTACCAATAGAACAATCGTAATTATATGTTCCTGGCACATTAAATACATGCATATAAATTAAGGCTCCAACAGTATTTGTCGCTCCAGAAACAAACGACTCTGGATTACCATAATCTTCACCTGTAATAGAGCTAACTTCTCCATTGACGTTATGAAAACCACCGTCATTATACCAATAAACAGTATCACCCGAATTAATAGTCAAACTAGATGGAGAATAATAATAACTACCCGAATTAACTACGTGGCTATCAGCAAACAATGAGGATCCGAAAAATAAAGACAGACACAGAAAAAGTAAATTTCGTAATTGAATAGGCATAAAAACACTGTTAAGTTAGTATATAGTGTCAAATTTACACTTTTAGCACAAAAAATCAAAAAAAAACAGCACAAATTAAATAAGTGTGAATATTACACAAAGTTTTTATTAAATTGCAGTTCCTAATTTTTACAAGTTTGAGATGAGAAAAAAGTTATTCTTTATTATGTGTTTTGTGTTTGTCATTTTTTGTGGCAAAGTAAATGCGCAATTCAGCCTAAAGGGGGATGCTTTTTTAAATAGCTCAACAAACCAAACTTGCATTACACTTACCGCTGACGAGGCTTTTAAGGCCGGTGGCTTCTGGAGTAACATTCCTTTAGATCTAAACCAATCATTTGAAATTGCAACTACCATAAACTTTGGCTGCGACTCTGATCCTGACACAGGAGGAGACGGAATGGCTTTTGTTATTCAAAACCAAAGTGCAGACGCAGGAATTAATGCTTTCGGAGGTGGAACTTTAGGATACGCAGGCATAACACCCTCTTTAGCTATTCAGATGGATACATACAGAGAAAACCCCATTGACTTTCCATTTGTAAATGATCCAGGAGGAGGTGTTTTCAACCTTCCTTATTATGACCACATGGCATTGATGCTAAACGGACAGGTTGACCACGACACTCCAGAAGATATTATTACCGTTCCGTTTACTCCTTTCTACACTGATGTAGAGGATTGCACTACAGGAAACTTTCACCATATTACTATTTCTTGGGACGCTTCTACAAACAAATTAGATGTATTTTACTGTAGCCAAGATGGAAACTTTAATACTATAAGTCAAACTATAGACATTACAAACACTGTTTTTAGTGGAAACAACATAGCTTACTGGGGCTTTACGGGAGCAACAGGAGGCGCTACGAACGAACAATCTGTTTGCATTGACTATTATAGCAATTCTCCAATAGTTCAAGACACTATTGTTTGCCTTGGAATTCCATTGGATTTAGATTTTTCTTATCTAGATTATTTCTCTTTCGAATGGAAAGATGAAAACGGAATTGTTATATCAAATAATCCTTCGATAAGTCTTAGCCCATCTAGTAACACTAACTACGAATTAACCCTAATAAATACTTGTAGCGGTTCTACTTTTAATAGATCTTTTGATGTAGAGGTATTGTCTCCTTCACTACAAGAAATAAACGCACAGCATCAAGACGTGGAATGTTTCGGACAATCAACCGGACAACTTGCAGTAGATTTTATAGGTGCATTAGGAAGCGTGCAATATTCTATTTCTGGAGGAGTAACGCAAAACACAAACCTTTTCACCAATCTAAATGCAAATAACTACACTATTAGCGCAACAGACCAAAATGGCTGCATAGACAATTTAAACATTCAAATAAGCGAAGAAGCAGAACTAGTTTTAAATGTTGATAATGTTGTAGGCGTATTATGCAACACTTCCGCTACTGGCTCTATAGAAGTAACTCCTAGCGGAGGGTTTGGCTCGTACAACATTGACTGGACAGACTTCAACGGAATAAATTATACCGACGAAGACTTATTTAACCTCAACGATGGAGTTTATAATTATTTTTTATCTGATTCTTATAATTGTCAAAACAATGGACAAGTAATAGTAGAACAACTAAACGATTTAGGAATTAATATTATAACTCAAGCAGACGCTCTTTGTTTTGAAGGGTTTTCTGGTGAGATTGAAGTGAACTCTACTGGAGGATCTGCTCCATTTGACTTCGATTGGACTGGGCCCAATAGTTATATAGGAACAGGTAATAACATCACAAACATTGAGCAAGGAGACTACATTTTAACTCTAACAGATGACCAAAACTGTTACAAAGACTTTACATTTACCATCGACCAGCCCAATCAAGTAATTGTAGCATCCAACTCAATACCAGCTACATGTTTCAATTCTAATAATGGATCCATAAATATTGTTCATTTTGGAGGGACAGGAACAACAAGCGCTAACTTATTAGACAATACACTGAGTTTAACCTCTAACAACAACCTAACAAACGGATTGAATGCTGGAACTTACTACTCTTTTGCTTTAGACTCACAAGGCTGTAGCTCTGACACATCTACAATTATAGTAAGCTCTCCCACTCAAATTCAAATTAACCTAATACAATCTCAAGAACCTAAATGTTTCGGCTCAAACGACGGGAATATTATAATCGATGTTTCAGGAGGAACTACACCATACTCAAGCTTCGACTGGACTGGTGACAATGGATATTCTAGCAGCTCTCAAAACATTACTCAATTATTGGCAGGCAATTATCAAATCACAATAAACGACGACAACAATTGCAGTAGAGTTGAAAATTTTATTATTTCTCAACCAGACAAAATAACAATCAATGAAGGGACTATTGGTTATGTGAAATGTACCGGCACAAATACAGGGTCTATTGCTGTTGACATTGACGGAGGAACAACTCCTTATCAATCATTTAGCTGGACTGGGCCAAACGGCTTCAACTCAAACAATAAAGACATTGACAGCTTATACCAAGGAAATTATTTCATAAGCATGGAAGACAACAATGGGTGTTTAAGCGATAGTGTTTTTACCGTTTTCGAACCAGACTCCATACTTCAGTTTAGCTACACCACGACAAGATCTTGCTCTATTGAAAAGATTGGAACTGCTGTAATAGAAATTTCTGGAGGAATACCTCCTTATAATGTAGACTGGTTTGGGCTAGACCCTGACGCACTTGCATATGGAAACAATTTTGTTGAAATAAGCGATTTAGCAAACTGCATTGTTACAGACTCGATCAAAATAAATTTATTTAATAATCCGACAGCAAAATTTAACATTGACACATTACTTCGCAAAAACATAAACTATTCCTTAGACAACAGATCTATCGCAAGTACAGAGTGGCTATGGACAATTGATGAATCTTATCAGCTGGATATGTTTTACCCTATTATTAGCTTTGGAGATACCGGAGTTCATAGCATACACTTGCAAGCAACAAACATATTTGGATGTAGCGACACTATATCAAAAAACATAGTGGTAGCAGAAGAATTAGTTCACTACATCCCAAATACCTTTTCACCAAATGAAGACGGTGTAAACGATGTGTTTAACATTTCTATTGAGAATTTTTCAAGATATAGGTTAATAGTTTTCAATAGATTTGGCCAAATTATTTTTGATTCGACCGATAATGAAAACGAAGGATGGGATGGAAAATACAACGGTCAATATGTTCCCATTGGAACATACGTTTATAGATTTGAAGCAAATGATTTGTTTGGCAAATTAATTGTAGAAAATAATAAAGTTAATTTAATTAGATAATTATGAGAAGAATTTTATTTGTTTTAACGTGTATTCCTTTTATGGCATTTTCACAAGTTATGTTAGACGATTTTGAAGACAATCGAAACATTCACTACGGATTTATCAGTGGAGATTTTGACCCTGCAGGTTTAGCTTCAGTTGTAGGAGCTGCAACAAACCCAGATCAAACTGGAGCAAATACAAGCCAATTTTGCGGAAAATATACTCGTAACGCATCAGAAAATTATGACGTTATTTTATTCAACCCATATGCTGGCAATTTCTCAGATTTAGAAGATTTTTCAGATGGAACAAAAACCATTTCAATAGACATATGGAGCCCTGTTGCTAATACCGTTATAGAATTAACGTTCGAAAAGTCTAGCCTAGCTGAAGCAGACAACTTCCCAATAGGAAGACATTCAAGATTTATTGCTACAACAACACAAACAAATCAATGGGAAACATTAACCTTTAGCTTAAACGAAACGGAAGTTCTAGACCTTGAGTTAATGGCTGAAGATGTAGACCAAGGCGTTATTTTAATCAATCCATTAACAGATGACAACTCCACCTACTATCTAGACAATCTAAATGGCCCTAACCATGACTGTATTGGAGCAAGCGTAAACAATCAAATAAAAGAGGATTTCGAATGCCAAAGAAATGGGGAGTACACTTTTACTCACGGAAATCTACAAATCATCAACAATCCTGATGCAAGCGGAGCAAATACTTCAAAAAAAGTAGGGAAGTACACTCGATCTGACTTTACCTCCAATGATGTTGTAATATTCAAATTGGATGAGCCTTTAATCTTAGCTAACAATGAAGTAATCTCTTTAAAAGTATGGTCTAGCTTCTCAAAAGATGTTGTTGTTTCCTTGCAAGATGACCTAGGAGTTGAAGGAGAGAATACTTTCAACCAGACAGCTTCTTTACCGGGCAATTCTTCTTGGCAAGAATTTACATTTAACTACTCTGGCTTAATTCCTGCAGGTGTAGTGATTACACAAGCAGTATTTTTATTTGCTCCTGATGAGGCAGGCTTCCCTTATGAATTTTATTACGATGATTTCTCTATCACTGAAACAAGTGCTATTGATGATTCACAATTAAAAAATGCATTTACTATACATCAAAATTTTATTCATTTCGATAGCCCTAACACAAATAAGCAAATTCGTATATTCGACCTTGCAGGAAAATTATTAGAAGATACTTTTGTTTCTGGCAGCTCATTCCAAATTAAACACAAAGGAATGCTACTTATCAATGTTATTGACAATAAAAATAGCACTTCAATTAAATATTTAAATAATTAATCATGTCAGAAAATAAAAATTATAGCCAAGCGCTATCTACTCTAGTAACTGTATTCTTCTTTTGGGGATTTATAGCTGCATCTAATGGAGTATTTATTCCATTTTGTAAGACCTACTTTTCAATTGATCAATTTCAATCTCAATTAGTAGATTTTGCTTTTTATGGAGCCTATTATTTTGGAGCTTTAATATTATTCATTATGTCCAACTCCAGTGGAAAAGACATCATGAATCATTGGGGTTATAAAAATGGAATTATTTACGGCTTATTATTAAGTGCCATTGGAGCATTTATCATGATACCTGCTGTAAACGGAGCACAACCTGGAGACTCGACAGTATTTTATTATGTTTTAATTGCTCTCTTTATTGTAGGACTAGGATTTTCTCTTCAACAAACAGCAGCAAATCCGTTTGCAATATCACTTGGAGAACCAGAAAAAGGATCGCATAGACTAAATCTAGCAGGAGGAATAAATTCTTTAGGAACAACAATCGGACCAATTGTGGTTGCATTAATTCTATTTGGCTCTACTCCAAAGTCAGGAGCTGAACTAGATCTTATGATTAGCAACGGACAAATTAGTCTTTCTACTATTCAGATGTTATATCTTGCAGTAGGTGGCTTATTTTTAGCGGCAGCAGCTTTATTTTTCTTCTCTAAAAAATTACCTCAAGGTAAAAACGATTCTAATTTTATTAAAGCACCTAAAGCAATTCGTGCCTTATTAATAATGACTGCACTATTAGCAGCATGTTTCTACTTAATCTTCGATCAATATAAAGGAGAGCCAAACGATGAGTTCATTTTACAGCTAACAATTGCCAGTTTACTGACTATAGTAGGAGGATTGCTTATCTCAAATGTACTTTCTAAAAAAGACAAAGAAAGTTGGGGAGCAATGCAATACCCTCAATTAGTTTTGGGAATGTTAGCTATTTTCACATATGTAGGAGTCGAAGTAACTATTCAATCTAATTTAGGGGAGCTATTAAAATTTGTTTCTAGCTCTATAGACGGAATAAATCTTAACCCACTTGGACTTCCATCCATGAGTGATTCTGAAATTGCTCCATTAATATCTATGTATTGGGGTGGTCTTATGATTGGACGTTGGGCTGGAGCAATTGCAGTATTCAACCCATCTGATAAAATTAAAACATGGCTTTACATATTGGTTCCTTATATTGCATTTGGACTAATTTTAGCCGTAAACTTTATCTCAGGATTTGATGTAAGTATTTTATTCTGGTTCGCAATTTGCGTTGCCATACAAATTGGCGGATTTTTCTTAGGAAAAGAAAAGCCAGCATTAACCTTAAAAATATTTGGACTTTTAGGAGTAGCGGCAATGTTGGTAGGGTTATTTTCTTCAGGATACTTAGCATTATACGCATTTTTAAGTGGTGGTTTATTCTGCTCAATCATGTGGCCATGTATTTTTGCTTTGAGCATCGAAGGACTTGGAAAATATACTTCTCAAGGTTCTTCTTTCTTGGTAATGATGATATTGGGTGGTGCTATCATCCCTCCTCTTCAAGGTAAATTAGCAGATATTATTGGTATACATTCTTCTTACTGGATTGCAGTAGCTTGTTTTGTATACCTAGCATTTTTCGCACAAAAAGTTGGAAACATTTTAAAATCAAAATAATGACAAGAATTTCTTTAGCCTTTGCAGTTTGTATCTTATTAGCTTCATGCTCTTCTAAAACCAAGAGCAACAATGCTAAATATGTAGATAATGAGAGTAAAATCGACTCTATAATGGCCTTAATGACCATGGAAGAGAAAATTGGTCAAATGACTCAAATCGATCAACAATTTTTAGTTAAAGATTCCCATATTTCAAAATATGGTATTGGATCTCTCTTAAGTGGTGGAGGCTCAACTCCAGATGTAAATGAGTTTAGCTCATGGGCTGATATGTACGACAATTTTCAGTCGATCGCATTAGGGTCTAGGTTAGGTATTCCGCTTATTTATGGTATAGATGCGGTTCACGGACATAACAATGTATACGGAGCAACAATCTTCCCTCACAACGTAGGATTAGGTTGTGCTAACGACTACGAACTAACAAGAAAAGTTTCTGAAGCTACAGCTATTGAAGTAGCTGCTACGGGAATCAACTGGGACTTTAGCCCTTGTATTGCTATTCCTCAAGACGAAAGATGGGGAAGACATTACGAAGGATATTCTGAAGATGGTGAAATAGTAGCTAACTTAGGAGAAGCGTCAATTATTGGCTACCAAACCGATGTTTTAGGATCCTCTAATATTTCAGTCTTAGCTTGTGCCAAACATTTTATAGGAGATGGCGCTACCGAATGGGGAACAGGAATGGAAAACCAAGCAGATAAAATTGATAGAGGAAATGCTCTATTAACAGACTCTATAATTAGAGCAAAATACTTGCCTCCATACATCAAAGCGATTGATGCTGGCGTAGGTACTGTGATGGCTTCTTTCAACAGTATTAATGGCTTAAAATGCCATGCAAACGGATATTTATTCAACGACTTATTAAAAAAAGAACTTGCATTCGATGGTTTTGTAATTTCTGACTGGAGAGGTATTGACGAAATACCAGGAGACTTCAAATCGGATATTATTATATCTATAAATGCAGGAATTGATATGGTAATGGTTCCTGGCGACACCGTATGGGGAGGAGAACACTACCTAGATTTTTTAAGTTTATTTCAAGAAGCAATCGAAGAAGAAAGCATTGCGATGGAACGTATTGACGATGCCGTACGTAGAATCTTAAGAATTAAATATAGAATCGGTTTGTTTGAAAATCCTATGGCTGATCGTTCTTTATTAGAAAAAGCAGGTGGAAAAGAACACCGTGCTATCGCAAGAGAAGCAGTTCAGAAATCGCAAGTTTTATTAAAAAACGACGGATTTTTACCTCTTGATAAAACTAAAAACTATCTAGTTATTGGCTCTGGAGCTGACGATATGGGTAAGCAATGTGGTGGATGGACTATCGAATGGCAAGGAAAATTAGGAGACATTACTCCAGGTACTACTATTTGGGAAGGAATACAAGAGCAATCATCATCTACCTTATACACTGAAGGTGTGGAAGGGAGTTTTGATGGTGCAGTTATTGTAATCGGAGAAGACCCATACACCGAAATGGAAGGAGATTCCGATCAATTATACTTATCAGAAAAAGATAAAGAATCTATTGAAACGGTGAAGGCAATGGATATTCCTTACACTATCGTTTTAATAACAGGAAGACCTTTAATTATAAACGAAGCTTTAGATAATGCTAATTCGTTTGTTGTAGCATGGCTTCCTGGGACAGAAGGAAATGGTGTTTCAGATGTGTTATTCGGAGACGTTAAACCAAGTGCTAAATTATCTTTTTCATGGCCAAAAAGCATGGACAATATTCCTGTTAATTTTGATCAAGAAAATTATGACCCTAAATTCAAGATAGGATACGGATTAACATTTTAAAACAAAAATATGCGCCTATACCTTAGCTTAACATTACTGTTTTTAACAGCTAGTACCTATGCTCAAAACTGGAATTTAGTTTGGTCTGATGAATTCGAACTAAATGAGGTGGATGATAGTAAATGGTCATTCCAAAACGGAACAGGAAGTGAGCTTGGTTTATGGGGTTGGGGAAATGGGGAATCTCAATATTATTTAGAAGAAAACGCATCGGTAAACAATGGTATTTTAACTATTGAAGCTAAAGAAGAACCACAAGGAATTACCGATAGTTGGAATGCGACTAAATACTACTCTTCATCAAAAATAGTCACCAAAGACAAGTACGAATTCCGATACGGAAAAGTAGAAGCTAGAATGAAAACTATAGATGGTGAAGGTTTTTGGCCTGCTTTCTGGATGCTTCCATCAGAAGGGTGCTGGCCTGAAAGTGGTGAGATCGATATCATGGAGCAATGGGCAAACGATGGTCCTAGCAATGTAACTACTGGAGCTGCTCATACTGGTTTTTGCGGAAGTGGCAGTACCTACAACTCATTTGATCATGCTATAAACGAATCGTTTGCAAACGACTTTCATACCTATGCAGTAATTTGGCAAGAAGATTATATAGGATGGTATGTAGACGATGAACTTCACTATTTTGTAACACCAAATAGTTATGGAAGTAATATAAACTGGCCTTTCAATGATGGAGATTGGTATATCTTAATAAACTTAGCAATTACCGAATCTGGTCCGAATGCAAATACTGTTTTTCCAAATCAAATAGAAGTAGATTATGTAAGAGTATACGAATCTAACGACACATTTGGTTGTACAGATCCTAACGCTTCTAACTATAACCCAGCAGCAACTATTCCAGATAACCAAAGCTGTAGCTACGATATAACATTTAATGTTAATATGAACTGCTCAGAAGAAAACCCAAGCACGGTTTATGTAACAGGTAATTTCAACAATTGGTGTGGCAATTGCCTTCCACTTTCTGATGATAATAATGATGGAATTTGGACTGGAACCTATTCATTTCCTTTATCAACAATCGAATATAAATATAGCTACGATAACTGGACAGGATCAGAAAACTTAATAGATGATATGCAAAACGGTGCTAATTGCGCACCAGCTACTGACTATAATGAATATGCAAATAGACAATTAGTAATTGACAGCGAATTAACTATTAATGAGAACTATGGGTCTTGCGATGATTGCATTGCAGGATGTACAGATCCTTCATCAGCTAACTACAATCCTAATGCAAACTATAATGATGGATCTTGCACAACAGATTGTGTGTTAAGTGTAGTTAATTTTAGCATAAACATGGAAGGCCCTCTTCCTGAAGGATATTCTAACGTTGTTGTAAACGGATCTTGGAACGACTGGCAAGGATGGGGAATAATCTTGCAAGATGATAATAACGATTATATCTGGGAAGGAAGTGCTGAATTTGATAACGGATCGTTCGAATTTGTTTATGTCCTTACAGGACAAACAGATAATTGGTCTGGATGGGGAAATATAGTTAATGCTCCTTTAGAATCGGAATGTGACTTTAATCCGACTGACCAATACGAAAACTTTGGTTTTGATGCCTATTGTGGAAATATCATTTCATTTAACAATTGTTTTAATTCCTGCAATGATTGCAATCAAGTGTTAGGATGCACTGACCTTAACTCAGATAACTATAATCCGAATGCTAATACAGACGATGGATCTTGTACTTATTGCAATAATTTTGAAGTTGTATTAATCAGTTCTTCTGATGCTACTGCTGCAGGTTCTTGTGATGGATCTATCCAAGCAACAGGACAAGGTGGTTCTTCGAACTACTCATTAGTTGTTTATGATGCAAATGGCATTCCACAAAACCCGTTCGAATTATGTGCAGGAATCTATACTGCTGAAGTAACAGATAATGGCTCCTCTTGTACGGATGAGTTAACAGTAACTATTGTTGAACCAATAGTATCTGAAAACCCTTGTGATATTACACCTTCAGGAATGTTTGTTGATAATATCATTCACAACAGAGTAGTGTTTAACTGGTCTGCACCATCTGCTGCACCATCTCACTATATGATTCGTTACCGTGCGCTAGGAACTTCATCTTGGACAGTAATGACTGCTGGTCCTGTTAACTCTAATGAGTTTACTGGAACATCAAGAACTCGTTATTTCATGGATGCTGGAACTACTTATGAGTGGAGTATGAGAGCTAGAGTACTAAACGAGGATGGTTCTATGAACTGTCAGTCTCCTTGGTCATCTAACTCAGAATACACTACTTTACCTGAGTGTGCTAACTTAGAAAACTTAAGTGTTTCTTCTGAAGCAAACTGGGTAACTTTAATGGCTGATGCACCTGCTGTGGACTGGGGAGTATGGCAATCAAAAGGTAAGATGCGCGAGCTAGGAACAAACTCGTACCGTTATGTAAATGGCGATTCTCAAGGAACAATCAACTCCTTGAAAGGAAACTTTGATGCTAGTACAGAATACGAGTGGCATACAAAAGCATGGTGTACAGCTAACGTAGACGCTAACGGCGATGCTGACCCGATGTACCATTCTGGATGGGGAGATTTCTCTACATTCACGACTGAAGATGTTTGTGATGCTGTACCAACGAACCTAACGACAACTGCTAACGGTGCTTACACTGCAATTACAATGAACTGGGATACGCCTGAATCAGGTGCTCCAGATCATTATTTCCTAGAGTTAACTGATGAAACTAGCGGACAGGTTTGGGCATGGAACAACCTAGCTGGAAATTCTACAAGCAAAACTAAATTTGGTTTGACTTTAGGAAACGACTTTTCTTGGAGAATAAGAGGTGCTTGCGGATCAAACGGAACATCTTGGGCAACTAGCTTCACACAGCCTCAATATTACACTTTGGGAGCAGTAAGACTGGAAGGCTTAATTTCTGGCTTAGAGGTGTTCCCTAATCCGTCTAAGGGAGCATTTAACTTGGAGTTCAATGTAAAAGAAAAGCAAAACATAACAATCTCAACAATTAACCTGATCGGAGAAGAAGTATTCACAAAAGAATATTCTGATTTTCAAGGTGAATATCAAAATACTATAGAATTGAATGAAGAAGCTAAAGGAGTTTATTTCTTAAAAATAAATACTAATTATAGAAAGCTTAATAAAAAAATCATCCTTCAATAAAACTATACTAATTTAGAGTAAAAAGCGAAACATAAATGTTTCGCTTTTTTTTATAAATTTGTTTTGCAGTTACTTAAAGCTGTTCTTACTTATGAAAAACTATTTCTCAAAATTTAGAGAGGGAATCATTGGCGTTGATCAAGAGATTTGCACTCCAAATCATGAAGCCATAAAACTTATTTATGCTGACTGGACAGCAAGCGGAAGAATGTATCAGCCTATTGAAGATAAAATGCAAAAAGACTTCTTACCATTTGTTGCAAACACCCATACTGATACCAATTATACAGGTTCGAAAATGACTTACGCTTATCATAGAGCTAAAAAAATAATTAAAAACCATGTTGGAGCAAATAAAGACGATATTCTTATTTCGTCTAACTCAGGAATGACAGGAATTATTAATAAGTTTCAACGAATATTAGGTTTAAAAATTCACGAATCTTTCAAGAATTACATTGACATAGAGCAAGATGATAGACCAATCGTTTTTGTCACTCACATGGAACACCACTCTAACCAGACAACTTGGTTAGAAACCATTGCAGAAGTAGTAGTAGTTGCTCCAAACAAAGATGGATTGGTTTGCTTAGAGAACTTTAAAGCAGTTATTGAAAAATACCAAAAACGAAAAATAAAAATTGCCTCTATTACAGCTTGCTCTAACGTAACAGGAATATCAACTCCTTATATGGATATAGCCCAATTAATACACCAACAAGGCGGACTATGTTTTGTAGACTTTGCGTGCTCAGCTCCCTATACCACTATCAACATGCACGAAAACGATGAAAAAGGAAGGTTTCTGGATGCAATATATTTTTCCCCTCATAAATTTTTAGGAGGACCAGGAACAACTGGCATATTAGTTTTTAATCAGAAATTATATAAAAATTCTATTCCGGATAACCCAGGAGGTGGAACAGTAGATTGGACTAATCCGTGGGGCGGACACAAATACATTGACTCTATTGAAGAGCGAGAAGACGGAGGAACTCCTGCCTTTTTACAAACCATAAGAGTAGCAATGTGCACCAACTTAAAAGATGAAATGGGAGTCGAGAATATTAAAAAACGAGATGAAGAAATTATTGAATTAGTCTGGCCTGCTCTTAAAGAAATTCCTAATCTACACCTATTAGCAGATCAGCAAAAAGACAGACTTACCATATTTTCATTTTACATTTCCGACCTTCATTATAACTTAGGTGTAAAAATGTTGAACGATCGATTCGGAATACAAACAAGAGGAGGCTGCTCCTGTGCTGGCACCTATGGCCATTACCTATTAAATGTAAGTCAAGAATACTCTAATGAAATCACCTCTCAAATAAATATAGGAAACTGCTCTGACAAACCAGGATGGATAAGGCTATCTATTCATCCTAGCGATACTGATAAAGATATTCGCTTTATGCTTGATGCACTTGCGCAATTAGCAAAAAATCATGAGGAATGGAAAAAAGAGTACAATATAGATTTAAAAAAATCGACCATTAGACATAAAAAAACTCAATCAATTGTTAAAATGGAAAATCAAGTAAACCAAAGTTTAGCAGAACGATTTACAAATAATAATTTACAAAAAAAGACTCCTACTCTACTAGAAAAGGAATATTAGCAGTAGCCGATTTTTCTTGATCTTTAACTACGACAAACAATCTATATTTTCCTTTCTTAAAAGGTGCTTTGATGCTAGGGTCGGATTTAACAAAAATCTTTTTATAGACCGATTCTGGAGTTTTTTCAAAATCTCCTCCAGCTTTAGTGTCGGTGCTTTCCGGAACTATTTCGAAATGGTAACTTAAATCGTCCTCATTCAAATCAAAAGCATCTACTGCAATTGACATCGTCGACTTTTCTTTTATGGTAACACTCTCATAAGCATTTTTTCCATTTATAGTAAAAGAGTTAATTCCAGGAGCTAAATTTTGAGGCTTTTTTCCTGACCACTTCTCTATAAGTACGTCCATCACTCCAGTTTCAGAACCATCTTTCAAAAATAGCCCGTACCAAGAGGAAGTTGTTTCTTGTTTAAAGCCCCATAGAAAGACGTAAGAACCCAGACACATTTCTGTGTCAGCTGATATGATATCGTAGCGTTCGTTGTAGGAGGTTGCTTTCTCAGTACTAGTTTGTTCTATAGGTGTTCCCCAAGAAGTAGTTGGTGATTCCCAGTGTCCGTTAGGGCCCCATTCTGTAATAAGATATGGTTTTTTCCAACCGAAGTTTCTTAATCCTTGAGAGATGAAACCTATTCCACCATAGGTGTTTATACCAATCATGTCCAAAGCTGGAGCATACTTGTTAATTAATTTTATTTCCGCAACATCTAAGCCAGCAGTTACGGTAATTACTGGATGATGAGGATCTTTATCTTGAATCATTAGGGTAATGTCATTTATATGTTTCCAAACATCGAAGTTGGAATAAAACAAATCAACTTCATTACCTACAGCCCACATCAATAAAGCAGGATGGTCTTTTATTTCGTCTACTACTTTAGCAAAAGATTCCAATTGTAACTTTACTGCAAGTTCGTTACTCCAGTCAAAACCATGGCGTTCGTGTTGAGCCCATAACCCCATACAAACGGTTAATCCTTCTGACTGAGCTTGATCAAGTATTTCCATTGCGTTTTCAGAAGACCAAGTACGAAACGAATTAGCGCCGTAAGCTTTTGCTTTGTCTAATTCCACACTACCTCCCACACCCTTAACATAGTAAGGTTTTCCTTCTCTAATAAGCTCAAAGCCATTTTCTGTCTTTACAATTTCGACAGGAATTACCTGAGCAAAACAAAAGGATTGAATAAATAGAAATAATAAAATTAATCTCATTGTTCGGTTGTTTTTTGATAAACACGTACGTAGTCTACCAACATAGTTTTAGTTGAGTTGAAAGAAGGAGTCCCACCTAAATTTCCTCCTACAGCAGTATTTAAGATAAGGTGAAAAGGATCATTAAAAGGCCAAGTAGTTTCCAAGTCTTGATCTTCAGTTTTATAGACCGTATGCACCAAGCTGTCATCAATAAACCACTGAATAGAAACTCTATCCCATTCTACGCCATACGTATGAAATTCGTCAAAATAAGTAGTTGTTAAAGAATCGTATTCTGCACCAATCATTCCATAACCAAAATGAACGGTTGTGATTAACTTGTTTTGGTTGTTTTGTCTGAACTGCTCCATAATGTCAATTTCACCACTTAAAGGCCAAAAAGTTTCTGGAAAGGATGGCAGCATCCAAAAAGCATGCCAAATTCCGTTATGAACATCCATTTTAATAGAAGCTTCTACTTTACCAAAGCTAAAATCGAATTTATTTTTAGTATTTAATCTTGCCGAAGTATAGTCCGCAATTGCAAGCGTTCCGTCGCAATCCTCATACTGATATTGTTCTTTTTTAGACTCAATCAATAAATACTCGGAATCTGAAATAGAAGCGTTTTGGCCTCTATAGTATTGCAATTCGTTGTTACCCCATCCATAAAGATTGTATTGACAACCATTACCTGTTTCGAAGTTCCATTTTTGCTCATCAATTTCTCCTTGATTAAACTCATCGCTCCAGACTAATTGATATTCCAAATCATTATATTGAGTTTGCTCGCAAGAAAACAAAATAACGCTAAAAAGTACGATTAATAAATATCTCATTGTTCGATTAATTTAATTTCATAGATAGATGCAAAACCACTTTCTTGTCCCAAAAATTCGAATTGCTTCATCTGATCTAAAGCAAAATCTTTTTCAATTAGTTTAAACTCACTAAGCGGAATAGTATAGGTAACTATAGAATCATTACGGTCTTTAGCTTGGTAATCAGCAACCGATATAGTTTCTCTTTTACCTTTATAATCTTCTAAAGATATATCAAAAACGGAATGATTTTTAGAAACAGAAAGTTGTAGATTGGTTTTTTCGACTATACCTCTTAAGCTAAAAGCATACCAATTGTTCCAGTTAATACCCCATTTTTTCCATTCGGAACAGTTGTTCCATTGCCAATTAATAACCTCATTTTCGGACATTAATTTTTGACAGTTTGTTTGACCAGTTCCCCAAGCCATATCTTCAAAGTTTCCTGGAAAAATGTTCTGATTAGGATTTCCTTTAGGCTTTAAAAGTTCTACATTTTCTAACATAGCAGCATATTGATCTTTACTAAAAGGAACAACTTTAATATCATCTAGATACAGCTTTCCAGAGCCTTCTAGCTGAATAATCATTTGCTTAATTCCGGATGGGTCAACTCCTTGCACGCTGAAATCATAAAATGTAAAAGGCATATAAAAGGTAGTCCATTTTTGATTAGACACAATCAAATCATCTCCAAACAAATTAAGGTGTGAGAAATAATACGAACTTCCACCAGAGTAATCCTCCATTCCTACAACAAAAGGAACTGATTTTTGATCAGAGTCTAATGCCATTACTTTAAACGAAATAGCATGAGTTTCTATAATTCCGCTAATATCATCGGCCATAAAATTAGACCAACTATTGCCAAAACCTACCCAATCGCAATCCGTCTTATTCCAATCTAAAGAAACTACATTATTTCCTTCTAGGTTTTCTATTTCTAGAGTACCACAAGTTTTGAGATTACTCCAAAGCTCACCTCTAGAATCGTCAAAGAAAACTCTTTGCTTTGCTTTGTCATCCTTATCAGGATAGACATCATAAAGAGAAATAGGTTGAAAAGGAATACAACCTACTAACAAAGCACATAAAATTACTATTTTAAGGTTGATATGGTTCATTGGTTGTAAATGTGATATAATCAATATTCGTTTTAACTATAAGGTCTGTATTTTCTTCACATGGCGTTCCTCCTCCAGCAATTGGACCTGGGCCAGCAGGACAAGAAAGACTAAGCACTTCCACCAAAGTAATATTAGAAGGATTTTTTTGGTTATTACCAGGAGTTCCTTCTAAGGTGAATTCGTCATAAGGCAGAGAAAGTAATCTCCAATCGGACCAATCAACAGGATTAAACTCATAAACATAGGTTTCGTTATCGCTTTCTCTACAAATAACTTTTATGAATTGGTTTGCCGGAACCTGTCCTTGCTCCCCTCCTATTACTGCAATATTAAAATATACTAGCGAAGAAGGAACGGACTCTAAAGCCGAAACATCAGCTGCAATTTTGAGACTTCCTAAATAATAGTCCCAATTAACATATCCACCCATAGAATAAAAATTTTGTCCTTGAGCAGCTCCACCATTTGTAATTTCAAATTTCATGTCAGACCCTGACTGAACATACTCAATAGAATTAGTTGGGTAGCCATCTTCAAAATCAGCAATAACAACCAGTCCTTCTTGTGGTAATTTAATTTCGTCAATAGTTACTGTCGTATTTTGAACTAGCTCTGTTTCGCTATCCAATAAAACTAATTGAACCGAACAATCTTCATAATAAAAAGAAGGGAAATCGTCAGCAGAACCAATCCAAGCAGTGCTATTCATATCAATTTTGGAACCGAAGCCTGTAAAAGACTTTGATGCTCCTGATTGATTTCCGGTAATCGTTAAAGTCCATTCTAGATTTTTTGTCCAACTAGCCTCAAAATAACGAGGAATAGATGGCTGGCTAAAATCAAAAGAAGGAGAGCTAGACGATAGGGAATCGATAAAAGTTAATTCACCGAACTGATCGTTCAAAGAACTTCCCATAAACTCAGGATAATCATTGTCGCAAGAGAAAATAAACAATAGTGCTGATAGGTATAAAATATGCTTCATAATACTATAGATTTAGACGATATAAAACGTGAAATTGATTGACGGTATATTTTGTTTCGTGGTATTGTACAAAAGAATTATAAGAAATAGTAAGTTTTGATTTCTCACTAAAATCTACATTTATTCCTAAGGCATTTAATGTCTGACTTTGTCCATCTACTTCATAATTTTCGAAATAAAATATTTGATTTTGATCATCGTACAAAGGAGTTAGATCATTACCATCGGACATATGCAATTTACCTCCGTACATTAAAGAGATATTATCTGTTAGCTTAAAGTCAATTCCAAAATCAACTAAAAAACTACTAAGATCTATTTGTTCATACGACAAGCCATCTCTATTGGTTTGCTCGAAAGTAATGCCAGACTTTATTTGCCATTTATTATAATTAGCATCTAACATTGCCGACACTTTTAGAAAAGATTTAAGTGCTTCGGTACCAGACCCCAATATTTCTTTTAAAGAATATATATCGGTTGCAAGATTAATTCTATCCTTCCAAATAGTTTCTTTAGCAGATATCGCTAAACCTGTTCGGTTTGGAGTTGCCAATCCGTAAGGAAGAGCACTGCTAAAAGAAGGGTTAGAAATATCCATCTTGTTATCGAAAGTTTTTCGATATGCAACATCGTTATACAAATAATCTAGAAGACCTATTTCTCTAGAAAGCTGATTGTTAGTGATTACAGGAAAAATGCCGCTTTCACTCTGATAATCTACTCTGACATTTTGAGCCCCATGAGAACGGAAAAATGGACCCGTATACATGCTATTCAACCTTACGTATTGACTCTCATTTCTAGTGTAGCTTAAACCAGCATTCCAGAAATAGTCGTTATAATCTTGGGTAGATTCCTGAATTACATCTTCAAAAATTTCAGATGACCATCCGGACTCTACATCAAAAGTTACATCTTTCACAAAAGTTAGTGGAACAGAAGCACTTACAGTATTAACATAGTTATAATACAACTGATTATCGTTAACTGTGTTTTTTAAATCATGCAAATTAGCTGAATTAAAAGCTAACTTTCCGTAAGATGTTTGCAGCAAAAGTGTTCCACCTGTATAAAATCTTTCTGGCATATTAACTCCAGGATTAGCAGGATTACTTCTAGTAGAAAACAATCGAAAATCTATGGATTTAAAATTATCATTCCTAAGGTCAATGCCAAATTCGGTTTCCATTCCTTGTCTTCTCCATGTGTTATCACCAAAAAAGTTTTCGTAATCGATTACTTCTCTGGCAATTCGGAAAACATTTGCTTCATTAATATGATCTTGGTAAGTGTTATTATATAAAGTGTATGGAGTTAATTTTAAATCAATGTCACCAATTTTGTATCGAATAGCATCGTTTATAACGCCTTTTAATGTTAGTCGTCTTAAACCGAAAGTTACGGCAGAGCCATAAAATCCTCCTAATTCGTTTCTCATTCTCAGCTCCGTAATAATTTCGGTATCATTACTTGGCCTAATCAGTATACCTAAATCGATAAGAGAGTGGCCATAATTGGCTTTCTGTACGTTTAATGTATCGGAGTCATCTGCCAAATCTTGAAACAAGATGTTGGTTCTAGCTCCTCCATAAAATTCTATCTTTTTTACTCTTTCTTGAGCAAAGATGGCTGTTGTTAAAAAAACAGAAAGGATAGTTAAATAGCAATTTCTCATTGATTACCTTTTATTTAAAAATTGACTTTTATTTCTAATGTTGTTTCGTGTCCACTATTATTATCTAAAACAAAATTTACATCTTCATATGTAAAATAGCGATGTCTCAGATACAATGAGGTGTTCTTATTTAGAGCAATATCTAAACCAAGCCCAATACCTAATGCAGTTTGGTTTCTTGGCATAAAGCTCATATCATCAATATCTGTTTGATAGTTCCCTAAAACTCTTTCCACCCCTAAATAAGTAGTTAAAGCAGTTCTATCTGTTAGACTAGTATAGTTCTCGAATTGATGAACATATTGTCTGATGTATGCTGATTCGTTTAAAACAGTAAAAAGAGAAAGCTTTTCTTGTACAGAATTAAAAGAACCTAGGTAAAAGAAATAAGATTTTCTTTTATTAAACATGTATTCCATTTTTGCTTGGAAGTCTAAGCTATTAAAGTATTTATCAAAAGCGATTTGGCCATCTCTTACATTATCAATCTGAACGGTTTCGTAAATACCTCTAAATATTTTAGACCATCTTCCGTAAGGACCAACATTACTAACATATTGCCATCTATAAAACTCGGATTGAGTTAATCCGTTTACAGTATGACCATAAGTAACAGCCGACGTCAGACGATCAATTTCTTTAGCTATTGTTTGACCAAAGTTGAACTTAAGTTTGCCAATTTCAAATTCAGAATTTATCGAAACTCCAGTTCTGTTATTAGCAAGTCCACCAACCCCTAAAATAGCACTTCCGTTTTGCTGCAAAACACCACCTTCAGAGGGATTTGCACTTATACCATCATTAATGGAAGAGTTTAAAATTTCCGAATTGTTATTATAAAAATTACTGCTTATTCTAAAATACTCAATATCAAAAGGAAGAAAAGTGTATCTCTTTGGCGTTTTCAACTTACTTATTATTGCTAATCCAGGGTCAAGATCGTTATACATTCCAAGTCCTATTTCACCAACAAAAGAAAAGCCACTTTTATTAAAATCATAATCTAAACTATGAACTTGGTAATTGTTAGTTTCTACACCAATGGAGTCTCTGTAAGAATATCCATTTAAAGAGTTTAATCCAAGATTCCAGTCATTAATTGTTTTAGACAATCTTGCACCTAAAATATAAGAAGGCAAAAGAGAAGAGTAAAATTGAGTATTTGCAAACTGTATGGACTGCTGGTAATTTTCGCTATCAATTTCTTCAAAAGAAGTGGCGCTAGTTTGAGATTTACCGTACAGAAATGTAAAGTTAACATCCCCAGGAAGTTCCGCTCCATCAAGAGCAAAACCTTGAAAAGCTTGATTTCCCCATCGAACATCCTGAACAATACTACCTCTATCGTAATAATCAGAATACCTGCTCATGATGTCGTTAGTCTGGGGGTCCCACGGATTTCTAACGAATAAATTATATCGATTAAAGCCTTCAAATTGTTTAAGCGTCATTCTGCTTAATTTTAACCAATGAATTCCTCCTGTCTTTACATTAAAATTTCCAAGGTCTGTTTTAAAAGAACCATATAAATTTACACCGAGATTCATTCCTCTGAAATATTCGAAATTTCCTGTTTGCAGGTTCCAAAATGTTAAATCAGTTCCGAAAGAGACATTAGAATTTGGGTTAGCACTGATTCGTAAAGTTAACTCTGGCAATTGAGTTGCATCACCAATAAGAATCTCTCTTTGTGTTAATCTTAAGGTATCACCATCTGCAATTCCACTTATATAAGGATCTACAAAAGCTCTGTTTTGAATGAAAAACCTGTATTCGCCAGAAATATTTATTTTATCAAAAACATTTGGCTTAACATCATCACCTAATCCTTGAGTAAAAGACAGTAATGGAAATGATATAAATAAGGTTAATATTAAAAAATTCTTCAAAGTATTATTGAAATATCATTAAATTTTTCACAAATTTGTAAAAAATACACTAAGGCTAACTCAACAAATATAGTGATTAGTGTTTAAAATACACTTTGAATATGCATAAAATTAACGTCTCTGCTGACTGTGTGGTATTTGGTTTTGACAATACAGACAAAAAATTAAAGGTTCTAGTTATTGAAAAAAAGGTCAATCCTTTTTCGAAAAATAATGAAGAGAAAATTCAATCTGCTCTTCCTGGTGACCTTATTCAAATAAACGAAGATATTGATCAGGCTGCTAATCGAATTTTATTTAGCCTTACCAAAATTGACAATCTTTATCTAAAACAATTCAAAACATTTGGTGATCCTAAAAGGGTGCAAGATAAAAAAGATCAAGAGTGGCTTTATAATTTCAGACCTAACCCAAACGAACGAGTAATTACGATTGGTTATGTTGCTTTAGTTAGAATGGAAGAATATAATCCTGAAGCATCATATTTTGCTGAAAATGTAAAATGGGTTAGTGTATCAGAAGTTCCTCCTTTGGCATTTGATCACAACGAGATTTTATTTGAAGCAATCGACTTTTTAAGAAAAGAAATTGACAATGAAGTTACTTCGGAATTGTTGCCAAAAAAATTCACCTTATCACAACTTCAAGAGTTGTACGAAATCATATTGGATGAAAAACTTGACAAAAGAAATTTCAGAAAACAAATTATAGGAAAAGGTATTCTAGAAAAAACAAATGAGAAACAAAAAGGAGTTTCTCACAAGCCTGCAGAATTATATAAATTTAATTAAATAAGTACTTCTGAATGATCGAATGCTAAAGAAGCTGGACCTAAAATATTCATTTTTCTATCTAACAAATCGGATACCTCGTACTTCACCTTTCCTCTAAAATCACTAAGTAATTGCTTTTCGCAATTATCAATCATTTTAGATTTATAAATCTCTAATGATTTAGAAATATTTCCACAGAAAACTACTGCTTGAGGATTAATAATATGTATAAAATCAGATAATTTTGTTCCTAGGGTTTCAAAGGTAAACTCTAGAGTTTGTAAACAAACTGCATCTTTCTGATTCGCTCTAGTAAATATTTCTTTAACCGTTGGCAATTGCTCAGGAGTAACACCAGTAATGTTTTTCATATTCAGAGAATATGTTTTTTTAATTCCATTGGCAGAAACGATTGTCTCTAAACAACCTACAGAACCGCAATTACATTGACGACTTAAGTGATCTACTTTTGTATGGCCAAACTCTCCAGAATAACCAAACGCACCATCAAATAACTTGTTGTTAATTACTATAGCGCCACCCAAACCAGTTCCAATAGTAACCATTATAAAAGAAGGATATTTTTTACCTATTCCGAAACGGTTCTCCGCTAATGCCGCAGCATTTGCATCGTTAACAACGTAGGTGCTAATATTTAAATTTTCTTCAATAAAAGACTTAAGATTGAATGGTCGTAAATCGTTCCAAGGAAAATTAACTGGTCTAAATTCATTAGACTTAGAGTCAAAGTTTGGAGCGCCAATACCAATTGACTGAATATCATGATTGACAGTTAATGACTTTATATTATTCAATAATGTTTCGATATAGTTATCGAAAGATGTTGCGTTTTTAGTTTTGAAACTTGCAACTTCTACAATACCATTCTCAGAGTCTACCACACCTAATTCGGTATTAGTTCCTCCTATATCAATTGCTATAACTTTCATGATTTTTCTTTTAAATAATTCAAAAGAATAGTGGCTGTTTTAAAATTGGTAGCCAAAGGAACCTGATAGACATCACAAAGTCTTAAAAGCATATTGATGTCTGGTTCGTGAGGATGTTTCCCTAAGGGATCTCTTAAAAAGATTACTGCCTCAATTTCTTTTGTTACAATTTTAGCTGCAATTTGAGCATCACCTCCAAGAGGGCCAGATTCTACACTATTTACTTTCAAATCAAACTCTGAAACAATTTTAGAAGTGCTTTTTGTACAAGTAATAGTAAGCTTTTTAATCGCCTCAAGATTGGCGCTAATAAACCCTCTTAATCTATCTTTTGTTCCGTCGTGTGCTATAATTGCTATGTGCATAATAACTAACTTACTCTTAATGAAGCTTGGTTTGCGGCTTCCATTCTAATTTTCCCAATTATCAATAACTCCGCTCCCGAATGATTGGTTGAAAGCGGAATTTTATTGATATCGCAAGCATTTAATAGATTTACGATATCTTGATGATACTCTTGATCAATAGATGCATCTCTAAAAAAGAAAACCATATCAATTTCATTATTCATAATCATATTTGTGATTTGAATATATCCTCCATCGCTTCCCTTTTTAACATGTGACAAAGGGATATCTAATTTTTCTTTTTCTAAAAACTCAGCAGTTCTTCCAGTGGCAACGATTTCTCGATTAAAAAACCAAGATCTTCTCAATTCTAAAAAAGAAAAAAGTTCTTCTTTATGTTTATTGTGAGCTATTACTACTATCTTTTTCATACTACTAGTTATTAATTTTAGCACATAAATCGATTAATCTAGACGAATAACCTATTTCGTTATCGTACCAAGAAACAAGCTTAATAAACGAACCATCTACCTTTGTAAGTTCTGCATCAATTATAGAAGACTCTTGTCTTCCAACAATATCAATGGACACTAAAGGATCGTGACTAACCGCTAAAATTCCTTTCATTGAAGAATCAGCAGCTTCTTGCAATACTCTGTTTACTTCGTCAACTGTTGTTGCTTTTTCTGTAATACAAACAAAATCTGTAATTGAGCCACAAGCAACAGGAACACGTAAAGCGATACCATCTAACTTACCATTCAATTCTGGTAATACTTTACCTACAGCAGAAGCAGCTCCTGTTTGAGTAGGGATAATAGAATTCATTGCCGAACGAGCTCTTCTTAAATCTTTATGAGGAGAATCTTGTAATCTTTGATCAGCAGTAAATGCGTGAGTAGTTGTAATATAACCAGACTTAATTGTAAAGTGATCGTTAATTACTTTAGCCATTGGGGCTAAGCAGTTAGTAGTACAAGAAGCGTTAGACAAAACGAAATCATCACTCGAAATAAGCTCATCGTTTACCCCTAGAACAATTGTTTTTGCATCCGGAGAAGGCGCAGAGATAAGCACTTTTTTAGCTCCTGCTATAACGTGTTGTAATGCTTGTTCGTTTTTAAGGAATCTTCCAGTAGATTCTAGAACCACATCCACTTCCATATCTTTCCAAGGTAAGTCTTGAGGATTTGGCTGAGAGAAAACTGGCACTTCTACTCCATCAACAAGTATCGAATTCCCTTTTGTAGATATTTCATTTGCTAAAACACCGTGAGTAGAATCATACTTTAACAAATGAGCCAAAGTCTTAACATCTGTTAAGTCATTTAGCGCAACAATCTGTATGTTGTCTGTTTGTAATGCTAATCGAAAAAACCCTCTTCCAATTCTTCCAAAGCCATTTATGGCAACTTTAATTTTTTTCATTTTTATCTTGATATTATTTCGTTTAAGTAGAAAAGCGATTCATCAATTCCGTTTTTGTTATCAATTACTGTTTTCAAATCGCTTAATACAATTTCATTTTTAATTACTCCAACCATTTTATGCTTCTCTCCATCTAATAGAGCATCAATAGATGCTTTTCCTAGCTTGCTAGCTAAAATTCTGTCAGAACATGAAGGAGAACCACCTCTTTGAAGGTGACCTAAGATAGTTACTTTAGTTTCGTATTCAGAATAAATGTTAGACAAATCTTCTGCAATTTTATAAGATGGACCGTATTTATTACCTTCAGCAACTATTACGATACTAGATGTTTTATTTAACTTATTTCCTTCTTCAAGACGATTAGCCAATCCTTTGATAGTAAAGTCTTTCTCTGGAATAATCACATAACAAGCCCCAGAAGCAACGCTAGAATGAAGTGCTAAATTTCCGCTATCTCTTCCCATCACTTCCACAAAAAACAAACGATTGTGAGAACGTGCTGTGTCTCTAATTTTATCAACCGAATCTATAATTGTGTCTAATGAAGTATGAAACCCAATCGAATGATCGGATCCGTAAACATCGTTATCAATAGAGGCAGGAATACCAATAACCGGGAAATCAAATTGATCGGAAAAAATACTTGCCCCTGTTAAAGAACCATTTCCTCCAATAACAATTAGAGCGTCAATTGACAATGCTTTTAAATTTGTAAATGCCTTTTCTCGTATCTCTGGTTTATGAAAATCTAAAGATCTAGCAGACTTAAGAAGAGTACCTCCCATTCCTAAAATTTTACTAACCGATCTTATTTCAAGTCTAATATACTCGTTTTCGATAACTCCCTGGTAGCCTCTATAAAAGCCAAAGCATTCGATATCATGAAAGATAGCAGTTCTTACCACACTCCTAATGGCAGCGTTCATTCCCGGAGAATCTCCTCCTGATGTAATTATTGCTATTCTTTTCATAATTTATTAATTAGCTATGCAAATATAAAATTAATAAGTGTTAGTTCTACACTTACCTCGATAAATACGACAAAAAACACGAAGAAAAAGAGAGATTACTAGATTAACGTTCGTAAAAGAAAACTACGATCAAAAGCATTAACATATTATAAATAGAATCTTCGATGGGAATGTTCAAAATTCTAATTCCTAAAATTTCATCTGGATTATAAATAACTACTGGTTCTTGAGTAAAACTTCCTGTTAAAAACCCATTTACTAAAAGAAATGGAATTAAACTAACCAGATACATCCTGAAAAATTTAGACAACCAAATTGGCTTGAAAATACCCGAGAGCAATAAAGCAAGCCCGCAAAGAAGAAAACAAACAAATGTGTATTGTTTATCAAAATTGATAAAGGCAATAGAAAACAATGTAAGAGCAAGAATATAGGATATTACTACTTCGTTTTTAAGAGGCTTTTGATTGGGGAAAAAATAATTAAGGACCTCATAAATAAAAAAACAAGCAAAAGGAATAAAAATAAAAAAGAGCCATTCTTCGATTGGCAAATGCCAAATTTTGAGACCTAAAAAATAACGTTCGTTAAATTGCCATACTCCTAATTTAGTAAACCAAATATCCCAAGGAACAAACAATAGCATCATAGCAATAGTGGCTAGAGCTAACTTTTTCCACTTTGTATAATAACTTATTCTACTTTCAAAACTTTGAGCCAAAGGATATGACAAAGAAAAAAGCATTAAAATTAGATACAGGTATTTAGTTTCAAATATTTCCAATTTGCAAATTTAGAATTGTGAAAAATAAAATTTGAGAAATAAATATAGCAAAACAAATTGGAGTGCTAAATTTTAGTTTGTTAGAATAAATTATCCATTGCATAAGCAAAGAAACAAGCCACCACATAACATAATTCTGAATAGGAATAATTCCGTTTTGCCAAGTCCAGAAATCAAGATGAATTGCTACTGGCTCAATAATAAAATCTAGAGCAACCATAAGAGTTGCGCTAACAATTATTAAAAGGTATTTATTTTTGGTTAGATAACTTACTATTCCGAATGTAGATACTGCTAATATAAACCAATTGACTCCTATTAAAAGCGGAACGTCTAAAAACTTAAAACCTAAAGTTGGTCCATATTTATAAATACCAAATAAAATTCCTGTTTTAACTCCAACAACCTCCACCCAAAAGCCAATCATAAATAAAATAACAAATAATTTTATTTGAGAAAGTGGAAAAGAATCGGACCATAAAAATAAAAACAATGTGAGAAGAAGGTGGGCTGGTGTTAAAGAAACAAACAGAGGCTTAAACTCTTCAATGGACATACCAACTGCACCCACTAAGTGAAAAATGAAAATTGCAATTACTCCTAAACGTTTTCTTTTACTCATTAGTTAATTTATTAGACTGTCAACTATCTTAGCAGAAGATAAAGCCAAAGGAATTCCTCCTCCAGGATGAACGCTTCCGCCACAAAAATAAAGATTATTAAACTCTTTAGAGAAATTAGGATGGCGAAAAAATGCAGCCATTCTAGAATTTGAAGATGTGCCATACAAAGAGCCTTTAAAAGAGCCAGTCATAGACTCAATAAGGCGAGGCTCTAACACCTGTTCTTGCTCGATCAAAGATTCTATATCGGTATGTAATGTTTTATTGATTTTATCAATAATATTTTTCCTAGACTCCTTAATTAGTTCATCCCAATTTTGATTGTTATCCGATGGAACATTAATCATTACAAACCAATTCTCCGAACCATTGGGAGCATCACTTTTATTAAGTTTGGACGTAATATTTATATAAACCGTTGGGTCGTTAGAAATGGTTCCTTTCTGAAGGCAAGAAAATTCGTTCTGATAATCTTCAGAAAATAATATGTTGTGTAAATCGAGATTGTTAAACTCTTTTTTTATTCCCCAATAAAAGATCAAAGCGGAAGTAGACCTTTCTTGCTTTAATACTTTTTTAGCTTTTAAAGGTTGCTTTAACAAGTGCTTGTAAGCAAAATAGATATCCGTATTACAAACGATTAAATCAGAGGAATAAATCTGTTCATTAATTTTAATTCCAACAGTAGCATTTCCATTAGTTTCTATGCTATCTACCTTTTGATTAAACTTAAATTTTACACCTGTTTTTTTTGCTAGATTAAATAAAGCATCTGCTATAGAATACATTCCGTTATCAGGAAAATAAGCCCCTTTGTTAAATTCTAAATGAGGAATAATATTTAATATCGCTGGAGCTAAAAAAGGGTTTGAGCCATTATATGTAGCGAATCGATTAAATAATTGCACTATTTTTTGATCCTTAAATTGGCTTTCATTAGCAGCGTTCATGCTCTTAAAAACTCCTAAAAAGGGCAATTTAATCATAGATAGAAACACCTTAAAAGACAAAAATGTTTTGAGTTTATGCAATGATTGATTCAAAAACAGAGGAGCTGTAGTATCATAAATAAACTTGCTCTTTTTTAAATAATCAATGACTTGATTGCTTTCAACTTTGGTTTTCTTCTCAACTTCTTGTCCGAATTTTTCAATGTCGGAAAACCCATTAATAATGGTCTGGTCATCAAAAAAGTACCTACATGTTTCTTGTAATTTATGAGTCTTTAAGTAATCGCTCATATTAACTCCAGCTAAATCAAACAATTCTTCAACTAGCTCTGGCATTGTATAAAGAGAAGGCCCAGTATCGAAACGATAGCCTCCTAAGTGCAGTTCGTTCATTTTACCGCCTGCATGCTTATTTGCCTCAAAGACGGTGACATCGTAGCCTTTTACAGCCAAACGAATAGCTACAGACAATCCACCTAATCCAGCTCCAATAACTATTGCTTTTTTCAACGATCTATTGCTTTATAGCGTTCGAGTGCATCTAATCGAGATAATTTTAAATCAGTGATTTTCTTGATAGAATAATTGCCTAACTCATCCATCTCATGCAACCATCGTTTGCAATAAATAAAATTAGGATCGAATTTTTTTTGTTGGGTCTCAGGGTTGAAAACTCTAAAATATGGTGCAGCATCAGATCCGGTTCCAGCAACCCACTGCCAGTTTCCGTTATTTGAAGCTAAGTCAAAATCAAGAAGTTTAGCAGCAAAATAAGCCTCTCCTAACTTCCAATCTACACCCAAGTTTTTTACAAGGAAAGAAGCCGACAACATTCTTACTCTATTGTTCATTAAACCAGTATCGAACAACTCTCTCATTCCAGCATCTACTAAAGGGAAACCTGTCTGTCCATACTTCCATTTCATGAAAAGGTTTTTATCCTTTGACCATTTTAACTTTTCGTACTTAGGCTTGAAGCATTTATCAACAACATGAGGGTTATGCCATAAAATTTGACTAAAAAAAGATCTCCAAACCAACTCCTTTAATAAAGACTCAGAATATTGAAAAGCTATTTTAGCAACCTCTCTTACGCTTAAAAAACCAAACCTTAGATGAACGGATATCTGAGTAGTTCCATCTTTTTCTATAGAGTCTCTATTTTCATCATAGAGCCTAAGAGTTTTAATATCTAATCTTGGATCTGATAAACTAATTTCTTGATGAATAAAGCCCATTTCTTCGACTGATTTAACTTGTTTTAATTTGTTTTCGCAAATTAATTTAGCTAATAAATCTTGGGACAAATATGGTGCAGTTAAAGAAACCCTAAATTTAGACATCCACTTTTTCATGTAGTGAGTGTAGACCCTGTAAGGCTGATGAGTATCGCTTAAAACTTCGTCTTTTTCAAAGATTAACTGATCCTTGAATAATTGAAAACTAACATCCGAATCGTTGCTAATATTTTTTACAGCTAAATCTCTTTTAATAGCATATGGCTCATAATCGGTATTTGCAAAAACTGCATCAATCTTATGCTTAGAAAATAATTCTGAAAAGACATCCACAGGCTCTCCATAAAATATATTTATTTTAGAGCCAAAAGCAGATAACTCTTTATTTAACTCTTGTAATCGATCAAATAATAAGGAAACTCTTCTGTCATCTTCATTAAGATTATTTAAAATCGAAGGATCAAAAATAAACACTGCTAATACATTCTTAGAGCTGGACAAAGCCTGAAATAAACCATGGTTATCATGCAATCTTAAATCTCTCCTAAACCAAAAAACACTTAAATTATTATCCATTCATTTCTTTTTGAATTGCTAAGTCAAGAGTTGGATAAGTTGGAACAAAACCACTGTTATTAAATTTTGTCATATCCATCTTGCAACCACCCTCTAAAATTACACTTCTTTTACCGAAAATCAACTTTAACATAAAAGAAGGTATCTTAATAAGGATAGAATAAGGTGCTACTATCTTCTTAATTAACTTCATAAATTGGTATTGAGTTAATTTATGATTAGAGCCTAAATTGTAAGGACCAGATATTACTTCATTCTTTACTGCGTAGTCAATAAAAGAACTTGCATCGTCAATATGAATCCACTCTATAGGCTGTTTTCCAGATCCAAAAACCACAGCCGACCCTAACTTCATAGATAATAAAGTAGGTGCTAAAAACCCAGCCTTCTTGGTTAATAAAAGAGATATTCTTAGCTGAACAACCCTTGTGTTTAATGCAGAGAATTGTTGGGCACTTTGCTCCCAGTCTACACACATATTAGCCATCCAATCATCAGCAGGTTTATCCGTTTCTTTTTTAAGAGTGATAGGGTCATCCAATCCATAAAATCCTATTGCCGATGCTGTAACAAAAGTTTTTGGCTGAACTCCGAGCTTATTACAACTTTCGAAAAGTAAATTAGCAGCTTTAATTCTGCTATCGTACATTTTCTTTTTGTTGTCATCTGTCCATTTTTCAATGATGCTAAAACCAGCAAGATGAATAATGTGATGCACTCCTATAAGAGCATTTTCATCTACAAAACCCTTGGAAGTATCCCAAAAGAAAGTGCTTAGACCGTCTGCATTTTTCTCTTTTGAAGTTAGAGAAACAACTTCAAATCCTTGGCTTTCAAAATTTACTTTTACTTTTTTAGCTAAGGATCCGTTAGCTCCTGTAATTAATATTTTTTCTTTCATTAAAATTCGATTAACAGACCTATACTAGGCAATAAAGTTCCTGATTCGCTTGGGATTTCGTATAAATCATATTTGTCGGCATCTCCTTGACTGTCATATACCAAATCACCAACATCCGGATTGTTTGACACATCCGATCTTAGTTTTATTTTGTTGTTGTAAATGTTTTGAATATCGATGTATGCATTCAAACTCCAAGATTTGAAAAACCATTTTTTATCGACTCTAATATCTAATGTATGAATATCTTCCAATCGTTCTGAATTAACATTATTATAATCGAGATATCCTTGCTGACTAACATCCCAGACCTCTCTATTAGAAGTTGTCGCTAGATCGAATGGAGTGTAAGGAGCACCACCAGAATATCTAAATTTCATACCTAACTCAATATTTCCTTTGAACTTTTTACCTGCTGCTAAGTTTAAAATATATCTATTGTCCCAAGAAGAAGGAATAAGCTCTTGGTCTTTGTCTTCGAACAAACTTTTGTAATAGGTTACAGAAAGAATTCCATAAATTGATTTACTTAGTTTTTGTTGTGCTAAAAACTCCAGTCCGTAGCTTTTCCCTTGAGAGATAGACGAAACATCTTCATTTCCTATCACGCCAAAGTCACCACCTAAATTAGCTAAAGAGACGCTATCGTTTACAGAAAAAGGATAGTTATCATATTGCTTATAAAATCCTTCTAACGTAATTTTACTATAATCACTAGGATTGTATTCGTATCCGAAAACAGCATGGTCACACTGAATATAATCTACATCTTGATTTAAGAATTGACCTAATGAGTCGGTATAACCTAAAACGGTGTAAGATGGTAACTGGAAAAAACGACCAACATTAGCATTTAAACTAGACTTTTTACCTAGCTTATAAGAAGCAGATGCCCTTGGAGAAAAATTAGGAGCACTTTCACTTTTTGTAAAACTATTATTGTCTACTCTAGCTCCTAGAGAACCTACTAATTTTCCGTTAAGATACGTTTTGCTTAACTGTGCGAATGCACTATATTTAATAAATGAAAATTCAGAAGAAACATTTTTTGTGAAGAATGGAAGCTTGTTAAACGTTTCGTTTATGTAAGTAACATGATCGAGACCTACCCCAACATTGTATTTTATAGACTCCTTTCTGAAATTATATTCTGCTCTAGTTTTATTTTCTATTTCTTCCGATTGATAGTCTAGCAATTTGTTTTCTTCGATTTCAATATTCTTGAAATATTTGGTTGCAGAATTATTTAAGTGAGATCTACTAGCGACTACAAATAAATTAGACTGTTCGAAAAAATGTTTCCAAGTAGTACCAATCGTATAATTCCACTGTTCGTTTACCGGTAAATTATCTAAAATATAATTGTTTCTGGCAAGGGTAAGAGAATCGTCAATATTATCATTTACCGAAGTGTTTAAAGAAAATTCATCTAATGCTGCTAGAGCAATAATATTAAACTGATTTTTCTTATTTGGCTTGTGGGTAAACTTAAATTGTAAGTCGTTATAAGTTGGTAAAAAAGGTAGTTGAAGTGCTTGAAACAAAAACTGCAAATAAGACCTTCTAACAGAAAGCAACATAGTCGATTTTTCTCCTAATGGAGTGTTAATAGATAAACCAGCATCACTAGAACCAACCGAAAAAGCACCACTTAAAGATTCGTCGGATCCTTCAATTTGTTTTAATTCCATAACAGAACTTAAGACATTACCTCTATTAGCAGGAAAAGCTCCAGAATAAAAATCTACTTCACGAATTAAGTTAACGTTTATAATTCCTACAGGGCCACCTGAAGAACCTTGAGTTGCAAAATGATTAATGTTTGGTATTTCTACTCCGTCCAAATAAAATCTGTTTTCACTAGGAGCACCTCCTCTAATGATAATGTCGTTTCTGAAAGAAGGAGCAGTAGAAACCCCTGGTAAATTTGCAATTACCTTAGAAATATCTCTATCTCCTCCCGGACTTCTATAAATTTCGGAAGCGTTAATAGTTCGTAAACTAGTAGGACTTTCCTCGGTTTTATTAAAGGTATTAGCAGTTATCTGAACCTCATCAATTAGTTGTGTGTTTTCAGAAAGTTGAAAGTTCAATCTTAAGTTTTTGTTAGGTGAAACTCTAATTTCTGACTTTGAAGACAATTCAAAACCTATGTAAGAACATCTAAAATTATAAGTACCAGGCTCTACATCATTTAATTCAAAATTACCGTCTATGTCGGTAGTAGCCCCCAAATTCTTTCCTTCTAAGATAACATTAGCAAAAGGAATAGGCTCGTTGTTTAATACATTACTTACAGTTCCATAAACCTTTACTTTTTGAGCAAAAATAGATGAGCTAAGTATTAATAATGACAACAATAAAAGTCTGTTAAGGTTCATACAGTTACGATATATTTACGACAGTTATTTCGGGTAAGATACCCACTCTTCCAGGATAGCCTAAATGACCAATACCACGATTAACATATAAAAAATTATCGCCTGTATTGTAAAGACCTGCCCAGTATTTATATTTCCATTGAGAAGGACTCCATCGAATACCTCCTATTTCTATTCCGAATTGCATTCCGTGAGTATGACCCGATAGTTGCAAGTCCACTTTTTGGTCGTGCTTTAAAACCTTGTTTTGCCAGTGAGTAGGATCATGAGATAGTAAAAAAGTTGGGACACCGTCAACAACACCATTCATTGCTTTCTTTATGTCACCATATTTAGAGAATCTTCCGTCTCCCCAATTTTCGACCCCAACAATATTAATTAACTGATTACCAAGTTCGATTTGTTTGTTTTCATTTAGCAATAAGTCGAAACCAAATTTCTGATGAATATCAATAATTTCGTTGTGATTTTTTTGCCAAGCATTTCTTCCTTCTTCCGTAGAAAGGTCTAAACCAATATAATCTGCGTAATCATGATTACCAAGGACAGAAAACTTTCCGTACTTGGCTTTTAATTTAGATAAAGTATCAATGAAAGGATAAGCCTCATCAGCATGATTGTTGACCAAATCACCAGTGAAAAATATCAAATCTGGTTTTTCGTCGTTAATCAATTCAACCGCCTCTTCTAACTTATCAACTCTCTGAAAACTACCTAGGTGCATATCTGAAAGCTGAACAATTTTAAGAGGATTCTTACTTTTAAAATTCTTCAATTTTAAATTAACGAAGTGCTTTTTAAAGTCAAATCTTCCAACTAAAATTCCGTAAGTAAGAGTCGTTAAAGTGAAAGCCCCAAGAACCATTGCAGAACGTTTAAAAAAGTCTAATCTGTTAATTTTCTCTCCAGAAAGGCTAGCACCATTATCACTAAAGTAACGAGAAACAAATTTAAACACTCTAATTATGTCATCAATAAATAACGGCATTATAGCAATGATTTTTGCTGCAAAAACCGAAAAAACTAAACCGAACAAAACCACCATGTAACCAGGATAAAGGGTCATATTGGTATTAATCGCGGGATATAAAATCGAAAATAATGAAAGAATAGAAACAATCCAATAAAGCCACTTAACAAAAGCAGAGTTTATGTCGGACTTAAAGGCATTCCAAATATAAAAATCTAGAGACAAAATAATAGAAAAAAGTACTAAAGTAAAAACTATTCTAGCCATGAAAAAATTTAATTAAAACCCTAGTACAAAAGTAAGTGTATTTTACTTGATAATTTCAATTAAATCATCAAGATTGTTGAGGATTTTTACAGAATAATCTTTTACTAAAAGATCTGTATCTAAACTATTACAAACTAAAAATAAATTTGATTTGTCAAATATTCTATCAAGATACTCAATCGTGAAGTTTAAATTACTTTTAGATTGATTTGAAACAGAGAAAAATAGAATGTTGTCAATTTGTTTCTTCTCAGTTATTTGTTGTAAAGAACCATAAGGAACGTTTGTTCCTAAATAAATTACTTCGCAACCATAGCAAACCAATAAAAATTTAGCAAAAAGAAGACCTATGTCATGAAACTCATTTTCAGGAAGAAAAAGAAGCCACGAAGATTTAAATTTTGTGTTATCAGAATGGTCGTCAACAGCAGACAAGATTTTTTGCCTAACAAGTTCAGAAAGAAAATGTTCTTGTGAAGGCGCAATTCTATTGGTTAACCAAAAGATTCCTATTTTAGAAAAAGTTGGCAACAAAACATTTTTATAAAAGTCAACAAAACCAAACTCTTCAACCCCATCCTTATAAATCTGATGGAATAATGCACTATTATACTCTAGAGCTGACTCTATAAACTTAGTAATATAATATTGCTCGTTAGAGTTTTTACCTGCAGAAACTTTAATTTCTTCAACTTTATCTGAAATAGCGACATCAGTCATCTTGGAAACAGCAGAGATTTTAATCCCGTTTTCTAAAATGTAATTAGTATTTAGTGCCCTGACTAATAGTTCATCAGTATAAAATCTAATTTTGGTGTCGGTTCTTTCAGCTTTCAAATAACCATATCGGTTTTCCCAAGTTCGTAGAACAAATTTAGAAATGCCAGTTATTTGAGAAAATTGATCAATGCTATACTTAGTCATTGACTACGTATTTTCCGTGTGGATACTTTTCGAACCAGAAAGATAAACTGTTCATCGAATTAAGATTAATTCTCAACTTATCAGTATAAAAAATAATCTTAGGTGCTCTACTTTTTATCTCTTCTATCGAAATTCTTTTTTTCTTCTTACGAGGCATAATAAAAATTTTAATTGATTAAAATACAGGACAAAATTACACCTTGTATAACTATTACGCAAATTTTTTATACAAAAAAATGAAGAGGTACTCAAATTAGTCTTACATTTGTGGTAACAAAACCAAACAATACTATTATGAAAAATTCAATTTTACTTTTACAACTTTTTTTATTCGCTACACTTAGCGTTCAATCAGAAACAATTCAGGTTACGGCCCAAAACTTTAGTTATACACCAGCAAACATTACAATTAATGTTGGTGACACCGTAGTATGGACTAACACTGGTGGAACTCACGATGTTAACGGAACAACAAACTCAATTACCGGTAATCCATTTGACAACCCAGAAGATTTTGATTCAGAAACTACTAATACAATTGGCTCTGTTATTTATACTCACATATTTACATTAGCTGGAGAATATAACTATGATTGCTCAGTAGGCTCACATGCTGCTAACGGAATGGTAGGCACAATAAATGTTCAAAATGTAATTCCTGCTACTGTATTTGATATTATAGAACAATCTACAGCTCACGATACATTAGAAATAGCAATCATCCAAGCTGAATTAGTAGATGCTTTGTCTGGCGACGGACCATTTACTGTGTTTGCTCCAACAGATGCAGCTTTTGCAGCAGT
>TARA_B110000003_G_scaffold257791_1_pt1 | contig 120141 bp, 108 predicted proteins | sample TARA_B110000003 | Tara Oceans TARA_B110000003 (sample SAMEA4396424) | marine metagenome | biome: Westerlies Biome; feature: [SRF] surface water layer (ENVO:00010504); material: water (ENVO:00002006), including particulate matter (ENVO:01000060) such as... | depth 5 m
CTCGTCCCAAACGAGGCGCGATAACCGGGCTACGCTACACCCCGAAAAATGGAGCTGCAAATCTAATTAAATAAAATAGACTCACAACTCTATTAAAACAATAATTTGCGGAAAGGAAGGGATTCGAACCCCCGATACCGTTACCAGTATAACACCTTAGCAGGGTGCCGCTTTCAGCCACTCAGCCACCTTTCCTAATGAACGAGCGGCAAATTTATATCAATATCTATGTATAACAAACTTTTTTATTCTTATTTTTTAATAATCATCAAAAAATGTTTTAGTTATATTAATGTTGGAATGTTATATTTGCATGAATCTAATCTTATAATGATGTTTAAAATTACTACAGCCATCGCTTTTTCTTTACTGATTTTTTCTTCTTGTGTAGAAAATAGAGATCTATCTGAAAATAAAGTAATTGCTCATATTCCTTCAAATCCTGACGGATTACATCCTTTTAATAACAACTCTGCAATGAGGTCGTTCATTTTCGAACATACTCAGAAAACTTTGGTTAAACTTGATTTGAAATCACTCGATTATATTCCATCTTTAGTTAAAACATTACCTATAGTTTCAGAAGATGGACTTCGTTACTCATACGAATTGAGGGATGGTCTTAAATGGGACGACGGAACAGCTGTTACAGCCAAAGATGTAGAATTTACATCAAAAATTCAGGTTTGTCCATTAACGGATAACGCAAGTGTGAGAGGTAATTACTCTTCTGTTATAAAAGATATAATTCTAGATTTTGACAATCCCCTTAAGTTCACAATGGTTGCTTTTAATAAAAACGTAACTAATAAAAGTATCTATTCCGAAGTTTATATTCAACAAAAATCACATTGGGATCCTGATGGAATGCTCGATGACTTAACTTTTAAGCAAATTCACAATCCTGATTTTAAAGAAAAGAAAGAATGGTCTGATTGGTTTAATGGCTTTAATAATGGTGATAACAGTTACCAAGCAGAGTTGTTAGTTGGTTTAGGTCCTTATCAAATTTCAGAGTGGGAGACAGGTTCGTATATTATAGCTACTAAAAAAGAAAATTGGTGGGGAGATAACGATACTAGCATTTACAATCAAAATTATCCTGAAGAAATCATTTTTAAGATTATTTCTGATGACGCATCGGTATTTTTATCACTTAAAAGTGAAGGTTTAGATGCTACCAATAGAATTGGTACTTCTAAATTATTTAAGCTTCAAAAACACGATTATTTCAATGAAAATTATCATTCCGAATTTTTAAATCAGTATACCTATTACTACTTAGGGATGAATACTCGTCCGGATGGTATAAAACGTAAAGCATTTTTTGAAGATGTGTTAGTTCGTAGAGCAATGGCTCACCTTGTGCCAGTAGATGAAATTATAGAAGTTATTTTACATGGGGAAGGCTCTAGGCAGGTTGCAAATCTTTCAGCATTAAAAAAGAATTATAACGATACTCTAAAACTTATCGATTTAGATATTGAAGCTGCTAAAATCTTATTAGATGAAAGTGGTTGGATTGATACTGACGGAGATAATATAAGAGATAAAGAAGTTAATGGAGAGAAGATTCAGCTAAGCTTTGAATTAAGCTATATGAGTTCGCCAACATCTAAAGAGACTGCTTTAATTATTAAAGAAAGTTTATGGAGAGCTGGAGTAAATGCAATTCCAACTCCGATGGACTTCACATTATTTTATAAAAATGCACAAGAGCATGATTTTGATATGATGATAGGTGGATGGGGAGGATCAGCTTCTTATTCAAATCCTTATCAGTTATGGCACACTTCTTCATGGGCTAATAAAGGATCGAACTTCACAGGATTTGGGGATGCAGAAAGCGATTCGTTAATTGATTTAGCAAATAGATCTATTATTGAAGAAGAACACCGAAATGCTATTTGGGCATTACAAGCAAAAATTTATAAAGATCAACCATATGTTTTTCTCTACAGCCCAAAAAGAAAAATAGTGATTCACAGGCGTTTTGATAATGCGGATATGTATTTCGAAAAACCAGGATTTGTATTGCATAATTTCTTGCTTAAAGATGAATTCAAAAATTTAACTCCAACACCATAAGAGATGTTTAAATATATTGTTAAAAGGATATTAATATTTTTCCCAACCTTAATTGCCATTTCTTTGTTGGCTTTTATAATTAGTATAAGTGCTCCAGCAGACCCTGTTGAGAAATTAACTAATTCGGCAGATAAGGAAGGTGCAGCAAACCAACAATCAGATGCTACTAAAAAAGTAAAACAAGAGTTGAGGAAAAAATTGGGCCTTGATTTGCCTATTTTTTATTTCAACTTCGGTTCTTTAAGTGATTGCGATACTCTCTATAAACTAGATGATAAGGATCATATCGCTAGTTTGAGCGAATTGACACATTATTATGGTAATTGGCCTGATGTGTCGGTTTATTACCAGCAGCTGTTTAATACTCAATTAGCTCACGAAAAATTAAACTTAGACAATATTTATCTTGATCAAGAATCTTCTAATACTTCTTACACTAAGAATCAGATTAACGAAGCGATTACTAAATCTAGCTTTGAAATAAGCGCTATTCTAGAAACTGCTAACCCTAGTGTATTGGCTTCTAAAATGTCTAATCTGGATGAATTATATTCAGAATACCAATTTTTAAGTCCGGTTGCTAAAGAGTATGCACTTTCTAAGGATTACTACAATAACATAATTGAAAATTCTTCTCACTGGAAAACCTATGTTCCTAAAATAGTATGGTATGGATTTAAAAATCAATATCACTTTTGGTTATTTGGTGATGGTCTCGAAAGAAAAGGGGTAGTTAGGGGTGATTTCGGATTATCTTACATTGATAATCAGCCAATTAACACTAAGATATGGACTAAGGTTTGGATTTCTTTTTCCTTCTCTATTCTGTCGGTTTTGTTTGCCTACATTATTAGTATTCCTTTAGGGATTTATTCTGCATATAAGAAAGACAGTAGGTTCGATAGGATATCATCGGTTGTTGTTTTTGTATTGTACTCAATGCCAGGTTTCTTTATTGGTGTTCTTTTGTTATATACGTTTGCTAATCCGGATACCCTAAGATGGTTCCCAGTTTCTGGTATTCAAGATCCTTCTGTTTTTGATCCTTCTTGGTCATTTTTTGAAAAAGCAAGCCACAGGCTTCCATATTTTGTACTTCCATTATTTACTTATACTTATAGTTCTTTTGCTTTCTTAAGTAGAATAATGAGAGTAGGGGTTATTGATGTATTTAGTCAGGATTATATCAGAACAGCCAGAGCAAAAGGATTAGGAGAAGGAAAGGTTGTTATGAAGCATGCTCTAAGAAATTCTTTACTGCCAATTATTACAGTTTTTGCAAATATTTTCCCATTAGCAATTGGTGGTTCGGTAATTATCGAAACTATATTTACTATTCCTGGAATGGGATTTGAAATATTTAATTCAATACTAAATTCCGATTACCCAATGATTGTAGCGGTATTCACTATAATAGGATTTTTAACAATGTTAGGTTACCTAATAGCGGATGTTTTATACGCTGTTGTTGACCCAAGAATCTCTTACAAATAAAAAAATGGAACAACAAAATAATTTTTCATTCAAAAAATATGCTTGGGCTCAGTTTAAAAAGAATAAGCCAGCCATAGTATCTTTATACATTCTTATCTCATTGGTTTTTATAGCTCTTTTTGCGCCTTTAATTGCTAATGATCAACCACTATACTGCAAGTACCAGGATCAAACCTTTTACCCGGCTTTTACCACTATGGTTAATTCTTCAAAGACTGTAACTCTAACCAACAAGGAAACCGGTTTAGTAGAAGATTTACAATTTGATATTACCGATTGGAGAAGGCTTGACTTGCAAAACGTTGTTTGGGCACCAATTGCTTATTCTCCAGATAAAGGAGATAAATATAATAGAGAGTATGTTTCTCCAGTAGGTAAGCAAAGATATAAGAGTGCTAATAATGAAATTATAGAAATACCAACAAGGTTAAGACACTTTTTAGGAACAGATAATATTGGAAGAGATTTAGCTTCTGGATTAGTTCATGGTACTCGAATATCTTTATTAGTAGGAGTCATTGCAATGGGGATTGCTTCTATTATAGGAGTATTTCTTGGTTCTATAGCTGGCTTTTTTGGGGATAGAAACTTATTAATGCCTAGAGGAAGATATTATTTTACCATTCTCGGAATTTTTCTTGCATTTTTCTACGGATTCGGGGTGCGTAAATACGTTATAGCAAATTCGTTTGAATCAGGAAGTGGTGGAGCTTTTCAAGTTTTATTAAGTTTAGTTATTGTTGCTGCTGTAATTATTGGAGCTAGACTTTTAAGTAGGTTATTTAATTTCGGCTGGTTAGCAAAAGAAGTAAGTATTCCTATTGATACTATCATTTCTAGGGGTATCGAAATATTAAACTCTATTCCTCGTCTGATCTTAATCATTACTATATCGGCTATTTTTGCTAGAAGTATTTATCTAATAATGGTTATTATTGGCCTGACATCATGGACGGGTATAGCACGTTTTACTAGAGCAGAATTCTTAAGAATTAGAGAGTTGGAGTACGTACAGGCAGCAAAATCTTTAGGGTATTCTAACTTCAGAGCGATAGCAAAACACGCTTTGCCTAATGCCTTAGCTCCTGTGTTTGTTTCTATTGCTTTTGGAGTTGCATCAGCTATACTGATAGAGAGTTCGCTTTCTTTTCTAGGAATAGGTGTTCCGGATGACGTAGTAACTTGGGGTTCTTTGTTGAACTTAGGAAGACAAGAGTTCGAAGCTTGGTGGTTAGTGATATTCCCTGGAATGGCAATATTTATTACTATTACTGTTTACAATCTAATTGGTGAAGGCTTAAGAGATGCTTTAGATCCTAGACTAAAAAGCTAGTTTAGGTTTTCTTGCAACAGTACTTTTAATTGTTCTATTGTTAGACTGATTTCTAGTTTTCCTTCCATGGCAACTGATATCTTACCTCTTTCTTCGGAAACGATAATAGCTATAGAATCAGTACTTTCTGTTATTCCAGCTGCAGCTCTATGGCGCATACCTAAATTATTAGGGAACGAATCGTTTTCAATAACTGGTAAAACACATCTTGCAGCCATTACTTGATCTCCTGTTATTATAACAGCACCATCATGAAGAGGGCTGTTTTTGAAAAATACACTTTGAAGAAAGATACTTGTTGTTTTAGCTTTTATTATTTCGCCTGTTTCTATATAACTTCCTAGGTTATTTTCTTTAGTAATAACTATTATAGCTCCTGTAAATGATTGAGCCATCTTGTCGCATGCATCTACGATTTCATCAATTTTAACCTCAAGACTCGATTCGTCATTTATCCAATTAAACTTAAGTACTCCATCTTTGGATAGAAATTTTGTGTTTCCAATCATTAGTAAAAATCTTCGAAGTTCTTGTTGAAAAACAATTATGACAGCAATTACACCCACGCCAATAAATTGGCCTAAAATTTCACTCAACAATGCCATTTGCAGAGCTTCTACAAGCTTCCACAGAAGGTATATGGCAGTTATGCCAATAAATATTTTTATAGCTACAGTACCTCTTACCAGCTTATAAAGTTGAAAGAGTAAAAACGCTACAAGAAGTATGTCGATTATATCTAAAAGATTGAATTCTAAAAAGTCCATTATAGATTATTTTGAGCTAAATTAAACAATTTAATACATTCGACAGCTTCCTTAACATCGTGAGATCTAAGAATGGAAGAGCCCTTGCTAAGACAGAGGTGGTGTAAAAATGTTGTTCCGTTTAAAGCATCTTTTGCTTCAACTTGTAGTGGTTTGTACACCATTGATTTTCTAGAAATCCCTGCTAAAATAGGTAAGCCTAATTGTTTGAAGTGATCCATGTTGTTTAGTAACTTGTAGTTTTGTTCTAGTGTTTTGCTAAAACCAAATCCTAGATCGATCACAACTTGATTAATATTCATTGAAAGTAACTTTTCTATTTTCAATTTAAAGTATTCGAACACTTCACCAACTACATCTTCATAAGACGTTAATGACTGCATGCTTTGAGGCGTACCTTTCATATGCATCATTATGTATGGAGATTTTAACTCTTCAATTGTCTTTAACATATTTTGGTCAAGCTCACCACCAGAAATGTCATTTATTATATCTACTCCATAATGATGGGCTTTTTTAGCAACCTCAGAATGATATGTATCAATTGAAAACCAAGTATTTGGAAATTCTTTATTAATAATGTTTAAAAAATCGCTTAATTTTTTCCATTCTTCATCTTTGCTAATAGCAACAGAATTAGGGTTGGAGGATGCTGCGCCTATATCAATAATTGAGGCTCCTTCATCTAGCATTTTGCTTACTTGATCAATGGATTTATTTATAGAATTAAATTTGCCTCCATCGTAAAATGAATCGTCGGTTATGTTTAGGATTCCCATTACTTTAGGTGTTGATAAATCCAATGTTTTTGAACCTGATTTTAGTTGGAAATTATTAATTTTATGGTGCATATTTTAATCTAATTCAAACAATGAATAAAACCAATCTTGAGTACGATGAGGCAATGTCCAAATGTAAGGATATTTTTACCAAAAAAATGAAAGATTATGGAGCGGCTTGGAGGATTTTAAGGCTTTCTTCATTGACAGATCAAATATTTATTAAAGCTCAACGTATTAGAAGTATAGAGATGAAAGGCCATCAAATGGTTGATGAAGATATTTCTAATGAGTTTGTGGGCATTGTTAATTATTCTATAATCGCACTTATTCAGCTAGAGAAGGGTGTGGTTGATCAGCCAGATGTTGAGCTTGATGAAGTAATTGAATTGTATGAAACGTTTTATCAAAATGCAAAAAGTTTAATGGAATCCAAGAATCACGATTATGGTGAAGCATGGAGAGAAATGAGAGTTTCTTCATTAACAGATTTGATACTTCAAAAACTTTTAAGAGTTAAACAAATTGAAGATAATAATGGCGAAACACTTATTTCTGAAGGTATAGACGCTAATTATTATGACATGATAAATTATGCTGTTTTTTCACTAATTAAATTAAAATAAAAAATGAAGATTGTAACTTTTTTTTCAAGAATTGTAGTAGGGGTTTTGTTTATTGTTTCCGGATTAATTAAAGCAAATGATGCTATCGGATTTTCTTATAAGCTAGAAGAATATTTCTCGCCTGATGTATTAAATTTAGAATTTTTAATTCCTTTTGCATTTATAATTGCTGCAGCTATTTGTGTAGTTGAGATTGTTTTAGGGATTATGGTTATAATAGGTTCTCGTGCTAAGCTTACCTCTTTGCTTTTAATGGCAATGATTTTGTTTTTCACTTTCCTTACCTTCTATTCTGCATATTTTAACAAAGTAACCGATTGCGGATGTTTTGGTGATGCGATTAAGCTAACACCATGGGGTTCTTTTAGAAAAGACATCATTCTTTTATTCTTTATCACTATTTTAATGGTAGAGCATAAAAATATTAAGTCATTGCTTTCCATTAAAAAGGAAAATATGCTCATTGCAATTATTACTTTTTTCTCAGTTGCATTCGTTTACCATACTTACAATCATTTGCCGATAAAAGATTTTAGACCTTATGCTGTCGGTAAAAACATTAACGATGGAATGATGTCTTGTTCAGAATTAGGACTTCCTTGTACCGAAGAGGCATATTTCTATATTGTGAAAGATAAATCTTCAGGAACTGAGATGGAAATATTATCTTCTGTATACCAAGATAATTGGGAGAATTATGATTTTATTTCAAGTACAGATAAAACAGTCGTACTTCAAGAAGGGTACGAACCTCCAATTCATGACTTCAGCATTTCTATTGACGATGCCGATTATACGTCTGATATTCTAGATCAAGAAAATGCTTTACTCTTCATTTGTTATAATATAAATAATACAGAGGACGATTCTTTTGAAGAATTAAATAAGTTGTATGATTTTGTAATTTCCGATTCACTAGCTTCGTTTATTCCTTTGTCTGCATCTGGTAATGACGATTTGCAAAACTTTAAAGCAAAAAACAATGTTGCTTTTGACTTTTACTTTACGGATGAAACAACTCTAAAAACAATTGTTAGATCTAATCCTGGATTAGTACTTTTAAATAAAGGAACTATAGTTGCAAAGTGGCATTTAAATGACATTCCTGATTATGAGTCGATTAAAAATCTATTTATTAAATAATTTTGATTTCACTCGTTTTTAAAAGAATTGCCTACAGTTTCCTAGTAATGCTAGGAGTTCTAACTGTAGTGTTTTTTCTGTTTAATGTTTTGCCTGGTGACCCTGCACGAATGATGTTAGATCAGAGGGAAGACCAAGAGCAATTACAAAACATTAGAGTTAAATATGGGTTTGACTTACCTCTTTCTCAGCAATACTTTTATTATGTAAATGATGTAATGCCATTGTCTTTTCATCATAATGGTCCAGATTCATTCACTAATTTAACTAAAAAAGATTATAAATTCTTTAGCTTAATTAATGTTGGTTTTTATCATCTCGTTCTCAAAACTCCTTTCCTAAGAGATTCCTTTAAAAAAACAGGGATGTCAGTAAATAAGATTATTGGCAATACTTTGCCAAATACTATTCTTTTAGCAACAACTTCTATTTTAATTGCTCTTATTATAGGACTATTTGTTGGGGTATTGTCTGCAGTTTTTAAAGATAGTTTGTTTGATAAGCTAGCCTTATTTTTTGGTGTTTTAGGAATGTCTGTACCTTCTTTCTTTTCTGCAATTGTTATCGCATGGGTATTTGGTTATTTATTGTCGGATTTTACAGGATTAAATATGACAGGAAGTCTTTACACTGTTGATAATTATGGTAGGGGGGAATACCTTACTCTTTCTAATCTAATCTTACCTGCTTTAACCTTAGGAATTAGACCTTTAGCTGTTGTTATACAACTTACGAGAAGTTCTGTTTTAGAAACATTATCAAAAGATTATGTTCGTACTGCAAGAGCTAAAGGATTAAGCTTTGCTAAAGTCTTGAAAAAGCATGTTTTAAAGAACTCTCTTAACCCTGTGGTTACAGCAGTTTCAGGATGGTTTGCTAGCCTGTTAGCTGGTGCAGTTTTTGTAGAGTACATTTTTGCTTGGAACGGATTAGGCAAAGAAATTGTAGAAGCTTTAAATCATTTAGATTTACCTGTAGTTATGGGCTGTGTTCTAACAATTGGCTTTATGTTTGTAGTGATCAATATTTTAGTAGATATAATATACGGATTTTTAGATCCACGAATAAGAATTAGATAAAAATGAGAAAAAAAATAGTAGCAGGAAATTGGAAAATGAATAACAATCTTTCAGATGGTGTTCAATTATCCCTAGAGGTGAATAAATTCTTAAACGATAACCCTCATGATGTAGAAGTAATATTAGGTGTGCCTTTTATTCATTTACAATCAGTTAATGAGATAGAAAATAAAAAAATTAATGTAGCTGCACAAGATTGTAGTACTCACCAATCAGGAGCTTACACTGGTGAGATATCTGCTTCTATGATAGAGTCAACAGGAGCAAATTATGTTATTATTGGCCACTCTGAAAGAAGAATGTATCACAACGAGTCTAATAATGATTTAGCTAAAAAAGTAAATAGTACATTAAGCAATGGACTTAAAGTGATTTTTTGTTGTGGTGAGTCATTACCTGAAAGAGAATCTAAATCTTACTTTAATTTAATAGAAAGACAATTAGAAGAATCGTTATTTCATCTTTCTGAAAAACAAATGGAAGATGTAGTTATAGCTTACGAACCGATTTGGGCAATAGGTACTGGTGTTACCGCTTCTTCAGAACAGGCTCAGGAAATGCATAAATTTATAAGAAAATTGATTGAAACTAAATACAATCAAAACACAGCAGATCAAACATCTATTTTATATGGAGGGAGTTGCAAGCCAACTAACGCAAACGACTTATTTTCTAAAGAAGATGTAGATGGTGGTTTGATTGGTGGCGCTTCTTTAAAAGCCTCCGATTTTAGTCAAATTATTACCTCTTTTTAATGATTTTTAAACAAATAAATTTAAAGTTTACTCCAGTAAGTCCTTGGTCAGATATCTTAATTGCTTATTTGGCTGAATTGGATTATAATAGTTTTGAAGAAACGGATGATGGATTAAAAGCCTTTGTAGAAACGGATAAGTTTTTTGAAGAAAAATTAAAGCAAGTTTTGTCTGACTTAGACGTTAAAGTAGAATACGAAGTTCATATTTTAAAACAAGAAAATTGGAATTCTAAGTGGGAATCTAACTTTAAACCTGTAATAATTGATGATAGATGTGGAATAAGAGCATCTTTTCATCCTTCATTAGAGGTAAAGCATGAAATTGTGATTACTCCTAAAATGTCATTCGGAACAGGCCATCATTCCACAACTTCAGGAATGATGAAAACTATGATGGATTTAGATTTCAGAAATAAAAAAGTGCTGGACATGGGATGTGGCACGGCTGTTTTAGCAATTCTTGCTAGCAAGCTTAAAGCAAAACAAATCTTAGCTATTGACATAGACGAGTGGGCTTATACAAACTCAATAGAAAATGTAGAGATTAATCAAGCAGACAATATTGAAGTTCTTCAGGGTGGAAGCGAATACATTAAAGATAATTTTGATATTGTTTTAGCTAATATTAATAGAAATGTTTTATTGAGTGACATGGATGTTTACTCTAATTCTTTGGTTAAAAATGGAGACATTTTATTAAGTGGTTTTTACACTGAAGATCTAGCTTTAATTTCTGAAAAATCTAATGACTGTGGCTTAACGTTTATTAGTAGTACTAATCAAAATAATTGGGTGACAGCTCACTTTCAAAAAACACACTAGAATGAAAAAGTTAATCTATTTTCTTTGTTTTATATTGTTTATTTCCAATTCAATAAGCGCACAATCTTCTAAAAAGATTAAGTCTTTTACTGAAGAGAGCAATGTTTTTATAGAAGAGTTAAATACTTTTATGTCTAGCTCCTCGAGTGAGGAACTAGCAAGGTTTATGAAAAAATTCTCCAAGAACTGGAAAAAAGGTATTTATTCATCGGACAAACAAAAAGGCATCTATGATATTTCTAATGCGCTTTTGAAAAAAAGAAAAAGACCTTCTCATTTTCTAATTTTTTTAGAGTCTTTAGAGTCTTTTTCTAGAAATCAAACTTTTAATGCCGAATTTGGTAATTGGTCTTATATCGTTAAAGAGATGATACCAAAATCTTCCACATCACAGCAGCTTAAATTCTTAGTTTTCTCCAAAAATTTATTTAATGAAAATTTATTAGTTACTAACCGTTCTTTAAGCTGGAAGGTTTCATCTTCTACCTTTTCTTTTGAATATGACTCTGTTCCACATATAGTTTTCAAAGAGCCTTTAGATTTGACTTGTATTGCTAGAGGGGACACTTTAGTTGTTCGTCAGACTTCCGGACGTTATACTCCGCTAAAAACATATTGGATTGGAAAAGAAGGCTTAATGGATTGGAACAAAGCAGGCTATACTATAGCTGAAGTTTATGCCGAATTATCCGATTATTCTATCAATACTAGTAGAGCGGGCTTTAAAGCAGATTCTGTTTTATTTTATAATTCGAATGTTTTTGATGATAAACCTATTAAGGGTTCTTTTGAGGATAAGCTAGTTAAAAGAAAAAAAACAGAAACAAGTTCTTTTTATCCTAAGTTTGATTCCTACGATAAAAATATTGTTTTATCAGACTTAATTGAAGACGTTGATTTTGAAGGTGGTTATTCCCTTCATGGTGATCGTTTCGTTTCTGACTCTGGAGATGGACATACTGCAGATTTAGTTTTTTACAGAAATGATAAAAAGTTTATTGTTATTTCTTCTTCTAGAATAGCTATTTCTGGAAAAAGAGTCATTGCTTCAAATGCTTCAATGAAAATGTTGTTTGACAACGATTCTATTGTTCATCCTGGACTAAATTTATCTTATAACCAAGAGGATAGAAGACTAGATTTAAATAAAGATGATTCAGGTATTTCCGTTGCTCCATACATCAATACTTATCATGATCTTGAAATGAACTTTCAAAATCTTAATTGGTATATCGACGATGATTCAATTTCATTTGGAACCATGGCAGGTAACACTTCTGGATCAGCTAATTTTGAGTCATCTAATTATTTTAAAGAAGATAAATTTGATAATCTTTTGGGATTAGATAGCGAACACCCTTTGTTAAGAATGCAGAAGTTTGCTAAAAAGTATGCTGTTGACAACGAGTTTTTAATACAAGACTTTTTAAATTTATCTAATTATTCTGATGATCAGGATATTCGTTATTTAATAAACTTAGCAGCTAAGGGATACATTATTTATAATTCGATTACTGGAAAAGGTTTAATTAAGGAAAATGTTAGTAGAAGCATTTTAGCTAAATCTAAAAAAATTGATTTTGAAGAACTTAATTTCTTTTCTCAATTCCCAAAAGATGGTAAAAATGCTTTGCTAGATTTAAATACTATGAACCTTACAATTTATGGAGTTTCAAGTATTAAAATAAGTTCAGTAAGAGATGTTATTGCTTTTCCTACTAATAATGAAGTTGTGGTTAGAAAGGGAAGAGATTTCTCAATGGGTGGTAAATTGCTGGCAGGAAATGCTGGGAGGTTCAGAATTAATTCGGAAGATATCGAATTTAATTATGAGGAATTTAAATTATATTTTCAAGATGCTACCACTCAAATTTGGATTCCTAACAATAGAGGTGAGTATAATCAAAAAGGAAACTTAGTTTTAGAGCCTATTGAGAGCGAAATAACTATTTCTAATGGTGAGTTGTTGGTAGATACTAGTATTAACAAGTCAGGTATTTGGCAAGAAGATTATCCTCAATATCCTATTATAAGGAGTTACGATAGATCAAAGGTTTATTATGACGACATTAATATTTTAGGTGGTGTTTATGATAGAAATAAATTCTTTTTTGATATTGATCCTTTCGAAATAGATTCTTTAGATACATATGATAGGACTTCTCTTTCTTTTCCAGGAGTTTTTAATTCTGGAGATATTTTTCCAACATTTGAGCAAGAATTAAGAGTTCAAGAGGATAATGTTTTAGGATTTTCTATCTTGATTGCTGAAGATGGCTTACCATTATATGTAGACAAAGGTTATTTTGAAGGAAACAACTACTTGTCATTAGATAAAAGTGGATTAAGAGGAGAAGGAAATTTTACTTATTTAACATCCATAACCGAGTCTAAAGATTATATTTTCTATTTAGATTCGATGAACACAAATGCCTTGAGTTTCGATTTAATTAAGAAAGCGGATGGTGTTCAGTTTCCTCAAGCAAAGGCCTTGAATGTTTACGAACATTGGGAGCCTTATAATGATGTGTTAGAGATAAAAAATAATGAGAACGCATTTTCAGTCTATAATGATAAACTGTCGCTTGACGGACATTTATTTTTAAGACCAGAAGGACTGAAAGGTGGTGGACTAATTAACCTTGATGATTCTAAATTAAATTCTGAATTATATACGTTTGACTTAGAAGAGTTTTACTCTGACACTGCTGACGTTGCTCTAGAAAGAACAGATATTGATGCCCTTGCCTTTGAGTCAATCAACCTTCAGACCAAAATTAATATGGTTAGTAGAGTGGCTCAGTTTAACTCAAATGGTTCTGGTTCGTTTGTAAAATTCCCTAGTAATAAATACATATGTTATATCGATGAATTGAAATGGTTCATGGATAAAAAAGAAGTTGTTTTAGGTAATATTGACGGATTCGGTTCTGGTTCAAAATTTATTTCTATTCATGATGACCAAGACTCACTATCCTTTGTCTCTAAATCATCAACATATAACCTTAACGACTATATAATAAAAGCAAACGGTGTGGATGAAATAGAAGTAGCAGATGCTGTTATTAGTCCTTCTGATGGCAAGTTAGTCGTTCGTTCTAATGCTAAAATGGACAAGCTATCCAAAGCTTCAATAGTTGTTAATAAAGCTGAAAAGTACCATAACCTTTACGATTCCGATATTGAGATTTTTGGTAAAAGAGATTATAGTGGCTTAGGTTTTACTAAATATTTAGGTAGGGGAGTTCAAGATCAAGTAATTGAGTTAGATACTATTTTTGTTTTAAACAATCAAACCATTGCTAAGGGTGAGATTTCTGAAAATGATAACTTCAAATTTAACCCTCAATTCTTATATAAGGGAAGTGTTCAGTTAGAAGGTCTTTCAAAAGAATTTTTATACACAGGTTCTTATAAAATAAAACACGATTGTAGTTTGATTTCTAATGGATGGGTTAAGTTCTCAGATTACGTCGGAAATGAAAAAATGAGACTTCCTGTTGGAGAAAATATCTTAGATGAATACGATCAAAGGTTATATATAGGACCAATTTTATCAGGAGATCAGCTTTACCCAGCTTTTCTTTCAACTTTAGAATCTGAAAACGATAAAGAAATGATGCCTATTAATGGATATCTTAGTTATGATAATTCAAAGTCGTTATTTATAGTAACTGATGCGACAGACACAACTGAAGGAGCAACAACTCTAACAATGTCTAATTCTGGCTGTATTATGAAAGGAGAGGGTAGTTTTAACTTTGGTTTAGATTTTGGTCAAGTTGAGTTTTCAAATACAGGAGAGTTCACTTACAATGCTATGAGTAACAGCTTGAGCTCAACATCGATGATGTCATTTGATTTCTTTATGAGTCCTAAAGCAATGGATCAGCTAGGGACAGAGCTGAAAGCAGATTTGGCGGATGAGTTAGAGTTAAATGAAAAGTATTATATCAATAACTTTAATAGAATTCTTTCTGATCCTGATTTAGTATTTGAATATGAAATGTTTGGGGAGTTTGATAAGCTTCCTAAAGAATTGAAAAGATCAATATATTTTTATGAAGTTAAGCTAGAGTGGGATTCAGAATCTAATTCGTTAATTTCTAAAAACTCTCTTGGTTTGGGTAATGTAAATGATTTCCAGGTGAACAAACTTTTCTTGGGTAAAATCGAACTTGCTAAAGAATCATCAGGCGATTTCTTTAATATATATTTTGATACCGATATTGGAGAATCTTATTTCTTTGGTTATAGTAATGAATTGTTGATTTCTAGGTCTACAATCGATGAATATAATATTGAGATTTTAGAGGTCAAAACCCAAAATCGTAAATTAGATACTAAGAAAGGAGAGGTCGAATTTCAATACGATTTATCTTCAGAAGATGATGTTGATAACTTCAAAAAACGATTCTTCAGATAATTTACTTTAATTGTATTTTCCCCAACTATGATTTCAGCGACAAGTATCATTTTATTAATCTTTGCTTACCTGATAGGATCTATTCCTTTTAGTGTAATTGCTGCAAGATTATATAAAGGAATTGATATTAGAGAGTATGGTAGTGGTAATGCTGGAGCAACTAATACTTTTAGAGTCTTAGGTTTTAAAATTGGAATGCCTGTTTTAATTCTTGATATTCTTAAAGGATTTTTGGCTGTTTACCTTACTCATTTCACTGGTTTTAATCCAGAAACAGAAGTCTTTATTAACCTTCAGTTGTCATTTGGTATTGCTGCTGTTTTGGGACATATATTCCCGATATACGTTGGTTTTAGAGGTGGTAAAGGAGTCGCAACTATTTTAGGTTTCATGATTGCAGTTTTTCCAATTGCTTCATTATGTTCTATAATCGTTTTCTTAATTACATTTTTCACATCAAAATATGTTTCATTAAGTTCGATTTTATCTAGTCTTGTCTTTCCGTTTGCATTTTTTTGGTTAAATGATGACCCTATTCCAACTCTAATAATATTTTCTGTTTTCGTTCCTATTCTTATAATAGCTACCCATCAAACAAACATAGAGCGACTTATCCAAGGAGAGGAGAATAAAGCGAATCTATCTTTCAAAAAAAAGAAGTAAAATAAAATTATTGAATTTTAGTGCAGAATTCCAATTCCTCTTATATATTTGCAAAAATCTTGGACTCGTAGCATAACTGGATAGTGCACTAGATTACGGCTCTGGAGGTTGGGGGTTCGACTCCCTCCGAGTTCACATTTTAATTCCTCTGTTCTACAATTAGAATAGAGGAATTTTTTTTTAAACCTATTATCTGTCTTTTTTCTTCTTAAATTTGCGCTATGGTTTTACGCATATTAATTTTTTGTTTGCCTTTGTTTTGTTTTAGTCAAAACATAATCGATGAAAATCAAAATAAACAGGGTAAATGGGTTCAAACTCATCCTAATGGAGAACTTAGGTATGAAGGATATTTTATAGATAATATGCCAAATGGCATCTTTAATCATTACACCAAAAAAGGTGTTCTTAAAGCTAATTTAGAATACTTTGATGCTGGAAAATCTTCTTCAGCAAGATTGTATTTCTCTAGCGGCCAGCTAAGCGCTACTGGTGTTTATGTAGGAGAGACTAAAGATCAACTTTGGAAATATTTTAGTGAAAAGGGTGTTTTAATAAAAGAAGAGAATTACAATCAAGGAAAATTAAATGGTGCCGTAACCACCTATTATCCTAGTGGAGAAATTTTGCAAAAGCTTAATTTTATAGAAGGATTAAGAGAAGGTATTTCCGAGCAGTTTTATATTAGCGGAATTTCAAAGTTTACCAGCAACTATAAAAATGATTTGCTAGAAGGATTGTTTATTTTAAACTATTCTGATGGAATAAAAGAGTACGAAGGGAATTACTTAAAAGATCAGAAAAATGGTGTCTGGAAATACTATAAAGACGATGGAAGCTTTGATTATGAAATAGAATTCATGAATGGAATTCAATTAACAACTTTTGATGAAGAAGAAAGATAAAGTATTGGTGGCAATGAGTGGTGGTATTGATAGTACCGTTACTGCATTGATGTTACACGAACAGGGATATGATGTTGTAGGAATTACTATGAAAACATGGGACTATGCGAACTCTGGTGGTTCTAAAAAAGAAACTGGATGTTGTAGTTTAGATTCTATTAATGACGCTAGACAATTAGCAGTCGATTGCGGATTTCCTCACATGATACTAGATATAAGAGAAGAGTTTGGAGATTATATTATCGATAATTTTGTTGATGAATATATTGCTGGCCGTACACCTAATCCTTGTGTTTTATGTAACACACATATTAAATGGGAAGCATTACTTAAAAGAGCCGATCAATTAGGATGTAAATACATTGCTACAGGTCATTATGCTCAAGTTAGAGAAGAAAACGGTAGGTATGTAGTCTATAAGGGAGTTGATGAATGGAAAGACCAGTCTTATGTATTGTGGGGTTTGTCTCAAGAATGTTTGAAAAGAACTATTTTTCCTATGGGAAAATTTCATAAAGACGATATCAAGCAAATGGCAATTGATAGAGGTTATGAAGAATTAGCCCTAAAACCAGAAAGCTATGAAATATGCTTTATTCCTGATAATGATTATAGAGGATTTCTAAAAAGAAGGGTAGACGGATTAGAAGAAAAAGTAAAGGGTGGTAACTTTGTTAATAAGCAAGGAAAGGTTTTAGGAACTCATGATGGTTATCCATTCTATACTATAGGTCAAAGAAAACTTGGCGTTTCTTTTGGAGATGATGCCACTTATGTTTTAGAGATTAGGCCAGAAACCAATGAAGTTGTTATTGGTTCTCCGGAAGACTTAAAAAAGCAACAGATGTTTGTTAAAGGACTGAATTTTATAAAATATGATTCCATTCCTGACGGATTCGAAGCACTCACAAAAGTGAGGTATAAGCATAACGGAGAAATGTCTGTTTTAAAAAATATTGATAACGAACTGGAAGTTATCTTTCATAAAGAAGTTCAAGGGATTGCTCCTGGGCAGTCAGCTGTTTTTTATGAAGGAAACGATCTGTTGGGTGGCGGATTTATAGCTAAAAAATGAGGCTTCTAATCCTAATATTGTTTCCGATATCTGTTATAGCACAAGATTTAGGTTCGTATAAGTTTTTCATATCCTTTAAAGATAAAGGAACTCAAACAATTTCTGATTTTCAATTGTCCGATTTAGTTTCAGACAAATCAATTCAAAGAAGGGAAAAACAATCTATCGATATTCATTATTCTGATTTACCTGTTTTCTCTGATTATAAAGATTCCATTTCTGAGAAAGGATACAGCATTGATTACGATAGTAAATGGTTAAATGGTGTTATCTGTTCTTCTTCTGAAAATAATATTTCTAATATTTTATCTTTTTCCTTTGTAGAGAAAATAGATTCTTTTGGATTTTTTCCATTATCAATTTCAAGTGGTTCTAGAATTCAAAATAAATTTGAAGAGTTATCGGATAATTATGGCGATGGCTTTAATCAGATAGAAATGCTTCAGGGCCAAGAACTTCATAAATTAGGATATATGGGTCAGGGTATTGATGTGGCGGTACTTGATGCCGGATTTCGAAATGCAATTTATATTGATGGTCTGAAACACCTCTTTCAAAACAATCAAGTGTTAGGTACTTGGGACTTCGTAGATCAAGAAGAGTCTGTCTTTGAGGATAACTATCACGGAATGTCTGTTTTGTCGACTATGGCTTCTGATTTAGATAATCAGTTTATAGGAATGTCACCTAGAGCTAATTATTGGATGTTAAGAACAGAGAATTCTGTTTCCGAAAATCTAATTGAAGAATTTTACTGGACTGTTGCTGCAGAATTTTGCGATAGTGTAGGGGTTGATATTATTAATTCATCATTAGGATATACTACTTTTGATTTAGGCTATCAGGATCATTCGTATGCCGATTTAGACGGATTTACTACTCCTATTTCTAAAGCAGCAACCTTTGCAGCTAGAAAAGGGATGATTGTTTGTAATTCGGCAGGAAATTCTGGTAACAGTTCTTGGTACTATATTTCAGCTCCAGCTGATGCCGATAGTATTATTACGGTAGGTTCTGTTGATCAAAATAGAGAGGTGTCCTCTTTTACTTCAAGAGGACCTAGCGCGGATGGTCGATTAAAGCCAACTGTTTCTGCTCAAGGAGGAAACACTACTATTTACAATCCGAATAACTCTATAAATACTAGCAATGGAACTTCTTTTTCATCTCCTATAATTGCTGGAATGACCGCTTGTTTGTGGCAAGCAAATTATGATAAATCGGCACAAGAAATAATAGCTGCGATTGTTGAGAGTTCTCATTTAGTAGATAATCCGAATTCCGATATTGGTAACGGAATTCCAAACTTCTCAATAGCAAATGCTATTCTGAAGCTAGATGATGTAGAAAGTTCTTTTTTAGAAGTTTATCCTAATCCTGTGGTGAACGATACATTTACTTATTTATTTGTTAATTCATCTAGCTCAAGTGTTAAGCTCTATGACCTTTTAGGAAAGCTATTGTATCAAAAGTCATTAGATAACAATATTGGGTTATATCAATTAAGTATCCCTTATTTAAACAATGGAACTTATCTTTTATCTGTCGAGTCTAGTGATTTGGTGTTAACAAAAAAGATAGTAGTGGTTGACTAACCATTTATCATTTTAAGTATTTTTTTCCCTCTAGCTTTATATCCACAGCTTTTATTATCCATGTTGTTAACCAGAATATGTTTTAATTCATCGTGTATCCATCTTTCTTCCTTTCCTAACACGTAAAGTATATTCATAGAATATGCTTCGACAGCAACCTTTTCTTGACCTAACATCCAGTCAAAACAGCAAGAAATTATTAGGCTTTTGTTTTCTGGCATCAGATATTTTCTAGAATCCCCATTATTGTTGTAATCATCCAACAGGATTTCGCAAATTTTAGCAATAGGTCTTTTTGAACTATCGAACTTTAGTTTGTTCATCTCTGATGTTATTTGATTTAGATATGGGTATATAGTATCTAAAGATTTTTTAGCAACAAATTCTAAAACCCAAGCGGAACGTATAGATAGTTTGTTATTAATTTCAAAAGATACATCAACTAGATGGGGGATGAGTGATGGGTTTTTTTAAAACTAAAAGACAAAGTTTATTTCTGTGTACTCTTGCAGCATTTTTCATGCTAGATAATTCTTCAATAAGAATTTGCTTGTCCACTTATCTAACTTTTAATTCAAACATTTTTTGTTGAGATATAAATCCTTCTAGTTTGTCTCCATTTTTTACTTGAGCAACTCCAGAGGGAGTTCCTGTGAAAATTAAGTCTCCAATTTTAAGAGTATAAAATTGAGATACGTAAGATATGATATCATCAAAACTGAAAATCATATCTTTAGAGTTGCCAGACTGAACAAAATCATTGTTGTTTTTCAGTGAGAAATCAATGTTGTTTAGATCCAATTCGTCTTTATTTAGAAATTCTCTAGAAACAAATGCTGATCCGTCAAATCCTTTAGCTTTTTCCCAAGGAAGTCCTTGGCTTTTTAATTCTTGTTGTAAGTCCCTAGCGGTAAAGTCAATCCCTAAACCTATCTGAGAGTAGTATTTGTGGGCAAAAGATTTCTGAATGTGTTTTCCTAATTTATTTATTTTAATAACTAGTTCAATTTCATGCTGAACGTTATTACTAAAATCTGGAATAAAAAATGGATGACCTTTTGGATTAATTGCAGTATCTGGCTTAAGGAAAACAACTGGTTCTGAAGGGGTGTCGTTTCCTAATTCTTTAGCATGTTGGCTATAGTTACGACCTATACAAATAATTTTCATTTTCTATTTCCTTGATTATCGAATAATTCTTTAAGTTTCTTCTCCACTAAAAGTGCGCCGCCTATTAATCCAGCAACCAAAAAGATAGTAGAATAGAGTATTATATCATCGTTCTCAAAGTCAAGAAATATACCTCCTATTTGGATTGCACAAGTTAAAATAGAAACCAGAAACATTATTTTCGAACTATTAGTATTTGCGAACTTCCATGTATCTAAATTTAGCATAGACATTTTTGTTCTGTGTCCGTAAAGAAGATTTATTTTTTTAGAAGGAAACAGTATGAAAATAATACTAAATAATAGCATTAGAGGTCCAATCAATAAATGTAAAGTCAGATCTGAAATTTCCATATTAACTAAACTTGTCTTTTAACCTTAATTCATTAAGTACTTTCTTAGTATAAAGTGGAAAGTCTGCTTGTTGTATCCATGAGAAATAGCCTGGATTGGTTTCCAAAATACTTTGAACTGTCTTACCTTTGTACTTCCCAAAGGAGAAGCATTCTTGGTTTTCTTCATTCATTATAATGAAACCAGCCATATCTACTGTAGTTCCTCTTTTAGAAAATTCGGAAAGAAAAGAAATGTCATTTTCTAATTCATCGTATTTTTCTATTTGAGCTTCTAAAACTTCGTAGGTTGCAAGAGTATCTGCTTCAGCACTATGTGCGTTTTCTAAATCTTTTTGACAGTAAAATTTATAAGCTGCAGAAAGTGTTCTTTTTTCTAATTTGTGGAATATATTTTGAACATCAACCGCTTTTACCTTTTTAAAATCGAAATCTACTTCCACTCTTATAAATTCTTCAGCCAATAACGGAATGTCAAATTTGTTGGAATTATATCCAGCTAAATCACATCCTTCCATCATTTCTTTTATTTCTTGAGCTAATTCTTTGAAAGTTGGCTCGTTAGCAACTTTTTCGTCTGTTATTCCGTGAACTGCAGTTGTTTCTGCTGGGATAGGAATGGTAGGGTTTACTAACCAAGTTTTACCTTCTTTATTTCCGTTAGGCAAAACTTTAAAAACAGATATTTCTACAATTCTATCTTTTGCTACTTGTACTCCAGTAGTTTCAAGGTCAAAGAATACGATTGGTCGGGTTAGATTTAAAGCCATGAGTAATTATATTTGAGTGTTTGTATCGAAGTTTTCTAAATAATCAGCTACTTTTCTTAAGAAGCTTCCTCCTAAGGCTCCGTCTACAACTCTATGGTCGTAAGACAATGATAAGAACATCATTTGTCTAATTCCAATAGTGTCACCGTCTTTAGTTTCTATTACAGCTGGTTTCTTTTTGATAGATCCTACTGCTAAAATTGCAACTTGAGGTTGGTTAATAATAGGAGTTCCCATTACGTTACCAAACGAACCTACATTTGTTAATGTAAATGTTCCTCCTTGAATATCATCAGGACCAAGTTTGCTGTTTCTAGCTTTTACTGCAAGTTCGTTAACCTTTTTGGTAATACCCATCAGGTTCATTTGATCTGCATTTTTAATTACTGGAACAATTAAATTTCCTGAAGGTAAAGCAGCAGCCATTCCAACATTAATATTTTTATGTTTAATGATGCTCGTTCCTTTAACAGAAACATTAATCATTGGAAAATCTTTAATTGCTTTGGTTACAGCCTCAATAAAAATAGGAGTGAAGGTAATGTTTTCACCTTCTCTCTTTTTAAACGATTCTTTAACACTATTTCTCCAGTTTACTAATCCTGTAACATCAGCTTCAACAAAAGAAGTTACGTGTGGAGAAGTTTGTTTAGACATAACCATGTGGTCTGCGATTAGCTTACGCATTCTGTCCATTTCAATTATTTCGTTGTCACCATTAACTGATGCAACAACAGGAGTTTGTTTTTTAGGTGTTTCTGCTTTAGTAGAAGGTGTTGCAATAGCTTCTGGCTTTGAAGTTGTAGGAGCCTGAGTTTGAGTTCTGCTTTTAATATAAGTTAGAATATCATTTTTAGTTATTCTATTTTCTTTGCCACTTCCTGTAATTTTATCTAATTCAGTAATTGGGATACCTTCTTCAGATGCAATAGACCTAACTAAAGGAGAGTAAAAACGCTCACTTTCTGAATTATCAATGCTAATAGTTTCTTTAATTTCAACTATTTCTTCTTCTATGTTTGCTGCTACAGTCTCCACATTTTCTTCTATAGATGCAGGTTCTTCAGCGCTAGCTTCTCCGTCAGTCTCTATAATAGCGAAAACCTCTCCAACTTTAACCAAATGGTCTACGTCAAAAAGTTTTTGCACTAGCTTTCCTTCTGCAGTTGATGGAACCTCTGAATCTACTTTGTCAGTAGCAATTTCAATAACTGTTTCATCTAGTTCAATAAAATCGCCAATTTCTTTATGCCAGCTGATGATTGTTGCTTCTGCAACACTTTCACCCATTTTAGGCATTATAAGTTCGATTTTCGCCATAGTTTTTAAATAAAAAATTTGATCCGCTAAATTAAAAAATATATCGGATGTAATCTACTTTTTATGTAATAGACGCATAAAAAATAACTTGATTAAGTGTAATAAAATTAAACCGTTTACAAAGAAATTGTAAATAAAAGAGCTGTATTTGAAGTGTTTTTTAGAAAAAATCTTCATAGCTCCGTAAAAGTTAAGAACGTATTTGTATTCTAATTTGTTAGTACTTTCTCCTTTGTAATGAAGTATAGATGTTTTTCCTAAGTAATAATTATCTAATCCAGATTTCTGTATTCTGTAGGATAGATCAATATCTTCTCCATACATAAAGAAACTTTCGTCTAGCAAGCCAACATCATCTAAAATTGTTTTTTTAATCCACATAAAAGCACCAGCTAATGTATCTACTTTGTGGTTTTCGTTTTTATCTAGGTGAGATAGGTAATACTTATTAAAAAAAGGAGAATTCTTAAATAGCCTACTTAGACCAATAATTCTAAAAAAAGACACAGAAGGACTTGGAAAAGATCTTTTGGATTCGGCTAGAAAATCTCCTTGGGCATTTACCATTTTAACTCCTATTGCTCCACAAGTGTTTTTTTGTTTTGAAAAATTCAAACAATAATCTAAGGTGTCTGGATAAACCACCGTATCCGGATTTAAAATAAGAATATATTCTCCTTTAGCTAAATAAATTGCTTGATTGTTTGCGGTAGAAAAACCTACATTTTTTTTATTTTCAATAAGCTTTACGAAAGGAAACTTTTCGCTTACCATTTTACAGGAATTATCTTGTGAGTTATTGTCTACTACAAAAACTTCTGTTTCTATGTTTATAGTTGCTTTCAGTATTGATTCTATACAATCTTCTAAAAGCTTTTCGACATTATAGTTAACTATTACTATTGACAACTCCATCCTGCAAATATAGTTTTTTGCTACAATTAAAATATTAACAATACTGTCAATAACTTGAATAGCTGATGGCGAAATTTTATTTAATAATAATTTAGATTTGTATATATGGAATTTTCATCGAAGTTGATAAGTAACTCAGTAGAGCAATTTTCTAAATTGCCTGGTGTAGGAAAAAAAACGGCATTAAGGTTAACCCTTCATTTGCTAAGATTAGAAAAGGAAGAAGTGGAAGATTTCGGACATTCTTTTATCGATCTAAGAAACAATATTAACTATTGTGTCGACTGTCATAACATTTCTGAAAGTGAGGTTTGTAAGCTATGCTCCAATCCTGAAAGAGAAAGCTCTGTTATCTGTGTTGTAGAAGATATTAGAGATGTAATGGCAATCGAAAGCACTATGCAGTTCAAGGGTAAATACCATGTTTTAGGAGGAATTATTTCTCCTATGGATGGTGTTAGTCCATCTGATATTAATATTGAAAGTCTGGTAGAGAAAGTGTCCAAAGGAACAGTTAAAGAAGTAATAATGGCTCTTTCTACTACGATGGAAGGGGATACTACCAATTTCTATATCTTCAAAAGATTAAACCAATATAATCTTAAAATAAGTGTTATTTCTAGGGGAATATCAGTGGGTGATGAGTTAGAGTATGCCGACGAAATTACACTTGGTAGATCCATTGTTAATAGAACTCCTTACGAAAACAGTCTTACTTAAAAAACTATGTCTCCCATTCTAATTATTGCTATAATAATTGCTTATTTCTTAATGCTAATTTCTATTTCCTTTTTAACAGGTAAAAGCGATAGTAATGAGGCCTTCTTTCTAGGTAATAAGCAATCTCCTTGGTATGTTGTAGCTTTTGGAATGATTGGTGCTAGTTTATCTGGTGTTACTTTCATTTCGGTGCCTGGTTGGGTAGAATCTAGCCAGTTTAGTTATGTTCAGATGGTGATGGGAATGACTGCCGGTTATTTTGTAATTGCTAATGTATTGATGCCTATTTATTACCGATTAAATTTAACTTCTATCTATGGGTATTTAGGTCAGCGATTCGGTAATTCAAGCCACAAGACTGGTGCTTTTTTCTTTTTACTTTCTAGAACTATAGGAGCGTCTTTTCGTCTTTATTTGGTTGCTAACGTTTTACAATTTGCAATTTTTGAAGATCTAAATGTACCTTTCTGGCTAACGGTAACCATTACCATTCTCCTGATTTGGATTTATACTTTCAGAAGTGGGATAAAAACTATTATCTGGACCGATACCTTACAGACTCTTTTTATGCTGTTGGCTGTAGGAGTTAGTATTTGGCTAATTACCGATGATTTAGGCTGGGGCTTAACCGATTTATATACAAATATTTCTGATAGCGACTATAGTCAGGTATTCTTTTGGCAAGGAAAACAACATTTCTTAAAGCAATTTCTTTTTGGTGCATTTTTGGCTATTGTAATGACTGGTTTGGATCAGGATATGATGCAAAAGAATTTAAGTTGCAAGTCTTTAAAAGAAGCACAGAAAAATATGTACTCCTTTAGTTTTGTTTTGATTATAGTAAATATTTTCTTTTTGGCACTTGGAGCTTTACTTTATATATACGCTGAAAAAAACGGAATAGCATTCGATAAAGCGGATGACTTATTCGCCGCTGTTGCTCTTAAAGGTAACTTAGGAGTTGGAGTTGGTATTTTCTTTATTTTGGGATTAATTGCTGCTGCTTATTCTAGCGCTGATTCCGCTCTTACCTCTCTTACGACTTCCTTCTGTGTAGATTTTTTAGCGATCGAAAAAAAGTCCAGTAAAGAGCAAATTTTAACTAGAAAATGGGTACACGTTGGTTTTTCTGTTTTGTTAGTAATTGCGATTCTTATATTCAAAGCAATTAACGATGATAGTGTTGTTTCAGCACTATTTAAAGTAGCAGGATATACTTATGGTCCTTTATTGGGATTGTTTGCTTTTGGAATATTCATGAAACAAAAAATACATGATAATTTCGTTCCTTTGGTAGCAGTTATTTCACCTGTAGCCTGCTATTTCCTACAGTTGTACATACCTTTCGGATTTGAGCTCCTAATGGTCAATGGACTAATTACCTTCTTAGGGTTGTGTCTATTGATTAAAAGAGCTTAAAAACGCTTGTTGACTATTGCTCAGTTAATTGTTTCTTCTTGCTATTTCTGTAAAGAAACCATACAATTGCTGCACCTGAAATAAATAGACAGAAAGAAATTATTTCTGCTTGAGTAATTTCATTTCCGAAAAGGATGTATTTGGTGTTTACTCTAATTTTTTCAATGAAGAATCGTTCTGTTCCGTTTACCATCATGTAAATACCGAATAACATTCCAGGAACTTTTATTCTTTTTCTTATTGTCCATAAAAAAGCGAAAAGCGACAGAGCCATTATTATTTCGTAAAAGGCAGTAGGGAAAACAGGTATTGGTAGTTGATTGCAATAATTACCTATGCAACCTTCGATAGGAACGCCCGCATTTAATACGTTGTTTGGATAGGAGTATGCCCACATCCAGTCTGGTAAGAAGCTCATCCATTCTGGTTTCAATGCTAAATTGTTAACTCCCCAATCGCCATCTCCAGAAAAATGACAACCCATTCTTCCGATTCCGTAAGCAAGCATAAGTGATGGGGCTGCAGCGTCACATAAGTATTTGTAATTGATGTTATATTTTCTAGCATACCAAATTACTGCAGCTGCACCACAGATTAGTCCTCCGTAAAAAGTTAGTCCGCTAAAGCCTAAGAGTTGACCAATAGGATCGGCTATAAAATCATCTATATTTTCTAAGTTGTGAAATATTTTAGCTCCAATTATTCCTGCAACCGCTGCAATTACGGTTATGTTTCCAACTAATTCGAAAGGGCGAATGGTTTCTTTTACAAGTTTTGGTTTTTCTAACTCTTGCTTTTTAGATTCTTTGTGTTTTAAATAAATATTTACAATTAGACCAATAAAACCACCAAGTAATTCTCCTTTTAAAGAAAGTATAACTCCTTGAGGATCATTAACAAGCTGGCTATAGTCGTTAATAATGTAGAGTAGTTTGAATCCTATCAGAAAGCCAACCAATCCAGCCATTATAAAAGTGAAATTATCAAATCGTTTACCAACTAATTTATCTTTAGTAAATGCTTTAATAAGGCCTTCCTTTTCTTTTCTTAATAACTCAAGCTTTAATGTCCAGCTACTAATTATAAATGCTAGAGCAACAAAAAAACCAAATGTTTGAATTGGAAGTGGGAGATTAATTCCAAAAAAATCTTGTAAAAAAAAGCTGATGTTAGGATACATAATTTATTATTAAACAGGCTCGAAAATGAAAACTCCATTTTCGTCCATTTTATTAATTTTTGTTTGTAAAATTTGATTGCTATGTTCTTCTTTAAAAGCTGTTTTAACTCTTAAATAATTTTCAGTGAAACCGAACATATAACCATCTTTATTTTCGTGTTCAAACAGAACGGATCTTGTTGTTCCGATCTGATTTTCATAAAATTGTCTTTTCTTTTTAGCGGATAAAACCCTTAGCATTTTACTACGTTTACTTCTAGTAGCCTTATCAACTACATCTTCCATTATTGCAGCTTCGGTATTGTCTCTTTCGGAATATGAAAACACATGTAAATAAGAAACGTCTAATTCATTTAGAAAGTGATAGGTTTCTAAGAATTTCTCGTCAGTTTCACCAGGGAATCCTACTATTACATCTGCACCAATGCAGCAATGTGGCATTGATTCTTTTATGCTATTTACTCTGTTAACATATAGGTCTGATAGATAACGTCTTTTCATTCTTTTTAATACATCATCGCAGCCAGATTGCAATGGTATGTGGAAGTGAGGCACGAAAGATTTAGATTGGGCTACGTATTTAATAGTTTCGTCCTTAAGTAAGTTTGGTTCAATGGAAGAAATTCTAACTCTACTAATATCTTTTATTTTGTCTAGTTCTTTAACAAGTTCTAGGAAAGTGTGTTCATGGTTTTTGTTTCCTTCTTCGCCTTTGCCGTAGTCACCTATATTTACTCCTGTCAACACGATTTCTTTAATTCCCTTTTCCGAAATTTCTTTAGCGTTTTTAATAACGTTTTCTAACTTATCACTTCTGCTTATTCCTCTTGCAAGAGGAATAGTGCAATAGGTACATTTATAATCACATCCGTCTTGTACTTTTAGAAAAGCACGAGTTCTGTCTCCGAAAGAGTAGGCATCGCTAAAAAAGTTGGCATCATCAATTTCACAAGAATGAATTTGTGTTGTTTCTTTTTTGCTTAAATCGTTTAGGTAGGTATTGAGTTTAAACTTTTCGGTAGCTCCCAATACTAAATCAACTCCATCAATTTGAGCAATTTCTTCTGGTTTCAGTTGAGCGTAACAGCCAATGATTACAATAAAAGCTTGAGGAGATCTTTTAAGAGCGTTTCTAACAATTCGTTTACATTCTCTATCGGCATTTTCTGTAACCGAACAGGTGTTGATTACATAGATGTCAGCATTATCTTCAAAATCAACTTTCTGATAACCGTCTTTAGATACCTGACGAGAAATAGTTGAAGTTTCCGAAAAATTGAGTTTACATCCTTGAGTGTAATAAGCAACTTTTGTAGCGTTTTCTATCATCTTTGCAAAATTAGTTTTTTAACGTTAATAATAAAGCCATTCCATCACTCAATTCTCATTGTAGATTATATCAGATATTGTTACATTTGGATTTATGAACAAGCAACTATATTTATTACCTCTACTATTCATTTTATTTTCTTGTGGACAGGATTTTTCTGATGAAAAGCTATCCATCTTCAAGTATAATGAGGTAGCAGGAATTAATAGTTTAGATCCGGCTTTCGCTAAAGATCAGGCTAGTATATGGGCATGCAGTCAGTTATTTAACGGACTGGTTCAGTTAAATGATAGCTTGTTGGTGAAGCCATCTATAGCTAAAAGTTGGCAGGTTGATGATAATGGAAGTCGTTATACTTTTACATTAAGAGATGATGTCTTGTTCCATGAAAATAAATTATTTACGAATATTAATCAGAGGCGAGTTAGCGCTTATGATTTTGAGTATAGTTTTGCTAGATTGATTGATCCTAAATTGGCTTCTCCTGGTGCTTGGGTGATGTCTAACGTTAAAACTTTTAAAGCAATTAACGATAGTATTTTCTTGATGGAGCTTCACAAGCCATTTCCCCCTTTCTTAGGATTATTGTCAATGCCATATTGTTCTGTAGTTCCTCAAGAAATTATAGACCAAGATGTGTTTGACGAACATCCAGTGGGAACAGGGCCATTTCGTTTTCAGTATTGGAAGCAAAATGTGAAATTAGTCTACAGAAAAAATAGCGATTACTTTGAAAAAGGATTGCCTTATTTAGATGCTATTGCGATCACTTTTATAAAAGATAAACAAACAGCATTTTTAGAATTTCTTAAAGGAAATTTAGATTTTATTTCGGGAATAGATGCTTCTTACAAAGATGAAGTTTTGGATAAGGAAGGGCGTTTGCAAGAGAAGTATAATGATAAAATCAAATTTTATTCCTTACCATATTTAAATACAGAGTATTTAGGGTTTTTAATGGATTCTAGCAATATGTCGTTAAGCAATCAGCTTAAGATTAGAAAAGCAATAAATTATGGCTTTGATAGAAATAAAATGATTCGTTTTCTAAGAAATAATGTTGGTACACCAGCAACCAAAGGGTTTATACCTGAGGGGCTTCCATCTTTTACGGAGACTTTGAATGGTTATGATTATGATCCTGAATTAGCTAGAAAACTAATTCAAGATTGCCAATTAGAGCAAGACCATAATATTGTGTTAAGTACTACTAGTTCTTATTTAGATATTTGTGAGTTTATTCAAAACCAGCTAGGTCAATTGGGCTTAAATATTGAAGTTTCGATAAATCCTCCTTCTACCCATAGGCAGATGGTGGCAACGTCTAAATTAGATTTTTTTAGAGGTTCTTGGATTGCTGACTACGGAGATGGAGAAAATTATTTGGCGCTTTTTTATAGTAAAAATCATAGTCCCAACGGACCAAATTACACCCACTTTTCTAGTAAAAAATATGATTTGCTATATGAGAAGTCTTTATTAGAAAAGTCTATTATTGAAAGGCATGCTTTGTATAATGAAATGGATCAGATTATTGTAGATAATGCTGCAATTGTCCCATTGTATTACGATAGAGTCTTGCGCTTTGTTCAAAACGATATTGTTGGCTTTCAGGGAAATGCAATGAATATGCTTAATTTAAAATCTGTTTCTAGAACTAGTCAAATGATACCGAAATAGGAAAGTGATCGGAAAGTTCTACGTCTAAAGTCTTGTAGTTGTTTATTTTGAATTCCGGGCTCATTAAAATGTAATCAATTCTTAATGCTGGAAATTTACCGTTATAAGTTCTGCCAAATCCATATCCTGTTTTTACAAATGCATCATCCAATCCTTGGGATAGCTGATGGTATGCGTAGGATAGAGGCGTGTCATTAAAGTCACCACAAACAATTATTGGATAAGGAGATTGATCCAAATGTTTTTTAATAGAATTAACCTCGGTTGTTCTTGTTATAAAGGATTTTTTAAGTCTTTTAAAAATATTTTCGGCTCCTTCAACAGACGGGTTTTCTATAAATTGATAGTCTCTGTTTTCGAATGTATTAGATGCTAGGTGAATGTTGTATACTCTTACGGTATCTTCCGATAATAGAATGTCGGAATAAATACAAACATTATTAATGTTTTCTCCAGAAATACTAACAGTACCTTTTTTTATTATTGGATATTTGGAGTAGGTAGCCATTCTCCAATGACTTCTTTTTTTCTGTAATCCTATGTGGCTGTGAGGGTATTTTATTGAAGGAAGAATGTTTGGAGCGTAAAACTCTTGTAGGCAAACTATACTTGAGTTAGATTGATTTATAAAAGAAACAATTTCTTCTTTTATACCCTCTTCTTTTATCCAGTCATACACATTGAATAGTCTAACATTAAAGCTAGTTAAAGAATAAATGGAGTGTTTTTCGTTAGAGTTGTCTTTTAAATTTACTATTGCGCCTATGTGATTATGCCCTAGCGCAATAATTATAAGTGTAGGCCAAAAATGTCTTTTAAATTTAAATATCCAGTAAAATAAGAATAGAAGATTTACAAATAAAAGAAATGGATAGAATAGTCCTAAAAATGCAATTGGCAGCAAGAAAGTTTTTGGGTTGGCGTAAGGAGATAAATAGGAAATAAGTATAGCAAATAAAAAGCAAAAACTTAAGATATAAATAATGCGATTAAAAACTTTCATTTACTTTTTACTTTCTTTAAATAAGATTTCTTTTTCCTTGTCGTTAAGACTTTCATAACCTGATTTAGATATCTTTTCTAAGATTATATTTATTTGATCTTGAGATTTTTTTTTCTCATTTCTCCATGCGTCATCCGTCTTTGCTCTTTTATGAACTGTTTTCAGATTTGGATCTTTGCGAAAGTAATTGACAATACTATCCATCAAATTATTGAACCAGATCGAAATATCTTTTCCTTGTTTTAGTCTGTGGCCGAAATAGAAGCCATAAAAAGCGCCTCCAAGATGAGCAATGTGACCGCCTCCGTTGCTAGATGGTATTAGTATTATGTCAATTATAATAAATGCTATTGCTATATATTTTAATTCAAATTTAGCAACCAAAGGAATAGTTACTCTGTAGTTGGGCGTGTAGGTAGATATTGCTGTTAAAATGGCTAAAACTGCAGCGGATGCGCCAAACGCAAAGCTTTTATTACTACTGTCAAAAGCTTCTAGATAATTAAACGATAAATAGTAAAACAAAGCTCCGAATAAACCGCCGATAACATAGGTGCTTACTAGCTGTTTGCTGTTTAGATATTGAGAAAATATTTTACCATAAAAATACAATCCGATTAGGTTGAAAGTAAGGTGAATAAAGCCTTGATGATAAAACATATGGCTTATTATTGTCCATGGTTTTGTTAGTAGAGAATTAAAATCTGAGCTTAAGGCTAGCCAAGAAATTATGCTAGTGTTTTGAATGGAAAAAAGAAAGAATAGAGTTGCTAGCACTTTGTAAAAAAGAAATACAAATAAATTTAAGTATATAAGCTTACTTAGTAAATCTCCCTTTTTGTAGGATTGATGTATGTCGTTAATAATATTCATTAATAAAAAGTGGTGCTATTTTTTTTCCAATATTTAATTAGAAAATATCCGAATACCATGCCTCCTAGATGTGCAAAGTGTGCTGTGTTGTCACCAGCATTATTTTGAATACCTAGATAGAGTTCTGCTAGTCCGTAGAAAATAACGAAGTACTTTGCTTTCACAGGGATGGCAAAGTATAGATAGATAATAGTATTTGGGAAAAGCATTCCGAAAGCTAAGAGTAGTCCGAATACGGCTCCAGACGCACCAACTGTAGGGGTGTGGTAAAGCGAATTTAATTTTCTTAGCAAAGGGTCTGTGAAGTTTTGATTGTTTTGAAGCGCGTTGTATCCGTCCGAAATAACAGAGTTTATTTGTTGAACAGACATTTGAGCTTCTACTATGGAAATTTGAAATTGACTTACCGCTAAATGAAGTGCGGCTGCTCCAAGTCCTGTTATCATGTAATAAGTTAAAAAACGTTTACTTCCCCAAATGTTTTCTAGCTGATTTCCGAACATCCATAGAGCAAACATATTGAATAGCAAGTGGCTTACACTTCCATGCATAAACATGTGGGTTATTAGTTGGTGTGGTCTAAAGTCTGGAGATTGGAATTGATGTAGGCCCAGATGTTTTACAAGGTTAAGGCCGAAGCTGCTGTCTAAAACATAAGTGGCAAGAAAAAACAAGCCATTTATGATAAGTAGATTTTTTACTATGTCTGGAAGGTAATTAAAACTTGGAGGTCTAAAATTCATCTTTAAAATTTATTGGCTATTTCATCAATAGAGATGGTTATAAAGGTACTCTTTTTGTGAATGCCATTTTTAGGCATTTCTATTTCGAAAAGTTGGTCGATTAGGCTAGACATTTCTAGTTGGTTTAGTTTTCTTCCCGACTTTATCGATGAGCTGACGGCTAGGGCTTTTGCCATTTTTTCATTGTTTTTTAAACTTGAATTGGCTGAATTTTTAAATTCTTCTAAAATTTCATCGAACGACTCTCTTAAGTTTTCCTGATCTAAATCTGAAGGGATTCCTAAGAATACTAAACTACTTTTTCCTAAAAAATCAAAAATAAACCCAGATTCGTTTAATTCATCCGTAATTTCTTTTGCTAGAGAAAAATCTTGAGAAGAAAGCTCTATCGTTTGAGGAAATAATAGTTGTTGAGAGTCAATTTTTTCTTCAAATTGAATGTATTTATTAAATAATATTTTTTGATGGGCTCTTTGTTGATGAATAACCATAAGTCCAGATTTTATAGGAGAGAGGATGTATTTGTCTTGTATTTGAATTAATGATTTTTGAATGTAATCTTCGTTAGTCTCTAACGAAGATTGAACAATTTTATTTTCATTTATTTTCTCTTCTTCCTCATGGTTTAGTTCAAATAGTTTTTCCCAATTTTCATTATTTTTTTTTGATTGTATTGGTGCTGATTTTTTTTCAAAAGGGTTGTAAGTATTGTCAACATTTATTGTTGGTATTTTTAAGTTTACATCTTTTGGTGCAGTAGTGTCAAATGCAGGATCTCTATTGAAATCTAAGCTTGGTGTAATGTTATGTTGTCCTAGCGCGTGCTTTGTGCTTGATCTAAGTATGGCATAAATACTTTTTTCATCTTCAAATTTTATTTCTGTTTTTGTAGGATGAATATTTATGTCAATTAGGGTAGGATCTATTTCAAAAAATAAGAAGTAGGATGGGATTTGTTCTTTTGGAATCAAATCTTGGTAGGCCGATACGATTGCATGATGAAGGTAGCCACTTTTTATAAATCGATTGTTTACAAAAAAGTATTGTTCCCCTCTGGTTTTTCTTGCGAATTCAGGCTTTCCGATAAATCCGCTTATTGTAGTAAAAGTAGTTTCTTCGTTAATCGGAACTAATTTTTCATTGTAATTTCTCCCCATAACAGAGCTGATTCTCTGCCTTAGGTTGCTTTTTTGAAGGTTAAAAACTTCATTGTCGTTGTGGTGAAACGTAAAGCTTATTTGTGGATTTGCTAGACATACTCTAGTAAACTCCTCAATAATGTGTTTTAACTCAACATTGTCACTTTTTAAAAAGTTTCTTCTAGCGGGAACATTAAAGAATAAATTTTTAATGCTAATGGATGTTCCATTGTTGGTTGCACAGTTCTCTTGTGTTTTTAGTTGGCTCCCTTCTATAGATATGAAGGTTCCAAGTTCTGTGTTTTTAGTTTTTGTTTTGAGGTCTACTTGCGATATCGCTGCAATAGAAGCCATCGCTTCGCCTCTAAAGCCCATTGATTTAATAGAGAATAAATCATCAGCTTCTTTTATCTTAGAGGTTGCATGGCGCTCGAAACACATTCTAGCGTCTGTTTCACTCATCCCAGAGCCATTATCAATAATCTGAATTAAAGTTCTTCCGGCATCTTTTATGATTAGCTTAATACTTGTAGCTCTAGAGTCAACCGAATTTTCAATTAATTCTTTAACTGCAGATGCTGGTCGTTGAATAACTTCACCAGCAGCAATTTGGTTTGCAACATGATCAGGTAAGAGTTGTATAATATCAGACATATATTATTTTAAAAGTAAATAACTTATAACTAGCAAAGCTATAACAATTAATAAAATAGTACGGTTAGAATTTTTATTTGATTTAGCACGACTACTAGGCCCCCATGGGTTATCAAATTTTATTGATTCATTTGTGGAGTTATTTTGTTCAATAATTCGTTTTAATTCTTCTTTCCTTTTATTGTAATATCTTGCTTTGAAACTAAATTTACGGTGTGGAGATGATTTAAAAAAGCTTGGTAATTTGGGTGCAATCATAAGTACAAAAATAATCATTTTTAATGTTAAAAGGGTAGGGTAGATGTGTACTGGTTTTTTGTATATTTTTTATTGTGATTGACGACGAATTGATACTTATGTAAACATTAAAAGTTGAAATTTTTATCTGTATTGAGACTAGATTGTTACATTTGTATCAAATAAATCATAACTAACTAAAAATCAATGATTAATATGCATTCACATTAATCCTTAATTTAATTAAATTCATTCTATTTCTTTCATTGTAACCATAATATTGATTCCATTGTTAGTTGTAATTGATTAATTTATGGTTACATTTGTAACACAGCGTTATTATGAAAGATCGTATTCAAAAAATAATCGAAAACTACAATTTAACTTCTAATTCTTTTGCTCAAGAAATAGAAGTTAATCGGTCTACAATATCCCATATTTTAACTGGTAGAAATAAGCCAAGTATTGAAGTTGTTCAGAAAATCTTAAAAAGGTTTAATATCATATCTTCTGACTGGCTTCTGCTTGGAAATGGAAATATGGAAACTTCTAATAATCACAAAGTCCAATCTAATAACTCAATTGTTGCGAATCCTGCAAAAGAGGTAGAGAAAATCATTGTTGTTTATAGCGATCAAACTTTTAAAGAATATAAGCCATCTTAAAATCTCATTTTGTAATTTTGGTTTTCAAACTTTTGATAAATGTATAAGTATCTCGTTAGACCAATTTTATTTCTTTTCAATCCTGAATTTATTCATCATTTTACCTTCAAGGTTTTAAAATTAGCATCCTATATTCCATTTAAAATGAAGTCATGGAATCTTATTTTTAATATTAAAGATGATAAGTTAAAAAGAGATGTTTTAGGATTGACGTTTAATAATCCTGTTGGGCTTGCTGCTGGTTTCGATAAAGATGCTAAACTTTTTGATGAACTAGCTTCTTTCGGTTTTGGTTTTGTTGAAATAGGGACAGTAACTCCATTGCCACAAGATGGTAACCCGAAACCAAGATTATTTAGGTTGCCTCAAGACGAATCTTTAATTAATAGAATGGGGTTTAATAATAGTGGGGTTGATATTGTAGTTGAGAGATTAAAAAACAGAAAATCCTCTGTTATTATTGGTGGAAATATTGGTAAAAACAAAGTTACTCCAAACGACTTAGCATATAAAGATTACGAAATATGCTTTACTAAATTATTTGATTATGTAGATTATTTTGTTGTAAACGTTAGCTCTCCAAACACTCCTGGACTAAGAGAATTACAGGATAAAAAACCATTAACTAAAATTTTAAACGGTTTACAATTTCTAAATAATCAAAAGTCAATTAGAAAACCAATTTTATTGAAAATTGCTCCTGACCTTTCTTTGGAGCAATTAGATGAAATTGTTGAAATTATAAACGAAACTAAATTAGATGGAGTTATCGCCTCTAACACTACTGTTGATAGATCTAATCTTAAGTCAGATCGTACTTTTGTAGAAAACATTGGAAATGGTGGTTTGAGTGGTAAAGCAATTACAAAAAAGTCTACAGATATAATTAAGTATTTATCTCAAAAATCAAAAGGTTCATTTGTGATTATAGGAGTAGGTGGTATCCATTGTGAAAAGGATGCTATTGAAAAATTAGATGCTGGAGCAAGTCTTATCCAGATTTATACAGGATTTGTTTATCAAGGTCCTTCTATTGTTAAAAATATTAACAAGGCACTTTTAAAATTATGAAAATTATAGAATGTCCTAGAGATGCGATGCAGGGTCTTGAAAAGTTTGTTGATACTGACCTTAAAGCTTCCTATATAAACAGACTTTTAAAGGTTGGTTTCGATACTATTGATTTTGGAAGTTTTGTTTCTGAAAAATCCATTCCACAAATGAGAGATACTGCCCAATTAATTACTAAGCTCGATGATAGTCCGACAAAACTTTTAGCCATTATAGCTAACAAAAGAGGAGCCATTGATGCTTGTTCTTTTGATAGAATTAATTATTTGGGATTTCCTTTTTCTATTTCTGAAGAATTTCAAAAAAGAAATACTAATAAGACTATCGAACAGTCATTAATATCTTTAAGCGAAATTCAAGAATTAGCTTTTAAAAATAATAAGTCTTTGGTTGTTTATTTATCCATGGCTTTTGGAAACCCTTACAATGAAAAATGGCATGAAGATATGGTTGCTCTATGGGCTGAAAAAGTAATAGATTTAGGAGTAAATACATTGGCTTTGTCTGATACAATTGGCGTTTCTAATAAATCAAATATAAGATCGCTTTTTCAATTATTGACCACTGAATTCCCTAAAGTAGAATGGGGCGCTCACTTACATACCACAAAGGATAGTTGGAAAGAAAAGGTAGAGTCAGCTTACAATAGTGGTTGCAGAAGGTTTGACGCTGCTATAATGGGTTTTGGCGGCTGCCCTATGGCTTACGATGCTTTAGTAGGAAACTTGGCTACTGAGAGCTTAATTTCTTTCTTGCATGAAAAAAAGATAGACCACAGCATAAATACTTTAGCTTTTGAAAGTGCTTATAATAAGTCCTTAGAGATTTTTAACCATCATTAAGTTTTCTTCTTGATTGTTTCGGTATATTATTTTAACAATATATATGCCATTGTTAAAACCACTCATTTCAATAGATGGCAAATAATCTCCTTTGTAAATCACTTCTCCTAAAATGGAATTGACTTGAATAAATTCAATTTCTTCATTTTCCATAAAACATATCTTATCCTTTACAGGATTTGGGTAGGCTAAAATTTGTTTAATATTTTCTTCTATACTTGATAAATTCTCTATAGATATTGTTTTTGATCCTTGCATATTTGATCCGTCTAGGCTTGTTGCAATAACTAAAATGGAACCAGTTGAAGTAGGGGAAAGTAGTCCGTCTTCATCTATAAATGCAGATCCATCTTGATTTTCAACCGACCATTGAATTTCAATATCTTGTATTTCTTGTGGTATTAAGCTTGCTTGCATTTGAGTGTAGTCATTCAAATCAACTATGTCATTTCCTGTTATGGTATTTACAATAATGTTTTGCAGGCTAAAATATTCTACAATAGTAATTATAGTCTCTCCAGTTGCTTGAGACCCATCGTTTGCACTTGCTACAACTTTCACTGTCCCTAAGCTCATTGGACTAATCAAGCCAGTTTCAGAAATGTTTGCTGTTCCGCTTAATGGCTCAATACTCCAAGTGACTGAGGTGTCATTAGCAAAAGATGGAAATATATCGGCTATCATTTGAAGTGTTTGAGAAGTAGAAACATTTTCAAAATTATAGAAATTTCGAACTATGACAGAGTCTACTAGAGTAATTGGGTCATTTATTTCTATTATCAAACTATCACTAATGTTTGTTCCATCCGTAGTTACGGCTTTGATGCAGACTAATCCTATGTTTTGCCCGCTAAAAAGCCCGTTTTGGTCAATTAATCCTGATCCAGTTATATTTGTCACGCTCCAAGCTAAAGAGTCGTTTGTAGGATTAGCAGGAAGTAAATTTGTTCCTATTTGTAAATCAGTATTAAGTACAAGTTGATTCTCTCCGTTGACACTAAATATTTCAAGATCAGTTACGAAAGTTGGACTAATAACAAGTACTGAAATTTGACCTGTATTTCCCGATCCATCATTAGGAATAGCATTTACTAAAATCGTTCCTGGTGTTATTCCATACACTACTCCGTTTTGATCTATTGTTCCAGTTCCTGTCTGATTTTCTCTTTCCCAAAATAAAGACATATCAGTGGCATTGATTGGAAGTATTACTGCTTCTAGTTCAAGACTTTCACCAATTAAAACTTCTGCAACTCCGCTGACTGCTTGTAAGTTTATAGATTCAATGAGAACATTTTGAATACCAACTTCTCCAGCATCTATGTTTGCGTCCGGAGTAGAGTTGTAGGCATATTCTTTAATAATTAAATTATCATCATCGAAATCCAATAAAATCCAGCCATAATAAAATTGACCATTTTTTTCAAATCTTACTCCAGCATATGTGTCCATTATTATACCAGAAAAATTAAAATTAAATGTATCCATTATTATTGGAAATGGACTTGATGAAGCAAAGCTTTCTCCAGGACCTATGTTGTCTCCTGAAAGCAAAACATTAAGATAATTTCCTCCATTCGGACTAATTAAAGAATCTTCAATTAATTCATTATTGGTATTGGTATATGTTAACCTTAAAGTAGCAGAAAGCCAATTCCACTCTAAATTAAAATCATTTGTTCCATCATTGTCCATGTCAATTGGGTATGAATTCGTAGAGCCAGGAGAGCTATCATCTAATAAAAGACTAAAATCCGGTGAAATATCTGTGTATATTATTTGAGCATTTGTTGCCAGCACACATAAAGCTAGAATTATAATTATATTAAGTTTTTTCATTTTTATTGATTTAATAATATTTTTCTTGTTATTTCTGTTTGTTCGCTAGCATTTTTATAGAAAAATTCAAATCTACTAACATATACTCCAGATTGGCACTTTACATTATTACAGCTACCATCCCATTTATTGTTTTGGTCTGTACTTTCAAAAATTATATTACCCCATTTATCAAATATTTTATGTTTAAACCTGTAAACATCACAATTGAATTGATATTGGTAATAATCATTTAATAAGTCTTTGTTTGGTGAGAAGGCGTTGGGAATGAAAGCTTTGCAATTACAATTTTCAATCTCTACACTAATTGTGTCAACTGTAAATCCACATTTATTAGATAGCCTAACCCAATAATCGCCTTTGCCTTCTACTGATGTTATAGTGTCTTCTGAAAAGTTGTGCCATAAGATTGATTCATAAGATTCTCCAGAAACCTTTATATCTATTGATTCGTTTTCGCATATTATAGTGTCTTTAGAAATGGATGTTATTATAGGGATGAGTTTGACTTTTATTTTTATTGTATCCGAATACATTTTGCAGCCATCTAGAGTAACGTTTAGCCATTGTTCGCTGTTGTAGTTAGCTATTTTTATTGGTTCTTTAAATCCATCAAACCAAGAATAGTCATCATATATAGTATCAACCATTAGAAAAAAAGGTTCGCCATCACAAATTGTTGTGTCATTTCCTAGTTTAATTCTTGACCTAGAACGAACTATAATAGAGTCTTTACTTACACACTGATCAAGTGCTACTTCTAGAGTATATAAACCTTCATTCTTTACGCTGAAGTTATCTAAGGTAGAACCATCTTGCCATTTGAAGCTAGTGCCATTAGTTTCTGCTGTTAATATAAAATCAAGCTCCTCATTACATATAATAGTATCATTTCCTAGCTCAACAATTGGCATAGGCTTGTTGTTTATATAAATAGTATCATAACTATAGCATCCAAGGTTGTTAACCTCTACATTGTAATACCCTGTGTCTGTAACTAAAAAACTATTCAGATTTGAACCGTCTTGCCATTTGTATACTACATTTGATGTGTTTTCTATATTTAGTAGCTCAATGTCTCCGACACATATACTTAAATCAGGACCTAGGTCTGGATTTCCAAACGGAATTATATTTAGAGTAATTGTATCAGTTACTATAATGAAATTATTAAAGTTTATTTCTACGTAATGGTTACTTTGCTCGTTTAAATAATTGCTTGAGTTTATCGAGTTATCATTCCATAGAAAACTTACTTCATCTAATTCGTAGTTTACATTAGTGCTGTCACCAAAACAAATATCAATATTGTTGTTTTTAGAAATTGTTTGAAGCTGTATATTATCAACAAATGAGTTTAATCCAGTTCCTTGACGTATATATATTCCATCTAAATTTGCTGGATTACTAGGGTTTTCTCCATTTACTACTAAGTCTGCATTTATGTTTTGAAGTGAGGGTATTATTTGCCAATTTTCTGTCAATCCGAATTCTTTGTAAAAGACGCTTATTGAACCATGGTTGTTATTAGCAACAAAATCTACAAACACTCTATATTCGGCAATGTTGTTAGTAGGGAGTGGACAGCTAGCGACTGGATCATAGCTATTGGTATATAGTTCTAAGATATAGTTTCCGAAAGCATCCATTTTGGTAATCAGACCTAAACCTAATTCGTCATTGTCAGAAGTCATGCAGTCAATAGCGTAATCTCCATCGTTGTTTTTGTCATAGGCGAGTCTTAATTCTTTGTATTCAAGACCATTTCCGAATACAAAATCGAAAAATAAATACTTTTCGTTCTCAAGATTTGGGATAGACCAATTTTGGTTGTTTTTTCTAGAAGCTGTTGAGAATTGACCAGGATTATAGCCGTTGAATACTATTGCTTTCTCGTTGTTATAGCTTCCTAAATTAGGGGTGTTTAATACTTCTGTAGGGATTTCTGACCCTGGAGCTGCAGGACAGACATTAAAAGTTGTTAAAGTTGAAAAGTTGGAGTAAATGACCCAATTGTCTTGATTGTTAAGGCTTCCAAAAGTTAAATTTTCAAAATTATATTCTTTGTAAAATTGAGAGTAGGAGCTAAAAAAAGAAAACAGAAGTATAAAAATACAGTTAAGTTTTTTCATTTATTAAGTATTTGGCGTTTAAGAATATTTAAGAGTATAAATATAGCGTTAAATATTTAAATATTTAAATATTTAACTTAATTTCGCAATTCAATTTTGGTCATGTCTTTGAATGAAAAGATAGGTTAAAAGGGAAGGAGGTGTAAATCCTCAACTGTACTCGCAGCTGTAAGCTCTGTATTTTTGAATATTCTAACAACCACTGTGTATCGGGAAGGTTTTTCAAAATGGAGTAAGTCAGAAGACCTGCCATTGTTGCTATTTATAAATAACTTCGAGATTAAAGTTTTTTATGACAGTCTACTAATTAATAAATTTTTACACATGAAAATTTCCGTTTACCTATTGCTATTGCTTTCTTTGAATGTTTTTAGTCAAGATTATGTCCATCAAGTCTTGGTTTTGAATGAAGGATATTTTAATTACGCTGATTCTGAAATAGTTGTTCCTGTAACTATAGGCAGCTATGATCCTAATACTGAAATTTACACATCATTACATACTGTTGAAGGAGCTAGATTTGCATCAGACATAGTTATTAATGATGGTTTTTATTATGTTGCAGCTGATACACTTCTTTTAAAGTACGATTTAGCAACAAATGAGTTGTTGAATTCTACAACTGTTCCTGGTATCAGGAATATTGCAATTTATGAGGATAATATAATTGTTACAAGAGGAGAGTATTTGGTGAGCTATTCTAGTTATCTTCAGGTTTACTCTGCAAATGATCTTAGTTTTTCTAATGAGTTAGATACCGTTAATGGCCCTAAATGGGCTTCTCAAAATTTAATTGTAAGAGATGATATCGTTTACGTTGCAATTAACAATGGTTTTGAATGGTCTAACGAAAAAGGAATTGTCGGAATGTTGGATATGTCTAATATGGAATACATTAACGAAATAGATCTTGGATTTGATGCTAGAAACATTGATAACATGATGACAGACGGAGAGTTTATTTACACTGTAAATAATAAAGATTGGTCTGGAGCTTCTATTTCTAAATTAGATCTATCTGATAATAGTAGCATTACAACCAACATCGCAAGTGCAAGTACTGGTTGTGGTACATCTTCTTTTAGAGGAGATAAGTTAGTTTATCAAATATCTAGTACTTCAGAATTATTCGAATGGGATCCGGAATTATTGAGTGATAATGGAACTTTGTTAGAAATCAATCAAGCGTTTTATGACTTGTCTTATGATTACACGAATCAATATCTATACGCTAGTGTAACGGACTATACTTCATTTGGAAAGGTTTCTATTTATGATAATCAAAACGAATTAGTAGGCGAGTTTGATTGTGGAGTTTCCCCGGGAACTATGGCTTTTGACGTTAGAAATCTAACAGGAATTTCTAATTATTCATTAGATGCAAAAGACGCTAACTTAACTTTTGATCTTAAAGGAAATAAAGTAGATGATTTGAAAAATGCTAGTTCTGGAATTTACATTCAGAATGGTAAGAAAATTTTCATCTCAAAAAAGTAATAGCGTTTAATTTCTTGCTTAAGATTTTTATAATTTTGTATTTTTACTAAATGTTAGAACTATCAGCAATAATCGTATTTGGTATTTTCGCTCAGTGGATCGCCTGGAGGATGAAAATACCCGCTATTTTCCCTCTAATATTATTAGGTCTATTTCTTGGGCCATTATCTAAAGTGATTCTTGGTTTAGATGAGAAGTGGATTAATCCTGAAAATATCTTTGCTGGTAAGACGATGTATTATTTCGTTTCTTTATCGGTAGGGATAATACTTTTTGAAGGTGGTCTGACTTTAAAGTTTAAAGAAGTAAGAAAATTAGCAGGAGTAGTAAGAAACCTATTGTTCTTCGGAACAATTATAATGCTTCTTGGTGGTGCTATTGCAGCCCACTATTTTATTGGAATGGATTATAAGGTGGCCTTATTGTTCGGCTCATTGATTATTGTTACAGGGCCAACAGTTATTGCTCCAATTTTACAAAGTGTTAAACCCAAAAAAAATATTAGTACCATTTTAAAATGGGAAGGTATTGTTATTGATCCAATAGGGGCTTTAGTTGCTGTTTTGGTTTATGAACTTCTTTTTGTTTCGACGATGGGAGTTGGAGGTGATCATTCTTTGGGTCTGACTCAAGTAGCTTTAAAAACTTTCTCACTAACATTATGTGTTGGTACATTTTTTGGGCTTTTCTCAGGATGGACTTTACACTCTTTATTGAAAAGAGATTTGATTCCTCATTTTTTAATTAATGTTGTATCTCTTGGTTTTGTAATTTTCGCTTTTGCTGGGGCTGATACCTTACAAGCTGAGTCAGGTCTTTTATCGGTAACTGTAATGGGTATTTTATTAGGAAACATTAAAACACCTAACATTGATAAAATATTAGACTTTAAAGAAAGTTTAACGGTAATTCTAATTTCTGTTTTATTCATAATTCTTTCTGCAAAAATTGATTTAGAACAATTACAAAAACTTGAAATCAATTCAATTTATATTTTCTTAATTGTTGTGTTTGTTCTTCGTCCTATTGTTGTTTGGATAAGCTCTATTAAGTCCGATTTAAATTGGAGAGAAAAAGCTTTCATCGCTTGGGTTGGTCCTAAAGGAATTGTTGCTGCTGCCGTAGCTTCTTTATTCTCTCTTTATCTTTTAAACTCCGATAAAATTGTTTTACCAGATGATCTTAGAGAAGATGTAGAAATGTTAGTTCCTCTTACCTTCATGATTATATTAGGAACAGTTACTTTAAATGGTTTGTCAGCTAAGTTAGTTGCTAGGTTATTGGGCGTAATTAAGAAAGATAGAAATGGTGTTGTTTTTGTTGGAGCAAATGAAGGCTCCATTTCAATAGCCAAGTATCTAGATAGCAATGATATTAACACTTCTCTGATTGATTTGTCAAAAGAAAATGTTCGTTTAGCAAAGGCTCAAGGTCTTAATGTTGAAGAGCGTAATATTTTAGCAGACGACCAAGATAATATTGATATAGAAGACGCTGGTCATTTGTTAGCATTAACATCTAGTAATGATGTCAATATTTTTGCGTGTAGAAAACTAAAGCACAGCATAGGAGATTCTAGAGTATATAGACTAATTACAATTAACGAGATTAAATTTGAAGCTTTATCAAAACCTCAAAACGTTTTGTTTTCTGGAGATTCCGATTACATAAAATTAATCGAAATGGTTAGGGCGTACCCTGATTTAAAAGAAATAAGTATAGAATCTAAAGAACAGTTTAGTTTGCTAACTTCCACAAACACTGACTTTGTTCCTGTTTTAATTAGAAACGGTCATAAAATTCAATTTATAACTGTCAACTTTGATTATCAATTTGAAAAAGACGACTGTTTAGCTTACATAGGAAAATTATAAAATTTCAATGAAAAACATAGCATTACATTCTACTCATGAAAAATTGGGTGCAAAAATGGTTCCTTTTGCAGGTTATAACATGCCTGTTCAATATACAGGAGTAAAAGATGAACATTTAGCAGTCCGTTCTTCTGTAGGTGTCTTTGATGTTTCTCACATGGGTGAATTTATGATTGAAGGACCTGATGCGTTAGATTTTATTCAGAGAGTAACCTCTAATGACGTTTCAGCTTTAGTAGACGGTCAAGTTCAATACTCTTGTTTTCCTAACTTAGAAGGAGGGATAGTCGATGATTTGCTTGTTTACCGTTTTAATAGTCAAAAATTTATGTTAGTTGTTAATGCATCAAATATTGATAAAGATTTAAGCTGGATAAGCAAGTTTAATAATGGATCAAAAATTACTGACATTTCTGACAAGATGTCTTTGTTGGCAGTACAAGGGCCAAATGCTATAAACGCTCTAAAATCTTTAACAAAGCTCGATCTTACATCTATTCCTTTTTACACTTTTAAAGAAGGTGATTTTTGTGGTCTTGAAAATGTAATTGTTTCTGCTACTGGCTATACTGGTTCTGGAGGTTTTGAAATTTATTTTCCAAATGAGCATGCACAAGAAATTTGGGATAAAGTTTTTGAATCGGGTAGAGAGTATGACATTAAGCCTGCTGGTTTAGCAGCTAGAGATACATTAAGGTTAGAAATGGGTTATTGTTTATATGGTAATGATATTAACGATTCTATATCTCCTCTTGAAGCTGGTTTAGGCTGGATTACAAAATTTAATAATTCGTTTAATAATTCTGATTACTTAAAAGCTCAAAAAGAAAACGGATTAGAAAAGAAAAGAGTCGGATTTGAGCTTGTTGAAAGGGGTATACCTAGAAAAGACTACCAAGTTTATGATGATAATGATAATGTTATTGGATTTGTAACTTCTGGCACTATGTCACCATCTCTAGATAAAGCAATTGGAATGGGTTATGTTAATACTGCTTTTGCTAAATCTGATACAGAGATCTATATTTCTATAAGAAATAAAAAAATTAAAGCTAAAATTTGTAAGCTACCTTTCTTTAAATAGAATTAAATTATGAGAAAGAACGATATTAAAGTTTGTTTAACTCCAGCTCTTTTTGAGCTCTACTCTGACAGAAAGAGTGTAGTAGTTGTGGTTGATATTCTTAGAGCTACATCTGCAATGTGCATTGCTATTGAAAGAGGTGTTGAAAAGATCATTCCTGTATCGACAGTTGAAGAAGCGCTAGACTATAAAGGAAGAGATAATCATATTTTAGCTGCTGAAAGGAACGGTAAAATTGTTTCTGGTTTTGACTATGGAAATTCTCCTTTAACATATTTAAATGAAGATATTAAAGGAAAAACTTTAGTGGTAACTACAACCAATGGTACTAAAGCTATAAATATTGCTAAAGTGGATCATCATGTTGTAATCGGCTCGTTTTTAAACATTAACTCATTAACTGAATACTTGTCTGATTTAAATAAAGATATAATTATTTTATGTGCAGGATGGAAAAATGATTTCTGTTTAGAAGATACAATGTTTGCGGGTGCTTTAATTGATCAATTAGTTGAGACAAATAATTTTCAACATACTTCTGATTCGTGCTCTGTAGCAAGTTTAATCTACAAAACAGCAGAAAATGATATGTTTGATTTTCTAGAAGATTCTCAACATAGAAAAAGATTATCTGATTTAAACATCAATGATGATGTGTCTTATTGTCTTAAAAGAAATGAAACTAATCTGATTCCAATAATAGTTGAGAATCAGATAGAAGCCTTTAAATGAAATACTTCTCAATAATATTACTTTTATCTTTTAGCTCAAACTTTTCAACCTCTTGGGGATTTTTTGCTCATAAGTTGATAAATAAACATGCTGTTTATTCTCTTCCCCAATCAATGAATACTTTTTACATTAACAATATTGATTTGTTAGAAGAAAAGGCTGTTGACGCCGATAAAAGAAGGTATTCAGATAAAGATGAAGCTCATAAACACTACATTGATATTGACTATTATAGTGTCGATTCCCCTTTTGTTGTTATGCCTCGTTATAAAAAAGATGCTATTGCTAAATTCTCATTAGATACATTAGAAGCTTATGGGATTTTGCCTTGGCATATTAATTATTGTTATTATGAATTAGTTAAAGCAATGAAAAGTAAGGATGCTCAAAAGGTGATTTATTTATCTGCAGATTTAGGTCATTATATAGCAGATGCTAATGTACCATTACATACTACGCTTAATTACGATGGTCAATTAACTAATCAGGATGGTATTCATGCTTTTTGGTAATCAAGACTTCCAGAGTTGTTTCATTCGAACTATAATTTAATAGTTCCTAAAATAGAATATATAGATAATGTATTGGACAGGGTTTGGCAAACTGTTGAAGCAAGCCATAATGCTAAAGATTCTGTTTTGTTATTGGAGCAAAAACTTAGGAAAAATTATGATGAAGATAAAATATATAGTTTCGAAGCAAAAGGAGGGAGGTCTAACGGAGTTTATTCAAAAGAATACTCTAAAGACTACCATGATTTAATGAATGGACTAGTAGAACGTCAAATGAGAAAATCAATTCATTTAACAAGCTCTGTATGGTTTACTGCATGGGTAGATGCAGGTCAACCAAATATGAATAATTGGGAATAACTATTTTTTAAAAGTAGAAAGAAAGTCCTAATGAGAAGTTGATTCCACTAGATTTCATTGTTCTTGTAGTTGTTTGTTCTCCTAAGTCATTTATGCTTAAAATCGGATGAAGCGTAGACTCAACCAATTCAGATTTATAGTCAGACATAAAGTAGTTGAACTGTGGCTCTAAAAAAAAGTGTTCAGAAAGACTCATTGAATAACCCAATCCAAAGTTAATTTTTGAAGAGGTGATATCTGTCAAAGTTGTTGTATTACTTACTGCTTCTTTTATTTCTTCGCTACCCATTCCTATTTGATAAGAACCATCAACAAACAATAAATTACCGTTTTTAAGTGTGTGGTAATACCTAACGAATGGTGTTATATTAAGCATCGTTAGCGAAGTTGTAAGGTTTGTATTTACAGAAGCAGCAATTAAGCTATATAGTTCGTAGTAATTATTAGCATATGTTGCACCCATGGACTCTACATCAGGTAGGCCGTTAAACCAAACTCCCATTAAGCTATCTGCTAAATCAGCATTAGCAACTTGAGAGTCAGTACCAGTTCTGAATACAGTATTTCTAGAAGTAAATCCAAATCCTAAACCAGCTTGGAAATTCTTGTCAATAAAATAACCTGTTCTGAAGCTAAAATCTATATCAGTAGCTTTATCTTCTACAAGATTGTAAGTATAAGGAAACAAAAAACCTAAATTCAGTGAATCTGTAGCGGTTACTAGTGTGTCATTAAAGCCTGTGAAAGTTGCGTCAATTGTATTTTCAGAGCCATTAGAAGATGTAAATCCTAATGTTGAACTAGAAGCACCAAGATACCAATCGCCTTTTTCTTGTTGAGCAAAAGAGTTGAAGCTTAAAATTAATGCTGAAATAAATAGAATCTTTTTCATAATGGGTTTTGTTTACGATGCGAATATACTCAAAAAAAGAATTATTGGTTAAGCATTACTGGCATGACTAACATTAAAATATCTTCTCCTTCTTTAGTGTTGTCTTGTGGAATCAAAATACCAGCACGATTTGGTGCGCTTAGTTCAAGGTTGACTTGCTCGGAATCTAGATTGTTAATCATTTCAAGTAAAAACTTTGAATTAAAGCCAATTTCGATATCTTCTCCAGCATATTGGCAGCTTAATCTTTCGTGAGCTTCATTTGAAAAGTCAATATCTTCAGAAGAAATGCTTAATTCTGTACCAGCAATCTTTAACCTTACCTGATGAGTAGACTTGTTTGCGAAAATTGCAACTCTTCTTAAAGAGTTATAGAAAGATAATCTGTCAATTGTCATTACATTAGGATTGTCTTTTGGAATAACGGCTTCGTAGTTAGGGTATTTCCCATCTATTAAACGACAAATTAATTCAATGTCATCAAATACAAAGTATGCGTTAGTAGAGTTATATTCTATTTTAACATCTGTGTCTTTAGTAATGTTGTTTTTTAATAGCGTTAAAGGCTTTTTAGGAAGTATGAATGAAGTAGTTTCTTCTGCACTTGCATCACTTCTTTTGTATTTAACTAGTTTGTGAGCATCCGTAGCAACGAAAATACATCCGTCTTGAGATAACTCACAAAAAACACCAGACATAATCGGTCTTAAATCGTCGTTTCCAGTAGCAAAAATAGTATTGTTAATAGCGTCAGAAAGTAATTGAGACTTAATTATAGTAGAAGAGGCAGAAGTCATTTTGGGTGTCTTAGGAAACTCTTCTCCATTATGACCAGCTAGTTTGTATTTTCCGTTCTCAGAACCAATTTCTATTCCAAAATTATTTTCGTCAACTAAGAAAGTTAATGGTTGATCCGAAAAAGTTTTTAAAGTATCAATAAGTAACTTTGCAGGAATAGCAATTTTACCATCTGTGTCTGCATTAGAATCAGCCACTTTAGTTTTCATCGTAGTTTCTAAGTCAGAAGCCGAAACGGTTAAAACGTTTTCAGATATTTCAAAAAGGAAATTGTCTAAAATTGGTAATGTATTACTAGAGTTTAATACACCACTTATAGATTGTAGTTGTTTTAATAACTGTGAACTAGATACTATGAATTTCATTGGATGAATGATTTAAATTTAAAACAAATATAATTTTTTAAATCTAGTGATTGGATTTATTTTATCAACTACTTTTCAACAGGAATCAGATTCGGATTTAATAATAATTGATTAAAAGTATAAAACTGAATTAACAACAAATCATCGTTGACATGAGCGAAAAACCTATCTTGATCATAGCTTAGTTTTAGACCATTCATATCTAAATACTCATCTCTTTTAGGAGATTTATGAAAAGTATTAAATTCAATAACTTCGTTTTCTTGAGAATTAATTTTAATGGTATGAAAAGGTTTGCTATTTATTATTGAATCTTTTTTGGAGAAATTGTTCATAAATCCTTCGCAATTTACTTTTCTAAAAAGGTTAAAATATTTGTTAGAAAACTCCGATGAAATATTTTGTTTTGATTCTTGTTGCTGAAGAATAAAGCTTTCTTGTTCTTTAGTTATTTTGTAGTTCTTTGTAGAGTCATCGTGATTTATGATTTCAATAGAATTAATTTTTTTCGGATTTAATTTAACAAAGCTTCTGTCTCTCCATAAATCTAAATTAATACTTGCTCCGTCTATATTATATCTAGGAGCTAGAAAGCCGTTAAAACCAGGTATATACATTACAAATGCTTTTGATGAATTCTCTAAAAGCATAAAACTTCCTATCATATTAGGGCCAGGACTTCCTATATAGTAGGTTTTGTTTGGTTTCTTTCCGTCATTTAAAAATATTTCAATTTTCACGGCTTTAGAAGCTAGGTTTTTAATCACATTGTTATGCATGGAGTTACTTACCGGATAATTTACTTCAATGCTTTTAATAGTGGTTAAAAGAGTTTTTATTGCATCTTCTCTAGGTGAATATTTATCATTAACTACCCAGCCTTTTTCTGTTCTTGTTAGAGTGATGTCATTACCAAATTTATCTGCTAAGAATATTTTTGAAATTGAGGATGTGTCTTCAATAGCAAAATCTCTAAGTTCTTGCTTAACATTGCTTTTTTTGTCGTTTAATAATAGAATTGCAGTTACTATGATTAATGCAATTAATAATAAGTAAGATTTTTTCATTGATATTTCTTTTTTCTTATAAATGATAAACTAAAATATAATAAGGATATGATAATTAAAGGAAGTAAAAAGTTAATTAGTTGCCATTTTAATTTATCGTCAACTATCTTATTTCTATCTAAAAGACGGATAGTATATTGCTTAGAGTTAATGTTAATTAAGTCCTCATTTCCTAGTAGGAAATGCATGCAGTTAATAATAAAATCTTTGTTGCCATTATACTGTGATTTATTGAAATGATTATATCCTAAAGGATAAGATAACCCATTAGAATTAACATGGTTTTTTATAATATCACCATCACTAATCACAATCATTTTGTTTTCTCCACTGATATTATTGTATTTAATACTTGAAGTCGGAGTTAGTCTGTTTTCAAAAACAGAATTAAATTTCCCCTCTAGTAAAATAGCCGATATCTTATCTTTAGTCTGAAAGCCTTTAATATTTGGTTCACTGTTTAAAATATTCAAACTAACTCTATGTGGAGACTTTACAACCTTAGAATATGGAGAGCAAAATAGTAAAGGAGTCTTTCTTATTCCTAAAGATTTTACGGTGTCAATAGTGCTGACAAATGAAGATTTTATCGCGTCTAAATTTTTAACTATTGGATGTTTTAATTTTGCAATAAATAAAGGATTGTATACCCACGGAAAAAGTTTTCTTTGAGGAGTGTCACCATTTTGACCAACCACAATTGGTATCTGGTCTGATTGCATATCCATTATTAAATCAGAATTTATTCTAATTCCGAATTTGAACATTATATCATCTAAATTTAAGGATAGGGGAAGAGCAGTAGAGTAACTACTTGTAGTTTTTAGGCTATCCATATCCATCGCAACACCATCAATAAGCCAAAGAACTTTACCATTATTCATGACGTACTGATCCAAAACAAATTTGTCTAGTTCGTTAAATGGAATGGTAGGCTTTGCAATTATTAGAGCATCAAACTCCTGTATTTTTGCTAATTGTTTGTTAAGGTTTGGATTGTTGTTTTCATCAAGTTCATATTCTTTTAAATTAAAGAACTCCACAGAAAAGAATTCAGATAAAGAGTTTCTAGTAGTTCCTAATGAGTTGTTTATGTCTGATAAATAAGGGTCATCTAGTTGACCATTACCACTCAAAAAAGCAATTTTTTTACTTCTATTATTTATTAATTTGAAGATGGATTTTGAAAATTCGAATTCTAAATTCTCAATTGAGTTATTCAATGAAATTTCAGGCCTAGCACCAAACTGATTTAAAAGCAAGTTGAGCGAGGTATTCTTGTTTTTATAATTTATAACTGCTCCAGGAAAAATTATTTTTTGACTAGTGCCATCTTTTTGACGAATCTCTAAATTGGTTGGTTTTAATCCTTGATCGATTAATTGTTTGTATAATTTGTTTTTACTGGCCTCATCTCTATCGCTTGGGTTGATAAATTTAAATTCAATAAAATCGGAGTAGTCTGAAAACTCTTCTAATAAGTTATATGATGCATTTTTAAGTTGTTCGAAGCCAGCAGGGAAGTCGCCATCCAAATATACTTTAATGTAAAGTATATCATCCACCTGACTTAATAGCTCTTTAGTTGCATCATCAATAGAATGCTTGTTTTCTTGAGTTAAATCTAACCTGAAATATAAAAAACTTGCAATTACATTAATTAAAATCAGAATGATAATATGGATGCTATATCTAAATCTATTCATGACCTTTTTCTTTTTTATTATCAATTGTATTAATAGTCAATAATATAAATAGAGCGTTTACACTTATGAAGTAAATAATGTCTCTAGAGTCAATAATTCCTTTGCTTAAAGAATTGTAGTGGTGATTAATTCCTAAATAATCAATTAGCAAATTGATTTGGCCATTGCTAAATAAGGATGCTATTAAATCAAAACCTTGATAAATAAAAGCGCTTATTATCATAGAAAGAATAAGTGTGATAATCGGATTGTTACTTAAAGATGAGGCAAAGGTTCCAATAGATACAAAAGAACTAGCTAAAAAGAATAGACCTAGATAAGATCCCAAAATTCCTCCTCTATCGACATTGCCAGTTATTTCTGACAGATGATAAATACTTATGTAATATATAATAGTATGTAAAATAGCCAGACAAACTAAGATTATTCCTGATAGGTATTTTGAAAAAACAATTTGAAAATTAGTTAGAGGTTTTGTTAATAGAGTTTCTATAGTTCCGTCTTTAAATTCGTCAGAAAAAAGTCTCATAGTTAAAGCTGGAATAAAAATCATGAATAGGACAGGAGAAATAATAAATAATCCGTCTAACTGAGCATATTCTGATTCAATTATGTTGTAAGCACCAGGAAATAGCCAAAGAATTATACTATTTAGAGCTAAATAACTAAAAAGAATTATTAGGCCACTTGGGTGACATAAAAATGTACTAATCTCTTTTTTAAGTAATGAAAACATTTTGTAATCTATTAAATAATACTAACACTCCAAGCGAGTGGTTTATTGTTGAAATATGTTTTTGTTTCTGACCAAACTTGATTAAATAAAGCGGACTTTCTATAATTGTTTAAGTTTTCTTCTTTATTCCAGCAACTGTAGGTAAAAAACACATTTTTATCGTTAATATCTTGAAGTATTTCTAGAGAAATACATCCGTTCGAACTAGCAATTTTCTTTCTATTCTTTTCAATTAAAGAGATAAAATCATTTATTTTATCTTCTTTAAATTCCATTTTTACAATTCTTTTAATCATGAAACTCGATTCTTATAATATCATTTAATGTAATTCCCATTAATGAAGAGGCAGAACCTTGATTCATTGAAATAGATAATAATCCATCGCAAACAAATAAAGCTGTAGCTTCTCCTACGGGAACATCATTATACTTTTTAAACACCTTTTCAATTACGTAATAATTTCGTTTACCAACATAAATCTTGTAATTTCTTCCTTTAGAAATATCAGAAATCAGGGTGCTCTTAATATTGGTAATTGCATTTCCGTAATTATCAATATGAATTACGCTTCCTCGAATTACATTTTTATCAAATAATGGCTGAAAATTTGTTTTCTTAATAGCGTAATCTTTTACTTCTGTTCCAATCAATTCTAAGGTTCCTCCTCTAGCAATATGACAAGCAGCTTTTGCGAAAACATCTTTAGTAGGAAAGTTTTGATTATCACTATCTTGTGAGATAGTTAATTCTACAATTTTATCAGGGATGATATCCAAAATTAAAGGAAGTATTCCGTTGTCAGCACAAATAAAATAATGGCCGTTTGCGTATACAGCTAAATGACTTATAGTTGTAGTTGTTTCGGCATCAACTCCAATAATATGAATAGAGCCAGAAGGAAATTCTTGATAAACATTTTTTAAAACAAAAGCAGCATGTCTGGTATTGAAGGGAGGGATGTCATGCGATATGTCAACAATATTTATATCAGCAAGCTGACGTATTATACTAGCTTTTACAGAGCTAACATAATGGTCTTTGGTTCCTAGATCAGTTGTTAATGTTATTATTGACATAATATTAGAGGATATTAGCCCAAAAATATTTTAAAAAGTTGTTATTTTGTGCATTCAAAAATAAGTATAATTTTTTGTCAAATTTAATTTCATTCATCATATAATATGATAGAGAAAGTTTTAGAGTTAAATTCTATAAATCCGTTAGATATTTATGGGGTTAATAATAAAAAATTAGAGTTTATAAGTAAGTTTTTTCCAAAGCTTAAAATAATCTCAAGAGGAAACGAATTGAAAGTTTTTGGTGAAGAAGAAATTATTGAGCAGTTCGAAAAAAAAATCAATTTAATTCAGAAGCATTTCTCAAAGTATCAACGACTAACTAATAGCAATATTGAGCGTATTATGTTAGAGGGCGAAAGTGTTTTTGATGGAGATAACGACGTATTAGTACATGGTGCGTTTGGTAAAATAATAAAAGCTAGAACATCTAATCAAAGAAAGATGGTAGATAGCTCTCAAAAAAATGATTTGCTTTTTGCAGTTGGCCCTGCCGGAACAGGTAAAACATATACGGCAGTAGCTATTGCTGTAAAAGCATTGAAAAATAAAGAAGTTAAAAAAATTGTTTTGACCAGACCAGCTGTTGAGGCTGGCGAGAACCTAGGTTTTCTTCCTGGCGATCTCAAGGAAAAACTCGACCCTTATTTACAACCCTTATACGATGCATTAAGAGATATGCTTCCTTCCGAGAAATTATCGGAGTATATCGAAACCAACGTTATTCAAATAGCACCTTTAGCTTTTATGAGGGGTAGAACTTTAGATAATTCATTTGTATTATTAGACGAAGCTCAAAACTCTACAAAGCCTCAAATGAAAATGTTTTTAACTAGAATGGGAAAGTCAGCAAAATTTATTATTACTGGAGATGAAACCCAAATTGACTTGCCTAGAAAACAACCTTCTGGATTAGTTGAAGCATTAAATTTGTTGAAAAATATTGATGGTGTAGGTATTGTAAAACTTGACGAAAATGACGTAATTAGACACCAATTAGTAAAAAAAATTATAACAGCATATAAATTAAATCAAAACGACCAAAATGAGTAACGTAATTATTAAAACCGATTTTAATTTTCAAAATCAAGTTAATCTATACAAAGGAAAAGTTAGAGATGTTTATACTATTAAAGATGACTTATTAGTAATGATAGCATCAGATAGGATTTCTGCTTTTGACCATGTTTTGCCTGAGGGAATTCCTTACAAAGGACAGGTGTTGAGTCAAATAGCTGCAAAGTTTCTTAAAGATACAAGCGACATTGTTCCTAACTGGATGGAAGCTACGCCTGACCCTTCTGTTACTATTGGTAAAAGGTGTGAGCCATTTAAAGTAGAAATGGTGATTAGAGGATATTTAACTGGTCATGCATGGAGAGAATATAAGTCAGGCAAAAGAATGCTATGTGGTGTTGCAATGCCTGATGGAATGGTTGAAAATCAAAAATTTGATTCGCCTTTACTTACTCCTACAACTAAAGCTGACGTGGGTCATGACGAAGACATTTCTAGAGAAGAGATACTTTCTAGTGGTTTAGTTAAGGAGGAAGACTATATCATGCTAGAAAAATACACTAGAGAGCTATTTCAAAGAGGAACAGAAATTGCAGCTGAAAAGGGTCTTATTTTAGTAGATACTAAATATGAATTTGGTATGGACTCTAATAATGTAATCACATTAATTGATGAAATTCATACACCAGATTCTTCAAGATATTTTTACGAAAATACTTATCAAGATAATCTAGATAATGGTTTACAGCAAAAACAGTTGTCTAAAGAATTTGTAAGACAATGGTTAATTGAGAATGGCTTTCAAGGAAAAGATGGTCAACAAATTCCTGAAATGTCCGAAGAATATTGTCATTCTGTTTCTGAAAGATATATTGAATTATATGAGCTTATTACTGGAGATAAATTTATTAAAGAAGATGTAACTAACGTTCTTGAAAGAGTCGAGAAAAACATTACAGATTACTTAAATAAATAATATAATAAAAAAAGCCCCTGTCTTAGGGGCTTTTTTTTAATATGTCGGATATGAGGTAATAATTGGTGATTTGATATATAATAAACAACCTCCATCGGACACTTCAATATGCAAAGATTCTTCACTTTCTACTATGATAAAATCGTCTTTTTGCATATCCACTTGTTGAATCTTTAGCGCTCCTTTCATTAAATATAAAGAATAATAATAATCTTTATCACATTCGATTTGGAACGATTTATTTTCAAATTCAATTTCAAAAATTTCTACCCCTTCACTTTCTAATTTAATAGGGGAGTCTTTCCCAACAATTGTTGTTACACCTCTTTTGTTTGGTAAGATGTTTTTGCTATAGTCATTGTACGTAGGTTTATGTAAAAGGGTTTTTCTTAGGTCAGGGTAAAACCAAATTTGAAAAATTCTTGATCCTTTTTGTAAAGCTTCAGCGTGAGAAAGGCCTGATCCTGACTTGATTAACTGAACGTCACCTTTTTTTAAGGATATCCACTTTTGTAATAAAGTATCGTAATGTTTTATGTTTCCTTCTAAAACGATAGACATAATTTCGAACCCTCTATGAGGATGAAGTCCGATAGTGCTATCTTGTATTCCTACTGCATTGGCCCAGTAAAATATATTTGAATATTTTTCTATGCCTCCTTCTTGAGGAAAGCCAATAGGTTTATTTTCTATAATTTCTCCATTATTAAAGTTTCCTTTAACCTGTTTTGAGAATGGTATCTTAGTTATCAATTTTCTTATAAAAGTAACAAAAATGTAGAATGATTTACTAATTATAAAGTCTTAAATTTGCACTCATAAACTATATCTAAGTGAAAAAAATCACCTTTATCTCTACAAGTCTGTCAAAAGAATCTAAATCTGCTCAATTAATTGAATCAGCTATTTCCTTAATTGACACTAATTCATTTGAAATAAACCATATTGATTTAAGAGATATTGAAATTCCTTTTTGTGATGGAAGAGATTTAAGTGACTACCCAAAGCATATTTCTGAATTGTATTCTCAGATTGGAGATACTGACTATTTAGTTTTCGGCTTCCCAATTTATTGTTATTCTATTTCTGGAGTATTTAAAAATTTCTTAGATATTTTCACTAAAGCAATGGGAAATAAAAAATACGGTGTTTGTTGTAGTTTAGGTTCGAATAGGTCGTTCTTGGCAATTGCAGACTTACAAAAGATACTTACGTTTCAGTGTAATGCAAAAATGTCTTCACCAACAGTTGTGGCAGATTGGTCTTTGTTTTCAGAAGGTAAGCTAACTCAAGATTGTAACAATAAGATAGAATTAATGTTAGAGTCGTTATTGTCTGCCTCCAAAAATAGTTGATCCTATTCTTATCATGTTGCTTCCTTGTTCTATAGCTATATTGTAATCACCACTCATTCCGCAAGATAATATATCTATAGTAGGGTAGTTAGATTTCATTTTGTCATATACTATCTTAAGATTTTTAAACTCTTCACTGACAATAGTTGTGTTTTCAGTGAATGTTGCCATTCCCATTAAACCTTTTATTCTTACGTTTTTATATTCTTGACATTTGATATAAAAATCATCGACTTCTGATAAGGGAATCCCAAATTTTGAATCTTCTTTTGCAATATGAACCTGAATAAGACAGTCGATTACTCGGTCATTGCTTTTAGCTTTTTTATTGATCTCTTTTATTAATTTAATAGAGTCAATAGAGTGAATAAGATTTATAAATGGTGCAATGTATTTGACCTTGTTTGTTTGAAGGTGACCAATCATGTGCCACTTAATATCTTTAGGTAAGGCCTCGTACTTGTCAACTAATTCTTGAACTTTATTTTCTCCAAAAACGGTATGGCCACTTTCGTAAGCCTCCAAAATTAATTCTTTAGGTTTCGTTTTTGATACTGCTACAAGGCACACATTACTGTTAATGCCTTCTTTAATAGATAACAAGTTATTTTTAACACTCACTTAGTCTAGTTTGTATATTGTTAGGCCACTTCTTAACTTTGGTTCTATATAGGTGCTTTTAGGAGGCATAGACAATTTTTTGTCTGCAACCTCTTTAACGGTTTCAATAGATATGCTTTTAAGAACGAATAAAATTTTGAATTCTTTTTTATCTACTTTCTTAATTGCAGTATCTAAGTTTGTGCCATCGATAAAGCTAATTCGTTTGTCGGTTCTTAGATCGAAAATATTTAAAATAGGAGACAGAATGTTATCTGTTAAAATAGATGGGTCAAGCTTGTCTACCATGTTTAAGGTTTTATTTTCCTTAGGGCCGTAAATTAATGAATACCATTTTCCATCTATATACATGCTTATTTCATCATGAAGTGTTGGTTTGTAGTATTCAGATTTTTCTGTAACTGTAAAATTGTTTTCCAGCTTGTTTAAGAAAGTAAACACACTTAATCCGTTTAAATCTTTCACAAGTCTGTTAAAGTTTTGTACAGAAATCTGATTATCCGAAATCAAGTAGCTCATGCAATAAGCATTTGCTTTAGTTTTGTTTTCCTTATACAGTAGTGAAGAGGATGACATTCTGTGATGGCCATCAGCTATATACAAGCTTCCAACTTTCTTAAATTCTTGAGAAATAGATTCGATATCCTTAGACTTGTTAACTAACCAAAGTTTGTGAGTCACTTTATTAGTAGTAGTGAATTCGTATTCTGGTCTTTGTTTGCTATAAATAGAAATAAGATGATCAATTATATCGCTTTTTTTGTAGGTTAGAAGAACAGGTTCTGCATTAAAGCCTGTAGTTTTTAAATAGTCACAAAACATTTCTTCTCTTTTAGAAATTGTTTGTTCATGAATTTTAATTTCTCCCTTTAGATAATCTTCTAAGCTGGCACCCGCAATTATTCCAGTATAGCATTTCTCATCTTTACTGTGTTGGTATATGTAGTAGCAAGCATCATTTTCTTCTTCAAAAATTCCTTGTTTAAAAAATGATTTAAATTTCTTTTTTACAAGTTGATATTTTAATTCTTGATTATTAACCTTTATTTTATCAGAAAAGTCTGGGTTTATCACATGTAGAAAGGTGAAAGGATTACTTTCTAATTTCTCCTTAAGAGCATCTTTCGAATAGGTTAAATAAGACCTAGAAGCCACTAAAGAAGCTTTGTCTCTTGTTGGTCTGATAGCCTTAAAAGGTTGGATGTTTGCCATTAAATATGAGTTAGTTCATAAAGTTAATTATCTTTTGAGCTAATTCCACTCCAATTCTTTCTTGTGCTTCAGAAGTAGCAGCGCCAATATGAGGAGTTAGAGATATGTTAGGATGCATTAATACTTTAATGTCAGGTTTAGGCTCATTTTCAAAAACATCTAATCCAGCACTGCTCACTTTTCCACTCTTGAGAGCTTCTAACAAAGCAACTTCATCAATTACACCACCTCTTGCAGCATTTATTATACCAACACCATCTTTCATTATTTTAAATTCTTCTTCCCCAATAACTGGTTTGTCACCAATTAACGGAATGTGAAGAGTTAAGAAATCACTTTTTTCTAGCAAACTACTCATTGATTCCGTTTCAATTTTAAAAGATAATTTTTGGTTATCGAAAAATGAAAGTTCTAGGTCAGCTTCTTTAATGAATTTGTCGCAAGCAACAACTGTCATACCTAGCCCAATTGCTCTTTTAGCTACTTCCTGACCAATTCGTCCAAAACCAACTATTCCAAGAGTCTTTCCTTTAAGTTCTTTTCCTTTTGCGTATGCTTTTTTTAGGTCTTTAAATTTAGTATCACCATCAAGAGGCATGTTTCTATTAGAATCATGCATAAAACGTACCATACTAAATAAATGACAAAACACTAGTTCTGCTACAGATTCAGAAGAAGCTGCTGGGGTATTGATAACTTCAATATTTTTAGACTTAGCATATTCTACATCAATATTATCCATTCCAACACCGCCACGTCCAATCATTTTTAGGTTAGGGCAGGAGTCTATCAGTTCTTTTCTTGCAGTAGTTGCTGATCTAACTAATAAAACTTTAATGTCGTTTTCATTAATGAAATCAATAAGTTTGTCCTGATCAACTGTTTTGGTTATTACTTCGAAATTTGCTGCGTTTAAAACATCAATTCCATTTTGTGATATTCCGTCGTTAGCTAGTATTTTCATTTTATTTTGTTTTTTCTAATTCATTCATAATATCTACTAAAACCTGCACACTTTCTAGTGGAAGAGCATTGTACATGGAAGCTCTAAATCCACCAACAGATCTATGTCCTTTTATTCCATTTATTCCATTGTCATCACATGATTTCAAAAACTCTGCTTCTAATTTGCTATCATCTAATAAAAATGTAGCATTCATTTTAGATCGGTCACTTACCTCTGCTGCACCTTTAAAAATAGAACTATTATCAATTGTGCTATAGATGAGATTTGCTTTCTGCTCATTTCTTTTCTGAATCCAATCCAAACCACCATTTGATTTTAACCATCTCATTGTTAACATAGAAACATAGATAGAAAATACTGGAGGAGTATTAAACATACTTCCTTTAGAAATATGGGTTTTATAATCTAACATTGAAGGAATTGTTCTGCCAGTTTTTCCTAAAATTTCGTCTTTAACAATAACTAAAGTTGCACCAGCTGGGCCAAGGTTTTTTTGAGCACCAGCGTAGATTAAATCAAATTTTGAAATGTCAATATTTCTGCTGAATATGTCTGAAGACATGTCGCAAACTAATGGACAATCTACATTAACAAAGTCATTTATTTGAGTTCCGAAAATAGTATTGTTAGATGTACAATGAAAATAATCTAATCCTTTTTCTAATTCAAATCCTTTAGGAATGTAGTTGTAGTTTTTATCTTTTGAGCTAGCCACAACATTTACATCACCAAATAGTTTTGCTTCTTTAATTGCTTTAGAAGACCAAGTACCAGTATCTAAATAAGCAGCTTTTCCATTTGTTTTCATTAGATTGTAGCAAACCATTAGAAATTGCATACTAGCTCCACCTTGTAGAAAAACTACTGAATAACCCGAAGGAACGTTCAGAATTTCTTTAACAAGTTGTTCTGCCTCATCCATAACGTCAACAAATCCTTTGCTTCTGTGAGATATCTCAAGAAGAGAAAGGTTTGATTCGTTAAAGTTTAAAATTGATTTTGAAGCTTCCTGGAAAACGGAATCAGGAAGAATACAAGGACCTGCACTAAAATTGTGTTTTTTCATCATTATTTTTTTTGATCTAATTAGGCATTAAGCCAGTTCTTATTTTTCTTATTTTAGGTATATTTACTTTTTCGGTATTCTCTACGTCTCTTTTAAACTTAAAAGAGCCGTTACTTAATTCGAATGCGTTAATACTCCCATCTGGCACATAATAGTCGTATAAGCCTTCCATTCCATCGTTAAGTGGAATAAGATTGCTAAATACAATTCTATCTTCTTTTTTCTTGAATTTAATCGATGCGGATGCATCTTCTTTATATTCAATGATATACCTGTTTAGCCTTTTTTTGTCAACTCTAAAAATAGGAGCTCCAAATACTAAATCTTTCTTAACGCTTAAAACGTCTATAACTTTAATATTACTTCTTTCATCGTTTCCATTCCAGCCTAATAGAACATAATATTTTTTATTTCCTCTTTTAATTTCTTCCATTTGATAGTATAGAGCACCATACCAATTATTGTTTTCTAATTTAATGGACTCTACATTTTTCATTTCTCCACTTAGAGGAATTAATCTACTTACTTGATATTTGTTGGAAGAATTAAAGTATTGAACGATACCATGGTATTGATATGTGTTGTTATCAAGAGCAACTATCCAGTTTATGATTCTAAGTTTTTTGTCTTTACTTGTAATTATAGGAAAGTTTTTAATGCTTTCAAACTTATGTTTTAAAGACTTTGGATTATCTAAAATAAGATCCCATATTTCAACAAACTTTTCGTTAGCGGAAAATCGTTCTAACTCATTTTTTCCATTAAGTAGAATAGGAGAAATCTCATTGAGTTCTTGTTCGTACTGATCCAATGTTTTGTCTTGTCCGTAAGAAGAAATAGGAACAAGAAAGCTTAAAATAAAAAACCGCAGAATAGTAAGTCTAAATTCTGCGGTGTTATATGTTAGAATAGTAGACATTTAGGCGTGTAAAAATTCCTTTTTAGCAAGAAGTTCGCTTTCACTTTCTACATTTTCTTCGTCAGGAATGCAGCAGTCAACAGGGCAGACGGCAGCACATTGTGGTTCGTCATGAAAACCTATACATTCGGTACATTTATCAGTTGCAATATAATAAACATCAAAATCAACTGGGTCATTTGATGCGTCAGCATCAACACTTAAGCCAGACTTAGAATTAACAGTACCTTTCAGACTTGTTCCATCTGAAAATTGCCATTCAAGACCACCTTCATAAATTGCATTGTTAGGGCATTCAGGTACGCATGCTCCACAGTTAATACACTCGTCAGAAATTTTAATAGCCATATCTTAATATTTCGATTTAGTTGTTAGTTTTGTTGTTACAAATATAACAAGAATATGACTAAAGATGATAGAATAAATGCCTTTAAAAAGTTAGGCGATTTTTTGAATGGTTTTACTCAAGAAAACAACTCCAACTCTAAGCATCCGTTTGAGATCGAAATACAAAAAAGTGAGATATACAACAAGTGGTTTACTAAGTCAAATGTAAGAAGTGCAATTGCTGGAGTTTGCTATATGTTAAAGCAAGGAAACCTTCAAAAATGGATGAAAGACTATAAAGAACCATCACAACCTAAAACAGTTACCGTTATTATGGCCGGTAATATTCCTATTGTAGGTTTTCATGATTTTTTGTCTGTGTTAATTTGTGGTCACTCTATAAAGGTTAAACTGTCTAAAGATGATAATAAACTATTTCCTTTAATTGTTGCTGAGTTGATTAATATTAATTCAGAATTTAATGATTTAATAAGTTTTTCCGATAATAATTTAAAAGGTTTTGATGCAATTATTGCTACAGGATCTAATAATAGTAAAATCTATTTTGACAGTTATTTTTCTTCCTATCCTTCTTTAATAAGAGGTAATAGAACTTCTGTTGCTATTTTAAACGGACAAGAAACCTTGGAAGAAAGAAAGGGTTTAGCAAAAGATATATTCTCTTACTTCGGACTTGGCTGCAGAAGTATTACAAAAATATTTATTCCTAGAGATTATAATCTTGACTTATTGTTCGAAGTGTTCTATGAGTACAATGAGGTTAATTTAAACAACAAATACGCCAATAACTACGACTATAATAAGGCAATTTTTTTGATGGGTAGCAATGTTATAATCGAAAATGGATTTATAATTTTAAAAGAAGATGATTCGTCGTTGCACTCCCCAGTTTCGGTATTGTATTATGAGTATTATGATGAGATTAGCTCAATAAGAAATCATGTAGACTCTTTAAGCGAAGAAATACAATGTGTTTGTGGGGAAGGGTATTTGCCCTTTGGAAAAGCCCAAATGCCAGAAATAGATGATTATGCTGATGGTGTAAATACAATTAATTTTCTAAGTAAAATTTAATTTACTTTTTCATAAGCTCCTAAGTCTGGGCTTTGGTCTCTGTTAGCTCCTAAAATATCTGTTAAATTATTGGTAAGTTTTCCTTTGTTGATTGCTGTAGAGTTTGTCGATAGCTGAAAGTCGCCGTTTTGTACATCTTCAAATAGATTGAAATCAGAATCAATTTTGATACTATTTGACTGATTTAAGCTAGAAAGACTTGAGTCAGGATGAAGTTTTAATAAACAATGATCAAACATATAATTAAATTCTGCGCCTAAATCTTCTTGAAGATTTAATTCGTTGACTAGGCTTCCAGAAAAAATACAATTAGTAAAAGTTGCATTGTCTAAATCTCGAGCTTGAATATTGCTATTTATATCTTCATAATAATTATTAATTAAAATAGAAGGGGTGCTTCTGTTGCCGAATTGATGAAAGTCAGCAAACGTACAATGATTAAAATCATAATTTCCTCCAATATTTAAAACAAGAGAATATCTCCCACTATTGCTTATTAAATTGTTTTGAGCTAAAACGGAAGATCCCTGAGCAAAGATTCCTATATCACTAGCGTTGTCAATAATAGTATTGCTAATTCTTAGAGTAGGAATAGTATTAGAGCCCAAGGTGTCGGCTTGCACACCTATAGTAGAGTTTTTAATAATGGCATAATTAATTGTATTGTCAAAACTTCCTGATGAAATCCAGATTTTATCCCATTGACCAGGTGCATCTTTGTAATACTCATCCAATCTATCTCCTTGAAAGCTTACCTCATTCCCTAGCTCTCCTAAAACAGATATTTTACCTCCGTTATTGTCTGTAAATAATGGGTTTCCAACAATTATTCCTGAATTATTATGAAAGTAAATGTTAGAACCAGCTTCGATTGTTAATTCAGCTCCAGGCTCTATAATAACATAACCGTAAACTACATGTGGCAAATCATTGGTCCAAGTAGTGTTTTGGTCTATCGAGTAATAATATGGAATGATGGTGTCGTTATTTGTTGTTATAATTATAATATCTTGTGGTTCTGCTAAATGAAAATTTGCATTTTGACCATAAGCGACTAGTTCCACATATTGGATGAAAGTATCTGTAGAAAATCGAATGGAGTCAGAAACAAGAAAGGGGAGAGGATTGCCTGAATTCGGATTAATGGTAGCCTCCACAAACATAAAAATACTATCATTTGGAGGTATAGTTGTAGATGAAAAATCTTCGATGGGTTCTCCGTCAATGTTTATTCGATAAACACTTAAATTATTTTGGTTAACTAGTTCGATATCATTTATTTTGACGGGATAATTATTTTGATTAAAAACTTTAAATGTTTTTGTAATACTTCCAACGCTTGTGAAGACGGTGTCGAAAATTATGCTATCGTTTGAAAATGCTAGCTGTCCGCCAGTTCCTTCTCCGAAAAACTCTTTTTTACAGGAGATGAAAAGAAGGGAAATAAATACAAAAAAGAATATGTTTTTAATCATTGATATTTGTTGTTTAGCTTATAACGAATGTAACGTTTGCAATAGTATAACTTAAATTAGATCGAAAGGTGTTTGTAAATTATCGATAAGTGTTTATATTTGCAGCCGCTAATTTAAGATAAAAATGAAAAAGGGAATACATCCAGAAAATTATAGACTTGTAGTTATGAAAGATTTGTCAACTGGTTATACAGTGCTGACAAAGTCAACTGCAGACACAAAAGAAACTATAAAGTGGGAAGATGGAAACGAATATCCATTAATTAAAATGGAGATTTCTTCTGACTCTCATCCTTTCTATACAGGGAAAATGAAACTTGTCGATACTGCAGGTAGAATTGATAAATTCAAAAATAAATACTCAAAATTTTCTAAATAAATTTAATAAAAACAGTTGCTTAATTAGCAACTGTTTTTATTTTTGGAGCACTTGCTAATATTTCTTCATTAGCGAATTCTTTAAATTGCTCGAAATTCTTAACAAATACTGTAGCTAATTCATTAGCTACTTTTTCGTATTCACTATCGTCAGACCAAGTATTTTTCGCTTCTAATATCTCATTAGGTACTCCTTCACAATTTGTAGGATAGTTAAGTCCGAAAATAGGATCCTTATTGTATTCCACATTATTCAGTTCCCCGTTTAATGCAGATGAAATCATAGCTCTTGTATATTTCAGACTAATTCTTTCTCCTGTTCCGTATTGTCCTCCTGACCAGCCAGTGTTAATAAGCCAAACATTTATATCGCCATCATTTAATTTATCACCAAGCAATTCTGCATATTTGGTAGGATGAAGCGGAAGGAAAGGAGCACCAAAACAAGCTGAAAAAGTAGTTTGCGGCTCATTTATCCCTTCTTCAGTACCAGCAATTTTTGCTGTATATCCAGAAATGAAATGATACATTGCCTGACCAACGTCTAGTTTAGATATTGGAGGCAATACTCCAAACGCATCACACGTCAAGAAAAAGATATTTTTAGGTGAATCTCCTATTGAAGGATTTGCAATATTTCTAATATGATCAATAGGGTAACTAACTCTTGTGTTTTGAGTTACGGAAGTGTTTTCAAAATCAACAACATTGCTATTGTTTTTAAAACGAATATTTTCTAATAGAGCTCCTGGTTTAATTGCATTAAATATATCTGGTTCTTTTTCTTGACTTAGGTCAATGCATTTTGCGTAACAACCTCCTTCAAAGTTAAATACCGTATTGTCGCTCCATCCGTGTTCATCATCTCCAATTAAAAGACGATCTGGGTCAGCTGATAAAGTTGTTTTACCAGTTCCTGAAAGTCCAAAGAAAATAGCAGTATCGCCTTCTTTACCAATGTTTGCAGAGCAATGCATTGATAAAACATTCATTTCATGAGGAAGTAGGAAGTTTAAAACAGAGAAAATTCCTTTTTTAATTTCTCCAGTATAACCTGTTCCACCAATTAAAATAATCTTTTTGGTGAAATTTATAATTGCAAAATTATGCTGTCTTGTACCATCAATTGCTGGGTCAGCCTTAAATGAAGGAACATTTAAGATTAACCAATCCTCTTTGAAGTCTTTAAGCTCTTCTTGAGTAGGCCTTAAGAACATATTATAAGCAAACATGTTTGACCATGGGTACTCATTAACAACTCTTATATTAAGCTTAAAATTAGAGTCGGCACAAGCGTAAGAGTCTCTTACGTAAACTTCTTTATTTTCTAGGTGCTTACAAGCCTTATCGTATAACTTATCAAAGTTTTTTGAATCGAAAGGAATATTTACATCTCCCCACCAAACACTATCTGTTGTTATATCATCTTTTACAACAAATCTATCTTTTGGAGAACGACCTGTAAACTCTCCAGTATCCACAGAAATTGCTCCTGTGTTTGTTTCTTTTGCTTGCTTTAAATTAATAGAAATTTCAGCAAGTTTTTCTGGTGATAAATTCCAATGAGAATCAGAATTATAAATACCATACTTTTCTAATGACATATGTTGTAGTAATAGTTAGCAGCAGCAAATTTATAATTTATAATTGCCACTAAAAGTTTAATAAATACTTTTTTATTATTTTTTTTAACAACCTATTTTTTATAATTATATAATGATAAAAACAGGGCTACCCATGAGCCAATTAGAATTAAGCCGCCAATAGGAGTTACTGGCCATAAAAAAGTCGTTTTAAAAGCCAATAATTGTTGACAAGAAAGTAAATAAATTGAAAATGAAAAGCATACTATTCCAATAATAAATAATGAAGAAATTAATTTTTCAGATTTAATTTCATCACTATTAAAACCAATAATGATTAATGCTAAAGCATGAATCATTTGGTATCTTATGCCTGTGTCGAATGACTGAATCTGTTTAAGAGTTAAAATTTCGCTAATGCTATGTTTGAAAAATGCTCCTAAAATAATAGATGTTATCATTAAAATGATTCCGATTTTAATAGTTGATTTGTTCATATAGTTTTTGAATGTATTATATGCTAAATTACATATCTTAGCTTTTTAATAACAAGTATTATGAAACAAATTTTAGTGGTCGGAGCAGGTCGTTCAGCTTCGTCTTTAATAGAATATTTAGTAAGCCGTGCTGCTAAAAATAATTGGTTTGTAGTTGTTGCTGACTATGATTTGAAATTATCAGAATCTAAAGTTTCCAATTCGGAAAACTCATCAGCTATTTCTTTTGATGTTAACAACAAAGAGCAAAGAGAGAAAATGGTTTCTAGCTCAGAATTGGTTGTTTCAATGCTTCCGGCTCACATGCATATATTGCTTGCTAGTGACTGTATTAAGTTTGGTAAAAATATGGTTACAGCTTCTTATGTTTCTGACCAAATTAAGAGCCTTCATAATCAAGCAATCGAAAAAGACATTATTATTTTAAATGAAATAGGTCTAGATCCTGGGATTGATCATATGTCTGCTAAAAAGATGATTGACGAAGTACATGAAAAAGGTGGTGAAATTAATAGTTTTAAGTCTTTTTGTGGCGGATTGGTTGCTCCTGAGTTTGATAATAATCCTTGGAATTATAAATTTACATGGAACCCTAGAAATGTAGTTTTAGCTGGTCAGTCTACTGCTATGTACATTCATAATAGAGAATATAAATATATACCATACCACAGCCTTTTCACTAGAATTGAAGAAGTAGAGATTTTAAGCGAAGGAGTTTTCGAAGCTTACGCAAATAGAGATTCTCTTTCTTATAGAGAGATTTATGATCTTCCTAATATTGCAACAATGTTGAGAGGTACACTTAGAAAAAAAGGATTTTGTAGTGCTTGGAATATTTTTGTACAACTAGGAATGACCGATGATAGCTTTCAAATCTCTAATTCAGATAATATGACTTGGAGATCGTTTTTGAATTCTTTTCTTGATTATGATGATCAACATTCTGTAGAACAAAAGCTGATTAATAATTTATCAGTTACTGATGAAGAATTAAAAAAATTAGAGTGGTTAGGTATTTTAAGTGAGGAGAGAATTAATCTTTCTAAAGGTACTCCAGCTCAGTTTTTACAAGAATTACTAGAGTCTAAATTGAATATTGATAAAGGCGATAAGGATATGATAGTAATGCAGCATCAGCTCGAATTTACCATTTCAAATCAATCTAAAAAATTAACATCTTCATTAGTCTTGAAGGGAGTTGATGATTTGAATACGGCAATGAGTATGACTGTAGGTCTTCCTGTTGCAATAGCAACCGAACTTATTTTAAATAATAAAATTTCTAAAAAGGGAGTAGTTATTCCAATTCATAAAGAAATTTACAATCCTGTATTAGAAAAGTTAAAAGAATTTGGAATTGAGTTTATAGAGGAATAGTCTAAAAGTGAAGATAAAAATCTTTACATAGACTTATGTATTCATCGGTATATTGGTGTCTTGCGTGTTCTATTGTTAATGATTCCTCTTTTACTTCTTGTTTTTTTCTAGAAATTTCCATTAGTACGCGTTTTACCTGACTATCCTGATTTCCCTTTACTAAACAAATTCTATTAATATATAAGGGGATATTGTCGATAGTCTTTTTAATTCCATCGATTTGGTCAAAAGGAAGAACTAAAGCTATAATGCCATCTTCATTAAGTAAATTTCCACTTTTATTTATTAGGTCATTTATATGAAGTGAATCATCGTGTCTGGCTAATTTCCTTTTATTGGAATTTGGTTTAGTTGTTCCATTGAAAAAGGGAGGGTTACTCACTATAAGATCAAATTTTTGCTTCGTTTGAAAATCTAAAAATGATTGGTGAAAAGACTGCAATCTATTGCTCCATTCTGATTGGTTAAAGTTGAAACTACTTTCTAGGGCTGCATCTTCATTTATTTCAATAGAATAGATTTTTGCTTTGTTAAATCTTTGAGCCATCATTAAAGAGATTAAGCCAGTGCCAGAGCCAATGTCTAAAATGGTTTTAGGATTTAATGGGCTTACCCAAGCTCCAATAAGCACGCCATCAGTACCAACCTTCATAGCAGAATTTTCTTGACGAATGGAGAATTGTTTGAAGCGAAACAAGCTATACTTTTTTAAAGGATCTTATTAGAAAGAAAATAACTAATAACTCAATTACTAATAATGGAAAATGAATTTGATATACTTTTATTTTATTGTCATAGAACAAGGGAAAATTTTCCATTGTTTTATAGAAGAAATAAGAAATTACCATTCCTAATAAATAACCGAATTGTTTAGCGGAATCTACTTTAGTTAAAACCTTTTCATTTCTAATAACTAATGTTTCAGCTCGTACTAAATAAGAGCCAAATATAAAAGTTAGCTGATAGCCAATGTAAATACTAAGGGATGTGTAGATGTTATAAGAAAAAATAAGAAAGCCCATTACCATCAGTAAAACAACAATTTCAACTAATAATGAGATTCTGAAAAAATAATATTCGTTTAGAATTTTATTGTAAAAATTCGCAATTATTAGAGTAGCGACAGCTAAAAAAATACCACCAGCAGAAAATAAAGAAGGGTCTAAAGTATCATATATAGTAAATACGGATCCTATTGAAACTCCCAGAAATAAAGAATTAAAAAACTTGTATAAAACAAATGAAAATGTGTCTAATTTTAGCTTTTGAAGCATATTAGTAGTAACATTTCCTTCTTACTTTAGCAATATGTTTTGCTAACCTTACAACTTGCCTTGTATATCCATACTCGTTGTCGTACCATACGTAGAGAACAATTGAATGACCGTCACTAGAAACCTGAGTAGCAGGACTATCATAAATTGATGCACAGCTATCTCCAACAATATCGCTAGAAACCAATTCGTTAGAAACAGAATATCTTATTTGTTCTATTAATTCTGAAGAATGAGCTGCTTTTCTAATTATATTATTTATTCCTTTAAGACTTGTTTTATTTTTAACATTTAGGTTCAGTATAACCAATGATCCGTTAGGTGTAGGGACTCTAATTGCGCTTGATGTTAGTTTGTTATTTAGCGATGGGATTGCTTTAGTAACTGCTTTTCCTGCGCCAGTTTCCGTAATTACCATGTTTAGGGCTGCAGCTCTTCCTCTTCGGTATTTACTATGCATATTGTCTACTAAGTTTTGATCATTAGTATATGCGTGAATAGTTTCGATATGTCCTTTTTCAATTTCTAGTTCTTTTTCTACTACTTCAAGAATAGGAGTAATTGCATTTGTAGTACAAGAAGCAGCGGAGAAAATATGTTCGTTTTCAATATCTACATTGTGGTTTACGCCAAAAACAATATTTGCAATTCCTTTACCAGGTGCAGTTAATAAAACCTTTGACACACCTTTAGATTGCAAATGTTGATTAAGTGCTTCTTTATCTCTAAATGCTCCAGTGTTGTCAATCACTAATGCATTATTGATGTTGTAATCGTTGTAATTTATTTCAGAAGGATTTTTGGCAGTTATAAAATGTATTGTTCTACCATTTATAATTAAAGAATTGTTTTCTGGGTCTTCAATAATTTCTGCACTAAACTTACCATGAACAGAATCTGTTTTTAATAAAGAAGCTCTTTTAGTTATATCTTCAGCAGAGTTGCTTCTAGTAACAATAGCTCTTAATCTTAGTTGTCCGCCCGAACCTGCTTGAGAAAGCAATTCTCTAGCAACTAATCTTCCAATTCTACCAAATCCGTAAAGAACCACATCCTTTGGCTCTAGAGCTTTATTGTCTAAAAAATCAACAAGTTTTGATTTTACAAAGTCGTCAGTAGATTCGAAATTTGTTTTTTCATCATTCCACTGTACGGCTAGTTTGCCAATGTCAATTTTTCCATATTTTATTTTTAAACCTAAAATTGCATTTGCAATTGCATAAGTATCTTGAACTGAAATGGTTTTTCCATTTGGAATTTGAGAATACTCATGTAGTTTTAAAATTTCTGTATTCGATTGATCAACAAGTTTATTTCTGAATAAAACTAACTCTGTTGAAAATTCTAATAACAAATTCCCAATCACGTTAGATAAGGATACGGCTGTTTTCTCTTTGATAATCCAATTATCGAGTTGTTGTTCGTAGTTATGTATGTTCATCAGGTTATTTGGTTTTATAAAATGCAAATTTAATTTTTTTAATATCATTACTTTAATTTTTATAAAAAACATAGCTTAAATTATTAGTTCTTAATCTGATTGGTTAAATTTGAAAAATGAATACTAAGTTTACTAAATATCAAGGAGCAGGTAATGATTTTGTTATTATTGATGATCGAAAAGAAATTTTTGACATTAATAATAATTTGATGATTAAGAAGATTTGTGACAGAAGATATGGAGTGGGAGCAGACGGATTAATTCTTCTTAAAAATCATTCTAAGTATGATTTTGAGATGATATATTTTAATGCTGATGGGTTTTTAGGATCTATGTGTGGAAATGGAGGAAGGTGTATTGTCGATTTTGCTAAAAGTCTTTCAATATTCGACAAAGATTGTTCTTTTTTAGCTGCTGATGGATCGCATTATGCTAGCTGGAACCATCAAAATGTGTCCTTAAAAATGAATGATGTAAAGTTTATTGAAAGCAATAACGAATTCTCTTTTTTAGATACTGGTTCTCCACATTATGTAGAGCAAGTCGAAAATCTAGAAAAGATGGATGTATTTAAAAAAGGATCGGAAATAAGAAATAATGATCGATTCAAAAAAGAAGGGACGAATGTAAATTTCATTGAGTTAAAAGAGGGTGTTTTAAATATTAGAACTTTTGAAAGAGGGGTAGAAGATGAAACTCTAGCTTGCGGGACTGGTACAGTTGCTAGTGTATTAGCATTGCATAATTGGGGTGTTAGTTTTGAAAGGCCTCTTTGTGTGAATGCTAAAGGAGGAAAATTAAAAGTTGATTTTAAATTTGAAAACAGAATTTATTCGGACGTATTTTTAATAGGTCCAGCCAATTCGGTTTATAAAGGAAATATAGAATGTTAAAAGGAGAAAATATAAACATGAGAGCTTTAGAGCCCTCAGATTTAGAATTGTTATACCAATGGGAAAATGATTCTTCTATCTGGAAGGTTAGTCAGACTTTAACGCCATATTCTAAACATATTTTAACTCAGTTTTTAGAAACTGCCCACCTTGATATTTTCACTACAAAACAACTTAGGTTGATGATTATTAAAGAAGGTGTTTCTATTGGAACTATTGAGCTATTTGATTATGACCCAGTAAATTCTCGAGCTGGTATTGGTATTCTAATCGCTCAAGAGAATGAAAGAAGAAAGGGATATGCTAAAGAAGCGCTCGGATTAATGATCGAATATGCTTTCAAGCATTTAAAAATCAACCAATTATATTGCAATATTTCTTCTTCAAATAAGATAAGTTTAAACCTTTTTAGTTCCCTTGACTTCATTTTAGTAGGAGTAAAGAAAAAGTGGAATAAAACTAGTGTTGGTTGGGAGGATGAGTTACTATTTCAATTGTTGTGCGACTAGTATATATAACTTTCATATCGCTTTTTCTTGCCTATTGTAACAACCCTAAGGTTGAGCCTTTAGATAGCCCGTATTTAAATCATGCAGATTCGGTTTCTTATGTTGGTATTGAAACTTGTATGCAATGCCACTACGATATTTATGAAACCTATATTGAAACAGGTATGGGTAAGTCTTTTTCATTGGCAACCAAAGAAAACAGTCATCTTTTACTTGAAAAGACAACATTTATTGTCGATACCTTTAATAACTTTTCTTATTACCCATATTGGAAGGATGATACTCTGTTTTTAGAGGAAAAATACAAGAACTTTAGTAGGGAAGAAGTAGTAGACTATATAATTGGTTCTGGTCACCATACTAACTCTCATTTATGGTCTGAAAACGGATATGTGCATCAAATGCCTTTTACTTACTATACACAAGACAGCATATTGGATTTTCCTCCAGGATTTGAAAACAATTATAACAGTAGGTTTTCAAGGTCTATTGGTTTAGAGTGTATGAGCTGCCATAATGCAATGCCCGAATTTGTTTTGGGATCTGAAAATAAGTTTGATAAAGTTGATCATGGAATTGACTGCGAAAGATGCCATGGTCCTGGTGAAATACACGTTCGAAATGTAACAAATGGAATACTTGTCGATACCAGTAAATATATAGATTACTCAATAGTCAATCCTTCCAAATTACCATTAGAAAAACAATTTCAAATTTGTATGCGTTGTCATTTACAAGGGAACACAGTTTTGTCACAAGCAAAAAGTTTTTACGACTTTAAGCCTGGAATGGAACTTTCTGATATAATGACTGTTTTTGTTCCTAAATATGAAGATGACGAAACATTCATAATGGCTTCTCATGTAGACAGACTAAAGCAAAGCTCTTGTTTTCAAGAGTCAGAAGACATGAGTTGTATTAGTTGTCACAATCCTCATCACACTGTTCAGAAGACATCGCCTAACTTCTTTAATGACAAGTGTTTAAGCTGTCATTCGGATTGCTCTGAGCCAGAAAGAGTATCCAATAACTGCATCGAATGTCATATGCCTAAATCTTCTACTATTGACATTCCACATGTCTCTATTAGTGACCATAAAATAGGTATTCATTATAAAGATAGCACAAAGTCGGTAAAGGGAAAATTCATTGGTTTGAAATCTATAAACAATGATAGCCCTAGTGATGAGATTTTTGCAAAAGCATACTTATCTCAATTTGAGAAATTCGACTCTTCACCATACCTATTAGATTCCGCATTTAATTATATCCAAAAACTAGATGTGTATACTAGTTATCATACATACCTTCATTATTATTTTCTGTCAAATGATTTTAAATCGATATTAAACTTAGTTAACGCAATACCAAACATATTAGATAGCCTTAAGTCCCAGGATTATCAGAATATTGATGCTTGGACTGCATATAGGATAGGTGAAGCGTATGGTAAGTTTTATTTATACGATTCGTCCTTAAAGTTCTATGAAAAATCTTGTGAACTTGCACCATTTGTTATCGATTTCAATTTAAAATTAGCGGATGTTTATTTCAATCTAAATGAACTCGATTTAGCTCAAAAACAGTATGAGTATATTATAGGTGAATTTTCTAAGAACGAAATAGCATTTTGTAATTTAGCATATGTTTTAATGTCTAAAGGAGAGATGGATAAAGCAATGAAATACCTGATTAAAGCACAAGAAATTAATCCAAGACATATTCAGACTCTTTTAAACATTGCGTCTTGCAATATGTTTGACAATAATGTTAAATTAGCGAAACAAAATTTATTAGAAGTGTTGGAAATAGATTCGAATAATTCTAAAGCAATTTATTTACTTGATCAAATCAAATGAAAAAGAAGGCCCCTTTTCTAAAAAAATTTTTTTGGAGTCTAATCTTCATCCTAATCTTAAGTGGACTATTAAAAGCTTATGATTTTTACGATAAGATTTATCATTCAAACGTAACCCTAGAATACAAAACGGAATTAGAATTATTTATTCCTTCCAACGCTACTTTTCAAGATGTAGTTACCTTGCTTGATGAGCAAGGTGTCTTGTCAAATGTTCCCTCTTTTGTATGGACTGCTAAGCAAAAAAAATACACTAAAAAAATTAAGCCTGGTCGTTATCTCATAAGAAACGGAATGAGTAATAACGATTTAGTTAATTTGTTGAGATCGGGTAGTCAAACCCCTGTTAACGTAACCTTTAATAATGTTAGAACACTAGAGCAATTTTCTTCTATCATATCAAAACAATTAGAGCTTGATTCATTGGATTTATACAATGCCTTTTTAGATAGCACTTTTTTAAGTTCTGTAAAACTTAATAAATATAGTGTAGTTTCATTATTCCTTCCAAATACGTATGAGTTTTATTGGAATGTATCATTAGAAAACTTCATGTCTAGAATGGTTTCAGAGAATTACAGGTTTTGGACTAAAGAAAGATTGAATAAGGCTAAAAGAATAGGTTTGTCGCCTTCTGAAGTTTCTACTTTGGCTTCTATAGTTCAAAAAGAAACACTTAAAAGGGATGAGCAACCAATTGTAGCTGGTTTGTACTTAAACAGATTAAACAAAAGAATGAAGTTGGAGTCTGACCCTACGGTTATATTTGCATTAAATAATTTTAATATTAAAAGAGTTTTGGATAAGGATACTAAGTTTAAATCCCCTTACAATACGTATTTAAATAGGGGGCTTCCTCCGGGACCAATTACTATCCCATCAATTCGTGCTTTAGATTCTGTTTTGAATAACGAAAAACACGATTATATTTTTATGTGTGCAAAAGAGGATTTTTCGGGTTATCATAATTTTGCAGTAAATTATACTCAGCACTTAAGAAATGCTAAGAAATATAGAACTGCTTTAAATAATAAAGGAATAAAAAGATGAAAATTAAATTTGGTACAGACGGATGGCGAGCTATAATAGCTAAAGAATACACGGTTGACAACGTAGCAAGAGTTTCTATTGCTTGTGGCTTGTGGTTGAAAAAGAAATTTGACAATCCGTCAGTTGTAATTGGTTATGATACTAGGTTTGGAGGTTTGCTATTTGCTCAAACAACAGCAAATATTCTTTCTTCTATGAATATTAAGGTTTATTTGGCCGACAGCTTTGTGTCAACTCCTATGGTCTCTTTAGGTGTTTTAAGCCAAAAAGCTTCTTTAGGAATAGTAATTACTGCTAGCCACAATCCCCACACTTACAACGGCTTTAAACTCAAGGGAGATTTTGGTGGACCATTACTCCCTGATGATATTCAAGATGTGGAAGATTTGATTCCTGATTTAAATCATTTAGATATTGATTCTTTAGATGATAAAAATGTTGAATCGGTAAATCTAGAAGAGCAATACCTAAATAGAGCCCAACAATTTTTTGATTTAGATGCGATAGAAAATTCAGGACTAAATTTAGTTTATGATTCTATGTTCGGAGCAGGTCAAAGAGCTATTCCAGCACTTTTGCCATCTACTACTTTATTACATTGTGTAAATAATCCAGGTTTTAACGGAATTGCTCCAGAGCCAATCCATAGAAACTTATTAGAGCTTTCTGAGTACATAAAAAACGTAGGAGATGTCGATTGCGCTTTAGCTACTGATGGAGATGCTGATAGAATTGGTCTTTATAATTCCAAGGGTGAGTTTATAGATTCTCACCACTTAATTCTTCTTCTAATTCATTATTTGGTGAAGTATAAAGGAATGAGTGGAAAGGTAGTAACTGCTTTTTCTTGTTCTGTTAAAGTAGCAAAGCTTTGTAAACATTATAATTTAGACCATCAAATTGTAAAGGTTGGTTTTAAATATGTAGCAGGAGTGATGCTTGAAGAAGATTGTTTGCTTGGAGGAGAAGAGTCAGGTGGAGTTGCTATTAAAGGTCATATTCCTGAAAGAGATGGTATTTGGATGGGATTAGTTATCTGGGAGTATATGGCTAAATCGGGTAAAAGTATCGAAAGTTTAATACAAGAAGTTTATGATATAGTTGGTGAATTTGCTTTTGAACGTATTGATCTTCATTTAGATAACGATAAGAAAGAAAAGATTGTTGAGAATTGTAAAAATGGAGTTTACGAATCTTTTGGTGACTTAAAAATTGAAAGGATAGAAAATATAGATGGTTATAAATTCTATTTTGATGAAAATAGTTGGATAATGATAAGAGCATCCGGAACAGAGCCAGTATTAAGAACCTATGCAGAAGCTAAAACTCAAGCAAAGTGCTTTGAGATTTTAGATAAAGTTCATAAAAGTCTTTTGCAAGAATAAAAAAAAAGCCCTTTCATATCGAAAGGGCTTTTTTTAATAGATTATTTCTTAGTGTTTCGATAGATAGTCTGCAACACCTGCAAAGTTTTCTTTCATAGCATCATCACCCTTCTTCCAGTTTGCTGGACAAACTTCACCATTTTCTTCAAAATGTTGCAAAGCATCAATCATTCTGATAGCTTCTTCTACATTTCTTCCTAATGGGAAATTATTTACAATTTGATGCTGAACAACTCCGTTTATATCAATCAAGAATAATCCTCTGAATGCAATCATAGGGCCTTCTGATTCTAATTCGTCATCATCATTGATGAAGTAATCACCAGCTAAAACACCAAAGTTTTCAGCGATTGTTTTAGAAACATCAGCAACTAAAGGATATGTAATACCATTGATTCCACCTTTTTCTTTAGGAACTTGTAGCCAACCCCAGTGACTTTCAGCAGTATCTGTAGAACAAGCTACTACTTTTACGCCTCTAGATTCAAAATCTTCAAGACGACTTTGAAAAGCATGTAATTCAGAAGGACAAACAAAAGTAAAGTCTTTAGGATAAAAGAAAAACAAAACAGGATTTTTACCTACGAATTGATCAATAGAGAAATCTTTTACCAAATCTCCGCCGTTTAATACTGCTCCTGCAGAAAATGAAGGAGCTTTTTTACCAACTAATACCATTTTTTATTATTTTAAAATTAAGTAACAAAGTTAACTAAATTAACACTAATAACACGCGCTCCAAACACTAATCTTTCAGACTTCGTTATATCTAAAACAATCGGTTGTATGGTCGTTGATTATACCTGCTGCTTGTAACATAGCATAACAAATAGTACTGCCCATAAATTTAAAACCTCTTTTTTTGAGATCACCACTTATTTTGTCCGATAAATTTGTTTTTGCTGGAACATCACTCATTTTGTTAGCTGTGTTTTTTATTGTTTTGTTATTTGTAAATGACCAAATGTACTTGTTGAAGGACTCAAATTCTTTTTGAATTTTCATAAATGCCTTTGCATTAGAAACAGTAGAGCGAATTTTTAGCTTATTTCGAATTATTCCTTTGTCTTCCATTAATTCTAACATTCTAATTTCTTTCATTTTTGAAACTTTTTTTACGTCGAAATTGAAAAATGCTTTCCTAAAACCTTCTCTTCTATGCAGTATGGTTTTCCAACTTAGTCCGGCTTGAAATGATTCTAAAACAATAAATTCGAACCACTTATGATCGTCCTTAACAGGAGCTCCCCATTCTTGGTCGTGGTAAATAATCATAAGTGGGTCTTTTCCAGTCCATTGACATCTTTTCATTTTTCAATAAATTTCTTAAAGTTTTTACTAAAATAACGATATTAGCATTAAATAATTATAGCAATGTCAGATCAAAAAATAATCTTTTCAATGAATAGGGTAAACAAGTCGTTTGCCTCTAACAATAAGCAAGTTTTAAAAAATATTAACTTATCTTTTTTCTACGGAGCTAAAATCGGAATTATCGGTTTAAACGGCTCGGGTAAGTCTACTTTATTGAAAATTATTGCTGGAATAGACAATTCCTTTCAGGGAGATGTTCATTTTTCAAATGATTATTCGATTGGTCATTTAGAACAAGAGCCTCTAATGGATGAGTCCAAAACTGTTCTTGAAATAGTTAAAGAAGGAATGCAAGAGGCAGTAGATCTTATTGCAGAATACAATAGTATCAATGATCAATTCGGACTTCCTGAGATCTATGAAGATGCAGATGCTATGGAGAAGTTAATGGATAAACAAGGTAAATTGCAAGATGAGATAGATGCGGTGGGAGCTTGGGATCTAGAAACAAAGCTAAATATTGCAATGGATGCTTTAAGATGTCCTGATAGCGATAAGTCAGTAAATGTACTTTCTGGGGGAGAGCGAAGAAGGGTTGCTCTTTGCAGATTGCTATTGAAAGAACCAGATATTTTATTATTAGATGAACCTACTAACCACCTTGATGCAGAATCAGTTCATTGGTTAGAGCAACATTTACAACAATACAAAGGAACAGTAATAGCCATAACTCACGATAGGTACTTTTTAGATAATGTGGCGGGTTGGATATTGGAGTTAGATAGAGGAGAGGGAATACCTTGGAAAGGAAATTATTCTTCATGGTTAGATCAAAAATCAAAAAGATTAGCTGGTGAAGAGAAGCAAGCTAGTAAAAGAAGAAAAACTTTAGAGCGTGAGCTTGATTGGGTAAGAATGAATCCTAAGGGAAGGCAAGCTAAATCAAAAGCTCGTTTAAATAATTACGAAAAACTTTTAGGAGAAGAAAATAGAGAGCAAGAAGAAAAAATAGAATTATACATTCCTCCTGGGCCACGTCTAGGAACGAACGTAATAGAAGCAGTAGATGTGTCTAAAGCTTTTGGAGACAAGTTGCTTTATGAAAATTTAAACTTTAAACTTCCACCTGCAGGTATTGTAGGAATAGTTGGTCCCAATGGTGCTGGTAAAACTACTTTGTTCCGAATGATAATGGGTCAAGAAACAACCGATTCTGGAAGTTTTACTATTGGTGAAACTGTTAAGACTGCTTATGTAGATCAGCAACATGCGAACATTGATTTAGAAAAAACTATCTGGGAACAAGTAACTGGTGGAAACGAAATGGTTGAGTTTGGTGGCAAGAAAGTGAATTCACGTTCTTACGTTTCAAAATTTAATTTTCAAGGATCTGATCAAAATAAAAAAGTTGGAGTTCTTTCGGGTGGAGAGAGAAATAGACTGCATTTAGCCATGACTTTACGAGAAGAGGGTAACGTTCTTTTGTTAGATGAGCCTACTAATGATTTAGATGTTAATACATTAAGAGCTTTGGAAGAAGGTTTAAATAATTATGGGGGTTGCGCTGTAATTATATCTCACGATAGATGGTTTTTGGATAGGGTTTGTACCCATATATTAGCTTTTGAAGGTAATTCTCAAGTTTACTTTTTTGAAGGAGGATATAGCGATTACGAGGAGAATAGGAAGAAGAGATTAGGTGATAGTGGACCAACTAGAATTAAGTACAAAAAACTAGTAAGGTAATAACTAGTATAAAATCCTTATATTTGAGTATGAATGACATATTCAAATATTCATTTACTTTTCTAATTTGTTTGATATTTCCATTTCTATCTTTTAGTCAATGTGAAGTAATTCTTACAGATACTTTTGTTTGTCATTTCGGCAACAACCTTACTTTGACTCCTGAAATTGAGGGTTCATCCATCACTAGTGATTACAGAGTAGACATATTGCCTTTTAATTATGTTGAACATCAGAACTCGAATATGATTGAGCTTCAGGATGACGACATTAGTCAAGCGATAGATATCGGTTTCGATTTTGAGTTTTATGGTAATAAGTTTACTCAAATTTATATTGGTTCTAATGGTTGGATTAGTTTTGTTCCAAATCAATCTATAAACTACTTATCTGCCCCAATTCCATCTTTAGAATTGTCTGTTCCAAAAAACGCAATTTTTGCAGCTTGGGAAGATTGGAATCCTGATATAGGTGGCACAATTTCTTATGAATTATTTGAAGATGAGGATAGCAGTTATTTTGTTGTTTCTTTCGAAAACTTATCGCATTATTTATGTGGAAGTAATTTTGAAACCCAAGGTTCTTTTCAAATTGTCTTGAGTCAAGCAGATTATTCGATTAATACAAATATTATAAACAAATCAAGTTGTTTGACAGTGCCTTCCCTTCAAGGTGTTATTAATGAAGATGGCAGTAGAGCCGTAGCACTCGAAGGAAGAAATTCTACCATTTGGAGTTCTAATTTCCATTCTTCTAAATATACTCCTTCCAATAATTCGTATTTTAATTGGTTAGTGGACGATATTGTTGTTTACCAACAAGATTCTTTTAGTTTAAATTTCTACAGTAATCAGGATGTGGTTTTACAGTATTGGGATGATTTAGGCTGTTATTCAGAAGTTGATTTTACAGTTTCTGTTTTGCCCGAATATAATCTTACTATCGAAAGAGTTGGCGATGTTCTTTATAGTTCAATTGTTGATGAAAATTTTTCCTATCAATGGTTTTTTGAAAATGAAGAACTAGAAGGTGAAACCAATCAATTTACAACATTGAATGAAGAAGGTTATTATTATGTTCTGCTTCAAAACTTAGAAAATGGTTGTTACTATAATTCTAGAGTTCATTTATATGTTACCGCTAGTATTATAGAAAATGACAATTCACTGATTAAAACATTCCCACAGCCTTCTATCGGATCTTTTAGTGTCAATAGTGATAAGGAAGTATCATTTTTGCAAGTGTACGATAATAAAGGCGTTTTGGTTGATGAGATATTCAGTCCTTCGGAAAATAGTTTTCAACTGAGTTTAAGTTCTGGAATTTACTTTGCTCATTTCTACATACAAAACAAAAAGTACTTTAGTAGATTAGTTATTTCTAACTAATTTTAAAACTTTCATTTTTAAAGTTTTATATGTTTTCAGTCCAAATAAATTGCTATCTGTAGTGGCTAGATAGGTCAAGTATATTCCAATAGGAAGGAGTAGAAAATTAGAGGCCCACATACCTTCAAAGGAGCTTATATTAGCGCCTTCCTTCGCCATTTTCTCACCCGTTACAGAAACAGTGTGGTAAATTATAAAGAAGCCTACAGAAACTATTACGGGCATTCCAAATCCACCTTTCCTGATAATCGAGCCAAGAGGGGCCCCTATTAAAAACAGAACAATACATGCGAAAGCAAGAGAAAGTTTTCTATGCCATTCTATCTTATGTTTTATAATAATCCCATTTCGGTATTTAAGATCATTTTCATGACTCTCAAGTGTAGATTTAACTTGTTTAGCTAGCTTAATTGCAGACTTTTCAAACCTTGATTTAGAGTTTGTTTTTCTGTTAATTTTCTCAATATTTGTTATTTGAGAAGAGTCTAAAGATATTTTTTGCGTTAAGTCGTTAAAGTATTTCTTAGCTATAAAGGTTTGTTTGCCATTAATGGAATCAATTGCATTGCTTAGCTGATAGTTGGTCATCATCGCGTAATGATTTCGATATAAGTTTTTGCTACTTTTTTTCATACCAAAATCAGAAATATCAAACCTTAGTATTTCTTTTTTAAAATGAACTCTTTGAAAAGGGTGGTTTTTGTTTTTAGAGTTTCGTTTCAGGTAGTGAGGATTGATTTCATGGTAGCTATATCCATTTTCAAGAGCAATTATAAAATACTGTTCATTAGAAGATAGGTACATTTTCCCTTTTTCAGAAATAATTACTTTATTATTTCCTTCTTTGTCATTATGATCATAAATCATTATTCCTGTTAAATCAATTCCGTTTTCATCTTTAGAATCGATTTTTATGCTAAATCCTTTTAGTCCATTGTAAAAAACACCTTCCTTAATATTCAGAGCTGGTTTTTGTTTTCTAATATCGTATAGTAAGGTTCCGGCTTTTAGATTTGCAATCGGCATTACGTAATTTGAAAATAAAAAAGAGCTTATGCCTAAAAAAACAATTAATATCCCAAGAGGGTACATACATTTTTTAAGTGAAATCCCAGCTGACTTAATTGCTAGTAGCTCGTTTTTCTCACCAATATTTCCAAAGGTCATTATGGATGATAGCAAGATAGATATGGGCAGGGCTAAGGGAACAAATCTTGCCGAAGCATAGAATAGTAGTTGAAGTATGGTGTAGGTGTCTAAACCTTTCCCAACAAGGTCGTCAATGTATTTCCAAAGAAATTGCATCAACAATAAAAATATAGCAATGAAGAATGTAAATATAAATGGGCCTAAAAAAGACTTAATAAAGAATAAATAAAGCTTTTTCATTTAAAATACTATTATGAGCCAATAGTACTTTTTAATTTGTCAATTTGAACGTCCCAAAGTTGTTCTGCATCTTCCCTGTCTGATTCGTCATCTGCAAAATCAGTTATAATTAAAGAAACATCGCTCGTTAATTCATCAATTTGAATTAAAAACTCAAAGTATTCATCTTCAGAAGAGTCTAGCCATTGAAAACGAATAAATGAATCTTTCTTTTTATTGATTAATGTAGCTTGTTGTTGGCTTCCTTCCCAGGTGAATGTATAAATACCTTCTCTATTCGAATTAACATCATTAGCAAACCATTCAGAAAGGCCGCTTAATGTGCTAAGTCTTGCATACAAAATTTTAATGGAAGATTGAATAGGATATTCTAAAGAGTACTTAATCATTATTCAGGTTGTTGAAGTTAGCTATAACGCAATTATAAAGAAAATTAAACGATAATTCGTTATAATTAGTATTTATGTATTAAAAAAACTGATGGTTTTTTGTGAAGATCAATTTTACTATTCTTCCATTCTTTAGCCTTCATTCTTATTATTTTTTCGCTATCCATAGTTAGATTAGTTGCAACTACAATTTCTGTTTCTCCATTGCATACCTGGCTTAGGTCTTCAATCATGTGATTGTTTCTAAATGGTGTTTCAATAAAGATTTGAGTTTGTTGATTCTTTAAAGATAAACTTTCAAGATTTTGAATTGCCTTTTTTCTTTCTTGCCTGTCTCTAGGAAGATAGCCGTTAAAGCAAAAGTTTTGACCGTTCATTCCTGAGGCCATTAGTGCAAGTAGGATAGAGGATGGCCCTACAATTGGCTTTACTTTTATCTTGTTTTTATGTGCAATGCTAACTATGTCTGCTCCAGGATCTGCAACTCCAGGAACTCCGGCTTCAGATAGTAGACCAACGTTTTCACCTTCTTTTGTGGGTTCTAAAAAAGCAGGTATTTCTTGTGGGTCAGTATGTTTGTTGAGTTCGAAAAATATTAAGTCATCAATTTTTGTTTCTATTCCAGCCTTAATCAAAAACCTTCTGGCACTTCTAACATTCTCGACGATATAATAATTACAATTATTAATTACTTCTTTGATGTAAGAAGGAATTACTTGATTGATTTGTTCTCCACCTAGTGAACATGGTATAAGAAATAAAGTTCCTTTAGACATCTAGTTTTTTTACAATTAATTGACATTCATTATATATGATTTTGAATACTTCTTCAAAACCATCTTCTTTGCCGAAATAAGGGTCAGGCACATCCATTTCGTTGCTTAAAAATAATTTAACTTTTTTTAAGTGTTCCGGATTCTGACTTTTCTTTAAAACATTTTTATAATTATCCTTATCCATTGTTAAGATAAGGTCAAAGTTTTCGAAATCATCTGAATTGAATTGTCTTGCTCTCAATGAATTTAAGTCGAAGCCATGTTCTTTGGCTTTATTTATCATTCGAGTATCTGGCAATGATTCAATATGGTAGTCAGAAGTTCCTGCTGAGTCAACAATAATTTTATCGCTGCTTATAGAATTCAGTATTGCATCGGCAAGTGGAGACCTACAAATATTTCCTAAGCATACCATTAATATTTTCATGGTAATCGGATTTAGCTTAGTTTATTAGTTTAGTGTTAGTTTCTTTTCAATATCAGAAACGTAAGCTCTAAATTGTTTGTCGGTATCTTTTAAGTTGTTCACTGTTTTGCAAGCGTGAAGAACAGTTGCGTGGTCTTTGTTGCCGCAATGAATACCGATATTTGCTAAAGAGTTTTTGGTTAGCTGTTTAGAAAAATACATTGCCAATTGTCTCGCTTGAACAATTTCTCTTTTTCTAGTTTTCGATTTCATTAATTCAATTGGAATATCGAAATAATCACAAACCACTTTTTGTATGTAGTCAATCGAAATTTCTCTTGCGGTATTTTTAACAAATTTGTCAAGCATTTCTTTTGCAAGATCAATAGTGATGTTTTTCTTGTTTAGAGAAGATTGCGCTAGAAGTGAAATCAATGCACCCTCTAGTTCCCTTACGTTTGTTGTAATGGAGTAGGCGATGTATTCTACAACATCATAAGGCATGTCGATACCATCGTTGTATAATTTCTTTTTAAGAATAGCAATTCTTGTTTCTAAATCTGGAGACTGTAGGTCAGCCGAAAGACCCCATTTAAATCTTGAAAGCAATCTTTGTTCTACGCCTTGCATGTCAACAGGAGCTTTATCAGAAGTTAAGATAATTTGCTTTCCGTTTTGATGAAGGTGGTTAAATATGTGGAAAAATGCATCTTGAGTTTTTTCTTTGCCTGCAAAAAACTGAACATCATCTATAATTAAAACGTCTATAGACTGGTAAAAATGAATAAAGTCATTTTTCTTATTGTCCATTATGGCATCTACAAATTGTGTTTGGAACTTATCAGCAGAAACATATAAAACTGTTTTCTCTGGAAGATTGTTTTTTACTTCTATTCCTATAGCGTTAGCTAAGTGAGTTTTTCCTAAACCACCATTTCCGTAAATGAGTAGTGGGTTGAAAGATGTTCCTCCTGGTTTCTGAGCTACTGCATATCCTGCAGATCGTGCAAGGCGATTGCATTCACCTTCAATGTAAGATTCGAAGGAGAAGTTAGCGTTTAGTTGAGGATCAACTTGAATTTTTTTAAGACCAGGAATTATAAACGGATTTCTTATCGAAGTCTCGTTTAAATTTATTGGCATATGGATAGGGTGGTTTTTGATATTTCCCTTACTGGTGCTTGGTATTTTTGTTGTATATGGTTTAGAATTGTAATTGTTGTCTACCACAATGCTGTACTCAAGCTTGCCTTCTTGACCAAGTTCTTTTTTAACAGTCTTTCTTAGAAGATCAATGTAGTGTTGCTCCAGCCACTCATAGAAGAATTGAGATGGAACCTGAATGGTAAGTACACTATTTTTAAGCTTAACAGCCTTGATTGGCTGAAACCAAGTTCTAAATGATTGAGGGCTAACGTTATCTTTAATAACACTTAAACAATTGTTCCACACAATCTCAAAAACTTTATCTTCTACCATTTCAATTAATTTAGTGTTGTTCGAATTCGATGACAAATGTGTTCACAAAAAAGTTAAAAAAAAAATCATTTACCTATTGACTTTTACTTTTTTTTGACAGGTAAAGAAAAAATTTAAAATTAATTAATTTAAATGCTTTAAACATTTTGCAAAACTAACCCTTTAGTTCACATTTAAAATTTTGTTTTTAGTCAAAAAAGAAGATTCAGATTTCGATATAAAGATATCTATTTTTCCCAACTTAATGGCACCAAATCCAACTTGATTTATTAAAACATTTTTACCATTTTTGTTCTTTAAATTAATTGGTTTTTTTAAGAATGTATGAGTGTGACCTCCTAGTATAACGTCAATATTAGAAGTCTCTTTAGCAAGAACTTGGTCAGAAACTTTATCTCCTTTGTATTTAAATCCTAAGTGAGATAAGCATATAACGATATCACAATTTTGATCGTGTTTTAAGTACTTAGCCATTTTATTTCCAGCTTCAATTGGGTCTAAGTATTTAACGTTCTTATAAAGCCTTGGATCAACTAAACCCTTAAGTTCAATTCCAAGTCCGATCACCCCAATTTTAACACCTTCTTTGTGAAATATGGCATGGTTTTTAGTTTTACCTTCTAATATGGTGTTTTTAAAGTCATAATTAGTGCAAATAAATGGAAAGTTTGTGTGAATAAGTTGCTCTTCAAATCCATTTAATCCGTTGTCAAAATCATGGTTACCCATTGTTGAGCAATCGTAACCAATTTTACTCATTAACTTAAACTCTAATTCTCCACCAAATTTATTGAAGTAAGGAGTCCCTTGAAAAATATCGCCACTATCTAGTAGTAAAACGTTTTTCTCTTTCGACTTAATTTTATTAACTAAAGATGATAGCTGAACTAAACCACCTAAACCTTTATTTCTTCCAGACACAAAAGGGTCTATGTGACTATGAATATCATTTGTGTGAAGAATACTAATCTTTACAATGTCTTTGTTGAAAGAAAATAAATCGAGTGGAACGATAGAGGTTATGGCTATTCCTAAGCCTGCTTTTTTAATAAAACTTCTTCTAGAATTCATAGTTTAAAATTAAGTTTCTATTGTCGAGTTTAGAATCAATCGTATCTGTCTGATTGCAATAATTAATTAATGCGTCACGCATTTTTAAGTTAGTGGATGTGTATTCTTTATTTTTATAAAAAATCATTTTATCACCGCCATTAGCTAGGTAGTCTGTAGTAAGAATACTAAAAATAGAGTCACCTAAGTTAAAATCATTGCTGAAGCTAATTGGTTGGCCGCCTGTTTTTTTATAATACTCAGCTAAAAGTTGGAAATCTTTTTTATTTAAATCAACAACCACTAACTCATTTTCGAATGGCATTAGTTTAAACATATCTCCCTTAGTAACATTGCCTTTACTTAAAGACGATCTCAAGCCACCATTATTAAACATAGCTACATCAATTTCTCTTTCGTAAATTTGTTGTGCTATCTCTAGACAAACATCAGCTGTCCAATTTCCAAGAAGACTTTCTGGCTGTCCTTTTTTTAAATCTTGTTTAGAATAAGCTAGAACCTCATTCATTTCATTGTCAATCTTGATTTTATATGGCTTTGCAATATTGTAAAATATAGAATCAATTGGATGTGAAACATCCATGGAAGATCCACTTATTGATATAATATCCTCTTCAGGGCTCAATAAAAGTGTTAAGGCTAGTAATAAATATATAAAATGCATGTCACAAACATACAAATAAGAATAATTAAACTTAATCAAATAGTAACATTCTCTTTCATTTTTTTGATTACATTTAATCTATTATTAATTTAAACTATTTGTACCATGACATCATCTTATTTATTCACTGTTTTAGCAATAGCTTTAGTAGTTCTTTCCATTTTCACCGTAAAACAACAAACAGCTGCTATTATGGAGCGATTTGGTAAATTTCTTACTGTAAGACAATCGGGTCTTCATTTTAGAATTCCTTTAGTAGATAAGATTTCTGGAAGAATTAGTTTAAAAATTCAACAACTTGATGTTATAGTTGAGACAAAAACCAAAGACGATGTTTTTGTAAAGCTTAAGGTTTCGGTACAATATAAGGTTATAAGAGAAAAGGTGTATGACGCTTTCTACAAGTTGGATTACCCACACGATCAAATAACTTCTTATGTATTTGATGTTATTAGAGCTGAAGTGCCTAAGATGAAGCTAGATGATGTTTTTGAAAGAAAAAATGATGTTGCAAATGCAGTTAAGTCAGAGTTAAATGACTCTATGATTGAATACGGATATGATATAATCAAAACACTTGTTACTGATATTGACCCGGATGCTCAAGTGAAAAATGCAATGAACAGGATTAATGCAGCCGAAAGAGAAAAAGTTGCTGCCCAATATGAGGGTGATGCAGCAAGGATTTTGATTGTTGAAAAAGCAAAAGCGGAGGCAGAAAGTAAAAGACTACAGGGACTAGGTATTGCTGACCAAAGAAGAGAAATTGCAAGAGGTTTGGAAGAGTCTGTTGAAGTTCTAAACAAAGTAGGAATTAATTCTCAAGAAGCATCTGCATTAATTGTAGTGACTCAGCACTATGACACTTTACAGGCTGTGAGTCAGGGGACAAATAGTAATTTAATATTATTACCTAACAACCCTCAAGCAGGCTCGGACATGCTTAACAATATGGTTGCTTCATTTTCTGCAAGTAATCAAATTGGAGAATCAATGAAAAGTTCCAACAACTCTAAGGAAATTGTTGGTTTTAGCAACGACTCAAGTACTGATCAGATCTAATGTTTTCGTTTGAGCAAAAAATTAGAGTGAGATACGCTGAGACCGACAAAATGGGCTACGTGTATTATGGTAATTATGCTACATATTTTGAGGTAGCTAGGGTGGAAGCTCTTAGAAGTCTTGACGTTAGCTACAAGAAGATGGAAGAAGATGGTATTATTCTTCCTGTATACAAGTACAGCAATGAGTTTTATAAGCCAGCACATTATGATGATGAGCTTATTATAAAAACATTCATTAAAGAAATGCCTACAACTAAAATTCATTTTCATTTTGAAATAATCAACTCAAAAAATGAATTAATTAACAAAGCTGAAGTAACTTTAGTATTTGTATCATTAAAAAATAATAAGCCTTGCAAACCTCCCCAGTTTCTAATTAGTCAGCTTTCTTCGTATTTAAAATGAAAAAATACTTTTCAGAATTAATAGGGACTTTTTTGATGGTTTTTATTGGCACAGGATCGGTTGTTATAAATTCTCTTTACAATAATATTGGTCAATTTGGAATAGGTGTTTCTTTCGGTATTGCAGTGGCTCTTTCTATTTTTCTGTTCGCTAAATTTTCTGGTGCTCATATTAACCCTGCTGTAAGCATTGCTTTATTTTTTAAAAATAAATTAAATTCTAAGGAATTAGTTGGATATGTAATGTTTCAATTATCAGGAGCGATTCTAGCTAGTTTATCTCTGCAAGTTTTGTTTCCTTTAGACAAAAGTAGTTTAGGAGCCACCATTCCTTCAGGCACGTGGCAAGAGTCCTTTGTTTTAGAATTGTTACTAACATTTTTTTTAATGTTAGTTATTCTATTTGTTCAAAAAAAGAAATTAGCAGTATTGCCCTCTGCTTTAATAATTGGATTAGTGGTAGGCTTGGAAGCTTATTTTGTTGGACCTATATGTGGTGCATCCATGAATCCGGCTAGATCAATAGCTCCAGCGCTAATCTCCGGAAATATTAGTCATTTGTGGCTATATATAGTAGCTACAATTTCAGGTGCTTGTATTGCTCTTTACCCTTTTACTTCTAAAGATTTACCATAAGGTATTGATACAGCTGCACCATTGATTTTATATCATTCAAATGGACTGTTTCTGAAGGAGAGTGAACATTTTCTTCAGGAGCACCAATAAAACACCAATCGATAGGGTATGGAGATTTTTGTATCTCGTTTCCATCCGAGCCACCAGCGTTCTCCACTTCAATTTGAAAAGGTATGTTGCTTTGTTTTGCTAGAGATATTATTTTATTTACATATTTTCTTCTAGGAATTCCGCTGTCTCTCATGGATATAGCTACACCTTTATTATGTACGACTCCTTCGGTAATCCAAGTAATGTCAGAAATCAACGCTTGATTTACATTATAGTTCTCGTAAATAAATTTTGATAAATAACCAACAGAGCCACCTCCATGTTCTTCCCATGATGAAAAACATATAATGCCATCTTCTAGGTTTTTAGCAACTTGTAAGGCATTCCAAACTCCTAGGCGATTGTCTAGATAACAAGTCTTAACGAATTCGTCAGTAAGTTGGAAGTCACAATAAAAAGTTAAGCTTGTTCCTGGGTCAATAGGACGAAAATCTACAAACATTTTTCCGTCTTCAACTTTAAGAATAGTGTCAATTTCTCCATTACTATCTTTGCCTACTAATCGGATTCCATCTTGGCAAACTGGTCCGCCAATCTTTACAACTTGATTGTTGTACCTAACTGTAAATCCTATGCTGTCCATGTGAGAAAAAATAGCAGTTCTTGGCTTGCCAAAAACTAAGACAATACAGTCTTGAAATTCTGTTCCATGAAATATTTTTGGTTCATGTTTCCAACTTTTCTTGTTGGATTCAATATAGTCTAAAAGAAACTCTTTTAGAATGAACTCTTCTCCGGAAGGAGCGTGGATTTGACACAATTTTTTAAGTAACTCCATTTATATAGTTTTTAGAAATTCGATCTTTATTTTATGATTTTTTTTCCATTTAGCTAGTGCCAAATGACTGATGTTTTTATTTACCGAAAAGGTAATACAGCAGCTAAGTTCTAATACTTGTTTTTCGATAGTTAAATCTAACTCTTTTTGTATCCTCATCACAAAGTTTAATTGTTCGTAATCAAACTCCAATTTATAGATATCTTTTATATGTTTTTCGACTATTAACGCATTAGTTAAGCATTCTTTAGCTGCAGTCTTATAGGCTGTTATCAATCCGCCTACGCCTAGTTTTGTTCCTCCAAAATATCGAACAACAACTACTAAAGTATTTGTCAAATTACAAGCAACAATCTGTCCTAAAATTGGCTTCCCTGCTGAATTTGATGGTTCCCCATCATCATTTGCTCTTTGGTCTAATTTGTTAGCTCCTAAAATATAAGCATAACAAAAATGTCTTGCTCCGTATTCTATTTTTCTCACATCATTTAGCCTCTGTTTAACATCCTCATTGTTGAGCACCTTAAAGCTGTAACCAATGAACTTACTTCCTTTCTCCTTAAACAGAGAAGTAGTGCTATCCTTAATTTCGTTGTATGTAAATTCACTCATGAGTAAATAAGTATTGCTAAAGATATCCCAGCAAGTACTAAGCCTGCCCAATTTTTAGCTGTTAAATTCTCAGAATATATTTTCCATCCTATTAATGCGGACAATGTAACTACTCCAATATTCAAGATTGGGAATAATATAGAGGAGTCGTTAGTGTCTAATGTTTTTAATAAAAAATAGATACTAAAAAAATTAGGTATTCCTAGAGTGACTCCAGCAATTATATTTTTAATTTTTAATTTTTGATTGGTAATTAATAGGGTGATTGAGCCACATAAAAAGGCAATGAAAAAGATTGTAGAAGTAAATAGATTAAACTCTTTATCGGTTTCAAGAAAATTAAATTGAATTAAGGATAAAGATGTGTCTAAAATTCCAGCGCCAAAAAACAAAATGACAGCTAGGTATATTGGCCCATTTTTATCCTCTTTTTTAGATATAGTTAAATAGATAGAAAAAATAGCCATAATAATTGCCCCAATTTTTAAAATAGAAGGATCTTCATTCTGAAGAAAAAAACCTGCTGTTACCGGAATCACTAACGACATTTTACTAGATAACGAGCTAATAGTAACACCTAGTAGTTGAGTTGTTTTTGCCATCACATTAAACATGATGATAAAATACATTCCTAGCAATACAGCGTAGATAAACCAACTGCTTCTAATAGCAATATTTATATCGCTTAAGTCGAAATCCGTAAAAAATAATGCTAGCAAGCCAGCGCACAAATAATTTATAGTAATTGCTTGAAACGTATTTACATTTCGTTTTGAGAACTCTCTAAAAATAATAAACAAGAGAACTGAAAATACTAAGGTCAGGATTAAAAAAATCATTGATTTAAAAAGTATGAAAGCTTATCATCTCCGATCATTTCGGTTAATACTGGTTTTTGAATAAAACCTGGAGACATAACACCATCTTTAAGAAGTGCGTCTGATTGAAAAACTCGTGCTTCATCCCAACAATTACTATTTATAAACTGCTGAAGAGTCAATGACCCTCCTTCAATTATAACAGAATGAATTTCCAATTTATGTAATTGCTCCATTAAGCTATTTATAAAATCATCAAAATCTACTTGTAAATCATTTTCATTTAATTTTTTCTGACATATCCTGAAAGTAGTTGCATCGTCATTGAAAACGTTCAAATCTTTGGAAAGAATAGATGATTTGTCAATTACAAATCGAGTAGGGTTTTTAGCACCATCAAGACGAGAAGTTAACAAAGGGTTGTCTTTAATGGCAGTATTTTTACCAATTAAAATTCCTGTTTCTGCTGATCTCCATTGGTGAACTAAGTTTTTAGATTCCTCGCAAGTCATCCAAAAAGGAGTTTCTTGGTTTTTAGGAGCAATAAATCCATCTGAAGATTGAGCCCATTTTAATATAACATATGGTCTTTTGTCTTTGTGAAAAGTATAAAACCTTCTGTTTAGAGAGATGCAATCATCTTTAGAAACATTCACTTTAACTTCAATTCCTGCTTCTTTGATTTTATCAATACCTTTTCCATTTACTAGTGAAAATGAATCTAATGCACCAATAACAACTCTTTTTAATTTGCTTTTAATGATTAGATCAGCACACGGAGGTGTTTTTCCGAAATGAGCGCAAGGTTCAAGGTTAACATATAAAGTAGCTTGCTTAAGCTTAGATCTGTCTTTAACACTATTTATAGCATTAACTTCTGCATGTGCCTGACCAAATTGTTGGTGGTAGCCTTCACCTATTATATTGTCGTTAACAACAATAACACATCCTACCATAGGATTAGGTAATACTAGAGGGTAGCCTTTAGCTGCTAGCTCAAGACATTTTTGCATGTAAAATTCATCGGTCATAAAGCGCAAATTTAAGTAAATTGCAACGATGAAAAAATTAAAACAAGTCGTAAGTTATTTTATGGATAATCTGGTCAATTATTATACTTCTATTGAAGTTGAAGGGTTGGCATATTGGACCATCGAATCTTATTTTAATTTATCAAGATCAAGTTTTAAATTAGAAGTGGATAGAGAATTGTCTAATGATGAAATCTTATTTATGGAAGATGTTGTTGCAAGATTAAAGAATAAAGAACCTATTCAGTATATTTTTGGAGAAACTACTTTTTTTGGTTTACCATTTAAAGTAAATGAAAATTGCCTTATACCAAGGCCAGAAACAGAGGAATTAGTAAATTGGATTCTTCAAGATCCGAAAAGTGTAATTTTAGATATTGGAACCGGAAGTGGTTGCATAGCTATTTCATTAGCTAAAAAATCAACTGCTACTGTTTTTGGCTTAGATATAAGTAATAAAGCATTAGAAATAGCAAATAATAACGCAGTATTGAACAATGTTTCGGTTCAGTTTTTTTATGCTAATATCTTGGAGTTGAACAAGGTGGATAAAGTAGATATTATTGTAAGTAATCCTCCTTATGTTTTGGAAAGTGATAAGCAGCTAATGGATCACAATGTGCTAGGTTTTGAGCCACATAATGCTTTATTTGTTGCTGACGAAAATGCCTTGATTTTTTATAGTCAAATTATTAAAGTTGCAGCAAATTCTTTGAATAAAAATGGATTTCTTTATTTTGAAATTCATGAGTGTAAAGCAATAGAGATAATAGATTTGTTATCTAAAAATAACTTTTCTAATATTGAAGTCAAGAAAGACTTACAAAATAAAGATAGAATGATTAAAGCTCAACTCGTTTAACGAATTATGGAAGTAGAAAATAGAATAGCATTTTTAAGAGAAGAGATAAATAAGTATAATCATAATTATTATGTGCTTGATAAGTCTTTGATTTCAGATTTTGAGTTTGACAAAATACTCGAGGAATTAATTTTTCTTGAGGAAAAAAATCCCCAGTTTTATGATCCCTTATCGCCAACTCAAAGGGTAGGAAACGGACTTTCAAATCAATTTAAGGCTGTAGAACATAAGCATAGAATGTTGTCTTTGGGAAATACCTATTCAGAACAAGATTTAATCGACTTTGACAATAGAATTAAAAAAAATGTAGAAACCGATATTGAATATGTTTGCGAACTTAAATACGATGGTGTTTCTATAAGTTTAATTTATATAGATGGTGTTTTTACTCAAGCTCTGACAAGAGGTGATGGCTTTAAGGGAGATGATGTAAGTCAAAACATAAAAACCATAAAATCGATTCCACTTAAATTAAGTAACGATTACCCCAATGAACTCGAAATAAGGGGAGAAGTATTTTTACCTTTAAAAGGCTTTGATAAGATGAATAATTCTAGAGTAGATCTAGGATTAGAACCTTTTGCTAACCCCAGAAATGCTGCTTCAGGAAGTGTGAAAACTCTTGATAGTTCTGAGGTTGCAAAAAGACCATTAGATTGTTTTTTATACTACACATTGCTTAGTAAATCAGAACAAAAACAAACTCATTTCCAGAGTCTTGAAGATGCTAAAAGATGGGGCTTTAAAGTGCCGAGTGAGATTAAAGTATGCAATAGTATTGGTCAAGTAATAGATTTTGTTAATAGCTGGGACGATAAAAGACATGACTTGCCTTATGAAATTGATGGAATAGTTATAAAAGTAAACGATTTGAGTATTCAAGATCAATTAGGTTTTACTGCAAAATCTCCTCGATGGGCTATTTCGTATAAATTTAAGGCAGAACAAGTTTCTACTATTCTAAATTCTGTAGATTATCAGGTTGGGAGAACTGGAGCAATCACTCCAGTTGCTAACTTAGAGCCAGTTCAACTTGCTGGAACTATTGTTAAAAGAGCTTCTCTTCACAACGAGGACCAAATAAATAAGTTAGACTTAAGATTAGGTGATAAGGTATATGTAGAAAAAGGCGGGGAAATTATTCCAAAAGTAATTGCTGTTGATATAAAGCAAAGGGATTTGTTTTCGTCCGTACCTTTTCAGTACATAAGTAATTGTCCTGTTTGTCACTCACAATTAGTAAGGTCTGAAAATGATGCTAAGCACTATTGTGTAAATAGTGATGAATGCCCTCCTCAGATAAGCGGAAAAATAGAACATTTTGTTTCTAGAAAAGCAATGAATATTGACGGATTAGGTTCTGAAACAATTGAGTTGCTAATTGAGCAAAAGTTAATCAAATCGGTAATTGATTTGTATTCATTGAAATTAGAGCAACTATTGCCACTTAAAAAGAATGGTCAAAAATGGGCTCAAAATATTATTGAAGGCATTATTGCCTCAAAACAAATTTCATTTGATAAGTTATTATTCGGTTTAGGAATAAGATTTGTTGGTGCAACAGTATCTAAAGTTTTGGTTAGTCATTTTAAAAACATAGATAATATTATGAATGCGTCGGTTGAAGAATTAGAAAATGTAGACGAGATAGGAATTAAAATTGCTCAAAGTTTAGTTAATCATTTTCAGATTGCAGAGAATGTAAATTCCATAGAAGTTCTTAAGTCTTTTGGTTTGCAGTTAGAGTTAAATAAAGAAAATAATCTTCTTTCTGAAAAACTAAAAGATAAGTTAATTGTAATTTCTGGAGTTTTTGAAATCTATAGTAGGGATGAGTTGAAAAAAATAATTGAACAACATGCTGGAAAAAATGTTGCATCAATTTCTAAAAAAACTACTTTTGTATTGGCTGGTGATAAAATAGGTCCTAGTAAGCGAACTAAAGCAGAATCCCTTGGAATTCCTTTTGTTTCAGAGTCAGAATTTTTAAACTTAATTAGCTAATGCAAATTCAATTTGTAGAAAAAATAAAACAGAGAGTAGGAGATTACTTTTTCAAAAGAGATCTTAAATTCAATGATAGGAAACGAATTGTTCACAATTTCCAGTCTGCTAAGTCAATCGGGGTTCTTTATGATGCTACTGATCTAAAAGACATGATGATGGTCAGCGAATTTGTAAACGAACTATTTCATTCTAAAAAAGAAATAAAAGCTCTTGGATTTGTTAATAAAAACGAATTATCGCACAATCATATTCCAATGCTTCAATTCGATTTTTTCTTTTTAAAGGACTTAAATTGGTTTTACAAACCTCAAAATTATGTCATCAATAATTTTCTAGAAAAAGATTATGATATTTTAATCAATCTATGTACCCAAAACTGTGTCCCTGTAAAGTATTTGGCAGGTAGTTCTAGAGCTAAGTTTAAAGTTGGTAAGTTAGAAGATAACTCTTCCGTTTATGATATGATGATAGACGTTAAACAAAATTCCTTAGAAACCCTTATCAAAGAAGTTAAACATTATTTAAATTTAATTAATACAAATGGAAAATAAATTAATTGGCACAGGGGTTGCTCTAATTACTCCTTTTAAATCTGATCTGACTGTTGACTATGATGCTTTAACAAAAATAGTTAATCATTGTATTGATGGAGGAATAGATTACTTAGTTGTTTTAGGAACAACAGGGGAAAGTGTTGTTCTTACAAAAGAAGAAAAAAATAAGATTGTAAGACATGTTATAAAAGTAAATGAGGGCAAGCTTCCTATTGTTTTGGGAATGGGTGGCAATTGTACAGCCACAGTAATAAATGAATATGAAAACTTTGATTTGAATGGGGTAGATGCTATCCTTTCGGTATCCCCATATTATAATAAGCCTTCTCAAAAAGGAATTTACAGCCACTATGAGCAATTATCTAAATCATTTAACCTTCCTATAGTTTTGTATAACGTTCCCGGAAGAACTTCTTCTAATATGAGCGCAGAGACCACCTTAAAGTTGGCAAATGACTTTGATAATATTATTGCTGTAAAAGAAGCTAGCGGTGATATGGATCAAATTATGACAATTATTAGAAATAAGCCTGATAATTTTTTAGTTATTTCTGGTGATGATGGTTTAACTCTAGCTATGATATTGATGGGAGCAAATGGTGTAATATCTGTTATTGGCCAAGCTTTTCCGGAGATATTCTCTTCAATGGTTCGTGAAGGATTGAATGGTAATGTTAAAAAATCTAACGAATTACATTATCAATTATACCCAATATACAATCCGTTATATAGAGATGGAAACCCAGCGGGAGTAAAAGAATGTATGCGCCAAATTGGTTTATGTACTAATAAACTAAGATTACCATTGGTAAATGTAGAAACTAGCACTAAAAAAGAGTTAGAAGAATTTAGTAAGTCTCTAAAAACTAGCTAGTTTCTCAGAAAAATACTCTCCTTTCTCAAGTTTGTCTTTAATAGAAGAGAAGCACTCAATAGTGTATTCCACATCTTCTTGTGTGTGTATTGCAGTAGGGATTAGTCTTAGTAAGATTACACCTTTAGGTACTACAGGGTACGTTACTATAGAACAGAATATGTTGTGGTTTTCTCTTAAATCATACGTAAGATTAGTTGCTTCACCAACACCACCACTTAGGTATACAGGTGTTACTGCTGACTGGGTATTACCTAAATTAAAACCAGCTTCTTTCAATCCGTTTTGAAGTGAATTAGCAATTTTCCAAAGGTTTGCTTTTAACTCAGGTTTGCTTTGTAAAATTTCTAATCTTTTTATTGCGCCAATAACAATTGGAGTAGGAAGAGATTTTGCAAATATTTGAGATCTCATATTATATCTTAAATATTCAACAACATCTTCAGTAGAAGAAATGAAAGCCCCAATTGTAGCCATAGATTTTGCGAAAGTACCGAAGTAAACATCTATTTCATCATGACAATTTAAAAACTCTCCTGATCCAGCTCCTGTTTCACCCATTGTTCCGAAGCCATGAGCATCATCTACAAATAAGCGAAACGAATATTTAGCTTTTAAAGCTGAAATTTCTTTAATCTTACCAAGATCTCCAGACATTCCGAATACACCTTCAGTGATAACAAGAATACCACCACCAGTTGTGTCTATGATTTTTTGAGCTCTTTGAAGTTGCTTTTCAAAGTTCTCAATATTGTTGTGAGGAAAAACAAATCTTTTACCCTGATGAAGTCTAACACCGTCAATAATGCATGCATGACACTCACTATCATATACAATTACGTCATTTCTGTCAACAAGAGCATCAATGGATGACACCATACCTTGGTACCCAAAGTTAAGAAGAATGGTGTCTTCTTTTTTCATGAAAGAGGTGAGATTGTTTTCTAATTCTTCATGAAGATTGGTGTTTCCTGACATCATTCTTGAGCCCATAGGATAACCCATTCCCCAGTTTTTGGCAGCTTCTTCATCTGCTTTTCTAACTTCTTCCTGATTGGATAAGCCTATATAGTTATTAATGCTCCAAACTAAAACCTCTTTTCCTCTAAAAGACATTTTATTAGAAATCTCTCCTTCCAGTTTTGGAAAGGTGAAATACCCATGAGCAGATTTAGCATGTTGACCAAGTGGTCCTCTGTTTAATTTTATCTTTTCAAAAAGATCCATTTGTTATATAGTAGGTTGGTGCAAAATTAATTAAAATGATAAACTTAACAAAACCTTCTTTCTTTATTATCAAATAAATAATTATAAAAACTCGTTTGTATTTGTATCTTTGCAAATCAATTTTTTAATAATGAATAAATTTCTCCTTTTAATTACTACCATTTTCCTGTTTTCATGTAGTGGATATCAAAAGATACTTAAGAGTACTGATGTTGATTTGAAATTTGTGGAAGCCAAAAGGTATTATGAGCAAGGTGAGTATTTTAAATCACTTCCATTATTAGACGAATTACATATTATCTTAAGAGGAACAGATAAAGCGGAAGAAATTGATTATTTATTGGCTTATACACATTACGGATTAGAGTCTTATAACCTTGCAAGTTATCATTTCACTACATTTTACAGAAGATATCCTAGTAGTATACATAGTGAAGAGTTAGATTATATGGCTGCTTATTGCTATTACTTACAGTCGCCAAAATCTTCTTTAGATGGTGGAAATACATTAAAAGCAATTGAAGAGTTACAATCATTTATTGATCGTAATCCAGATAGCGAGCGTATAGAAACTTGCAATGAATTGATAGATAAACTAACTAATAAGCTTAAGATAAAAGCTTTTGAAATAGCAAAACTTTATTACAATATTGAAGATTATAAAGCAGCTATTTCTTCCTTTAATAATATTCTTGGCGACTATCCTTCTATTGAGGACGCTGATATGATTCAATTTCTTATATTAGACTCGAATTTTAAGCTCGCTAGTAATAGTGTTTTTAACAAAAAAATTGAACGATTTAACAATACAATTGCTTCTTATTACTATTTCGTAGATAATTACGAATCTAGTAAGAAAATGAAAGAAGCTCAATCTATTTACGACAAATCAATTAAACAACTTGAAAATTTAAAAAAATGACAGAGTTTAAAAAATCAAAAGCAAGTAACACTACCATCACTAGAGATGTTAAAAACCTAGCTAGCAAGACTGGTAATTTATACGAATCTGTTGCTATAATGTCTAAAAGAGCGGTTCAGATTAATAAAGAAATTAAAGACGAATTGCTTTCTAAACTTGCCGAATTTGCCACTCACAGTGAGTCTATCGAAGAGATTTTTGAAAATAGCGAGCAAATCGAAGTTTCAAAATTCTACGAAAAACTACCTAAAGGAACTCTTATTTCAATTCAAGATTTCTTAGAAGAAAAAGTATACTTCAGAAATACTTTAGAAGATAACGATAAATAAAATATTTTTATGTCAGTTCTAAACGGACAAAATGTTCTATTAGGAATTTCTGCTAGCATTGCTGCTTATAAATCAGCTGAACTAGTTAGGTGTTTCGTTAAACTTGGAGCAAATGTTCGGGTAGTTCAGACACCATCTTCTAAAGAATTCGTTACCCCTTTAACTTTATCAACTCTATCTAAAAATCCTGTTCTTTCTAATTTAACAAAAGAAGAAGACAAGGATGTTTGGAACAATCATGTTGAAATAGGCCTTTGGGCTGATATTTTTGTTATTGCTCCAGCATCTTCTAATACATTGTCTAAGATGTCAAGTGGTGAGTGTGACAATTTATTGTTAACTACATATATGTCAGCTAAATGCCCAGTATTCTTTGCTCCTGCAATGGATTTAGATATGTACAAACACCCATCTACTATAACCAACATAGAAAAACTAATTTCATATGGTAATTTTCTTATACCCCCTGGCGATGGAGAATTAGCTAGTGGTCTAGTTGGTAAAGGAAGAATGGCTGAGCCTCATGAGATAGTTTCGTTCATCATCGATCAATTGTATTCTAATCTTCCGTTATCAGGTAAAAAAGTTCTCCTTACAGCAGGGCCTACATACGAAGCAATCGATCCAGTGCGTTTTATTGGCAATCATTCTAGCGGTAAAATGGGTGTTGCTCTTGCAAATAAGCTAGCAGCAATGGGAGCAATGGTCGATTTGGTTATTGGCCCTAGCAATATGCAAACGGATCATCCTAACATTAATAGAGTAGATGTAGTAAGTTCAGTCCAAATGCTAGAAGCTTGTGATGCTGTTTACCAAAAAATGGACATTGCTATTTCATCCGCTGCTGTTGCTGATTATAAGCCCAAAAGTGTTGCAAGTTCCAAAATCAAGAAAAAAGATAATAATTTAAATATTGATTTAGAGCCAACTGTAGATATTCTCAAACATTTGGGTGACAATAAAAAAAATCAAATCTTAATAGGGTTTGCTTTAGAAACTGATAACGAAGAAGAAAATGCAAAATCTAAAATTGCAAAGAAAAATTTAGATTTCATTGTTTTAAATTCTTTGAATGATAAGGGTGCTGGTTTTAAACATGACACCAATAAAATATCCATCATTGACAAGCATAATAAAATACAGCGTTTTGAGTTAAAGTCTAAAGATGAAGTTGCTAATGATATTGTAACTCATTTAATTAAAATATTATGATTAAAAGAGTCCTCATTTTTATTTTTATCATTCAATCGTCTCTTGGGTTTTCTCAAGAGTTAATCTGTAATGTGAATGTTACTTCTAACAAGATTCAGAGTTCTGATAAGCAAAAATTTAACACTCTCAAAGCATCTATTAGAGAATTCATGAACAATAGAAAATGGACTAGCGAAGTGTTTAAAGATGACGAAAGAATTGAATGCAATATATCCATCAATATCTTAGAAGAGCTTTCCACCGATCAGTATAAAGCATCCATTAATATTCAGTCTTCAAGGCCAATATTTAATAGCTCATATTACTCTCCTTTGTTAACCTATATTGATGAAGATTTTAATTTTAGGTATACCGAACATCAAACCCTAGAGTTTAACGAGAATTCTTACATTTCCAATTTAACCTCTGTTTTAGCGTATTACGCCTATATTATAATAGGTTTAGATTATTATACTTTTTCTAATGAAGGCGGTGTTACTTATTTGCAAAAAGCAAAAGATATAGTTACTAATTCTCAAAACTCCGCTGAAAAAGGATGGAAAGCATTTGAGAGTAATAAAAACAGATATTGGTTGGCTGAAGAATTGCTTGATGCAAAATATTCTGATTTTAGATCATGTCTATATAATTACCATCGTTTTGGCTTAGATAAGATGTACGATGATTCGGAGAAGGGAAGGATAGCTGTTTCCGAAAGTTTAGAATATTTAAGAAAAGTTAAAAGACAAAATCCTACTGCTTTTATTTTAAGAATCTTTTTTGATGCAAAGTCATCAGAAATTGCTAACATTTATTCTGATGCGTTTCAAGATGAAAAGTCGAGAATTGTAAGTCTACTTACAGAGCTTGATCCCTCAAACATTAGCAAATACAATAAAATTAAGGAATCCAAAAATTTAAACCAATCTGATTCAAAGTTCTAATGATTAATAGTTTATATATAAAAAACTATGCCTTAATTAAGGAACTAAATATCAATTTTAGTGATGGGTTTACGTCTATTACAGGAGAAACGGGTGCTGGAAAATCAATATTTGTTGGTGCTCTGTCATTAATTTTAGGAGAACGATCTGGTTCTTCTCTACATCTTGATTCTAACGAAAAATGTATCGTTGAAGGAGTATTCGATATTTCTAAGTATGATCTTGCTTCATTTTTTGATAAAAATGAATTAGACTTCAGTAATATAACTGTTTTAAGAAGAGAAATAAACTCAAGTGGCAGAAGTAGATCGTTTATAAATGATACTCCTGTTAACTTAATGCAGATGAAAGAATTGGGTGTTCAACTGTTTGATATTCATTCTCAAAATCAGAGTCACCAGATAAATAAGAAATCGTATCAATTACAAATTTTAGATGCTTATTCTAAAAACATTAAATTAATAGAGGAGTATAAAGCCTCTTTTAATGTTTTTGTTTTCAATAAAAAGAAGCTAGATGAATTACTGAACAAAGCCTTAAACTCTCAAACGGATCATAATTACAAACAATTTTTATTTGAAGAATTAGAAACAGCTTCTTTAAATAGTGGGGATGAACTTAGCTTGATTGAACAAGAGCTAAAGGTTTTGTCTAATAGTGAAGACATCTCAGCTAAAATATCTGAATCTATTAATCTAGCTGAAGATTCGGAAAATTCGATAACTGATCAGCTTCAAAAGCTCAATAACAATCTTCAATCAATATCACAGCATTCTGACAATATTGAATCTGTTTATAAGAGAATAAATAGTTCATTATTAGAGTTAAAAGATTCAGTGCTTGATTTACATTCTCTTTCCCAAAACATTGTTTTCGACCCTGAAAGATTAAGCGTTCTCAAAAATAGATATGATCTTTTAAGCAATCTGTTAAACAAGCATTCCTTTTTACATCTTAATGATCTAATTGAATTCAAAAACAATTTAGAATTAGAGTTAAACAGTGTTGTAAACTTAAAAGATGAAATTGATCAAGTAAAAAACGACTTAGCTGTTAGCAATAAGGAAGTTGTTTTGTTAGCTGAAAAATTATCTCAAAAAAGAGTTGTATCTGTTTCTAAGGTCGAATCAATAGTTAAGGATTTGTTGTCTAAACTAGGAATGGAAAATGCAATACTGAAAATAGAATTAAACAAATTAGATGCTCCAAACGAAAACGGATTGGATGATATTAAGCTCATGTTTTCAGCAAACAAAGGAATAGAATTAGCTGAGCTTACTAAAGTAGCATCAGGAGGAGAGATGTCTAGATTGATGTTCTCCATTAAGTCATGTATTGCTAACAACATGAGTCTACCAACTATTTTGTTTGATGAAATTGATACAGGAGTCTCTGGAGAAATAGCCCACAAAATGGGTGAATTAATGCATCAGTTAGCTCAAAAGTATAATATGCAAGTAATTAGTATTACTCATTTGCCTCAAGTTGCTGCTAGAGGAAAAAATCAAATGTTTGTAGAGAAGAAAATAGTTGACAACACATCTTACACAAACATCAGAACGCTAAATGGTAATGAAAGGGAAAGTGAAATAGCTAAAATGCTAAGTGGGAGCGAAGTAACAGATGTTTCCTTAAGTAATGCTAGAGAATTACTATCGACTAAATAAAAACTTATATTTGTCAAAATTAACTTATACAATTATGTCTAATAATTTATTAAAAGGAAAAAAAGGAATCATTTTTGGTGCATTAGATGAAAAATCTATTGCTTGGAAGGTTGCTGAAAACTGTTATGAGCAAGGTGCTGAATTCGTTTTGAGTAATGCTCCCATTGCTTTAAGAATGGGAACTATTAATCAACTATCAGAAAAGACAGGCGCAAAGGTTATACCTGCTGATGCTACTAATGTAGAAGATTTAGAAAATCTTTTTAAAGAAGCAATGAAAGAGCTTGGTGGTAAGATAGATTTCGTTCTTCATTCGATCGGAATGTCAGTAAACGTTAGGAAAGGCCGTCATTACACCGATCAAAATTATGATTTCACGATGAAAGGTCTTGATGTTTCATCTATTTCGTTTCATAAGGTAATGCAAGTAGCATGGAAACTAGAGGCTATTAATGATTACGGCTCTATTTTAGCTTTGTCTTATATAGCTGCTCAGAGAACATTTCCTGATTATAATGACATGGCTGATAACAAGTCTTTCTTAGAATCTATTGCAAGAAGTTTCGGATATCACTTTGGTGTAAGAAATAAGGTTAGGGTAAACACTATATCGCAATCTCCAACAATGACTACAGCTGGTAGTGGAGTAAAGGGGTTTGATGGCTTTTACAAGTACGCAGATGATATATCTCCATTGGGTAATGCTAGTGGTGATGACTGTGCAAAATATTGTGTTACATTATTTTCTGACTTGACTAAGTCAATTACCATGCAAAATTTATTTCACGATGGTGGGTTTTCTAATACTGGAATAAGTGAAAAAGTAATGAAAAGCTATACGGACAAATAAATATAATTTTCAATTATAAGCATAAAAAAAGGTCCGAAAATTTCGGACCTTTTTTAGTTTAATTATTTAGATTTCTTGGGTTTCAGTATTTTAACATTTAGACTCATTGTTTTCTCATCTAATGTTATTTTAACTGTGTCATCTTCTTGCAAATGAGAGTTTATAATCTCTTCTGCTATTAGATCTTCCAGATACTTTTGAATAGCTCTTTTCAGAGGTCTAGCTCCAAAATGGACATCATAGCCTTTGTCAGCAATAAATGCTTTTGCTTTATCATCAATTTTCAAATGATATCCCATATTGTCGACTCTAGAATATAAAGCTTCTAGTTCAATGTCAATAATTTTATGAATATCTTCTTCTTTTAAACTGTTGAATAAAATTACATCATCAATTCTATTTAAAAACTCAGGAGCAAAGGCTTTTTTAAGAGCTTTTTCAATAACATTTTTACTGTCAGAATCAATAGAATCTTTCTTTGCTTTTGTAGTAAAACCAACACCTTGACCAAAGTCTTTCAACTGTCTTGAACCAATGTTAGATGTCATTATAATGATAGTATTTTTGAAACTAATTTTTCTTCCTAAACTATCAGTCATATGACCGTCATCTAATGCTTGTAGTAAAAGATTAAAAACATCAGGATGTGCTTTTTCAACTTCATCAAACAAAATAATTGAATAAGGTTTTCTTCTTACTTTTTCGGTAAGTTGACCTCCTTCTTCATATCCAACATAGCCAGGAGGGGAGCCAATTAATCTAGTGATAGCAAACTTCTCCATATATTCACTCATGTCAATTCTAATTAAAGAATCTTTAGTGTCAAACATTAGTTGAGCTAATTCTTTAGCTAATTGAGTTTTTCCAACACCAGTAGGTCCTAAAAAGATAAAGGAGCCAATTGGCTTATTAGGATCTTTTAATCCAACACGATTTCTTCTTATTGCTTTTACAATTTTAGTAACCGCTTCATCCTGGCCAATTACTTTTGCTTGTAAATCAGCTTCCATCTGAACTAATTTCTTAGTTTCTTGTTCAGCAATACGTTGAACAGGAACGCCAGTCATCATAGAAACAACTTCGGCAACATTGTCTTCCGAAACAGTTTCTTTCTGATTTTTCAGTTCCTCTTCCCAAATGTTTTTAGCTGCAGCAAGATCGTTCTCTATCTGACGTTCGTGATCTCTAAGTCTAGCAGCTTCTTCAAAACGTTGTTTTTTTACAACTTGGGTTTTTTCCTTTTTTATTTCTTCTAAATCATTTTCTAATTTTAGAATATTTTTAGGAACATTAATATTTTTAATATGAACTCTAGAACCAGCTTCATCTAAAGCGTCAATAGCTTTATCCGGCAAGTGTCTATCACTCATATATCTATTTGTTAAAGAAACGCAAGCTTCAAGAGCTTCATCAGTATAAATCACATTATGATGGTCTTCGTACTTTTCTTTAATGTTATGTAGTATCTGAATTGTTTGATCTATGGTAGTAGGTTCAACAATTACTTTCTGAAACCTTCTTTCTAAAGCTCCGTCTTTTTCAATGTTCTGACGGTATTCATCTAAAGTAGTAGCTCCAATACATTGAAGCTCACCTCTTGCCAAAGCAGGTTTAAACATATTAGATGCATCTAAAGAACCGGAAGCTCCACCAGCACCTACTATAGTATGTATTTCATCAATAAATAAAATGATGTCTAAGTTTGTTTCTAGCTCGTTTAATATAGCTTTCATTCTTTCTTCAAACTGACCTCTATATTTAGTTCCAGCAACCAAAGCAGCTAGGTCTAATGAGATAATACGTTTGTTGAAAAGAACACGAGATACTTTTCTTTGTACAATTCTTAAAGCAAGTCCTTCAGCTATTGCAGATTTACCAACTCCAGGTTCTCCTATAAGAATAGGATTGTTTTTCTTTCTTCTACTTAGTATTTGTGATACCCTTTCTATTTCATCCTCTCTTCCAACAATAGGGTCAAGTTTATCTTCGCTAGCCATTTTGGTTAAATCTCTTCCAAAGTTGTCTAAAACAGGTGTTTTTGACTTATTTGACTTAGGCCTACTTTGTTTTTGCGAGAAAAACTCTTCTGATGAATCTGATTCCTCTTCACCAAACTTAGCTTCAGGACTTGAACTAATATCTTCATTATAGTCCGGTTCTATTTCTGGAAGCATTTGACTAAATTCTGTTTTAATTATTTCGTAGTCAACATCAAACTGTTGAAGAGATCTTGTAACAACACTGTCTTCATCCTTAAGCATGGATAGTAATAAATGAGCAGTTCTGATTTCATTACTCTTGAAAATCATTAGCTCTAAATGAGTGAGTTTGATTGCTTTTGCAGCTTGTTTCTTAAGCTCAATATGGTCCGCACTAGAGTATTCGCTCTTTTCATTGTTAGAAACAGCGTTTTCAATAATTTTTCTTAATGCAAGTAAGTCAACATTCAGAGCTTTAAGAAGCATAACAGCACTTCCTTTGCCGTCTCTTAAAATACCTAATAGTAAGTGCTCTGGGCCAATAGCATTATGACCTAATCGTAGAGCTTCTTCTCTGCTGTAGCCTAGTATGTCGTTTAGTCTTGGTGAAAATTTAGCGTCCATATAGATAGTTTATTTAAGATTAAAACAATAGTTAAATAGTTAAGTAAAATTAACAATTAGATAATACGATAAAGCATTTTGTTAGGTTTCATTTATCAACATTAATGATGTTAATAATTAATCTAAAAAATTAGGTTAGTTTTTTTTCATTTGGTTAAATTCGTTGAGTATTTAATAAAACATAATATAACTATAAATGGCTGAAGGAGAAAAAATTATTGCTATAAATATTGAGGATGAAATGAAGTCAAAGTACATCGATTATTCGATGTCTGTTATTGTTTCTAGAGCTCTTCCTGATGTTAGAGATGGGTTAAAACCTGTTCACCGTAGAGTTTTGTTTGGAATGAACGAGTTAGGTGTTGCATCAAACAAAGCTTACAAAAAGTCTGCCCGTATTGTTGGGGAGGTTTTAGGTAAGTTTCACCCACACGGTGACTCCTCTGTATACGATACTATGGTACGTATGGCCCAAGAATGGTCTTTGAGATATATGTTGGTAGATGGCCAAGGTAACTTTGGTTCTATTGATGGTGATAGTCCTGCCGCCATGCGTTATACTGAAGCGAGATTAAGAAAAACTGCTGAAGAGTTACTTTCAGATATAGATAAAAATACGGTTGATTATCAATTAAACTTTGATGATACAATTAAAGAGCCTGTAGTATTGCCAGCTCGTATTCCTAACTTGTTGTGTAATGGAACTTCTGGTATTGCTGTTGGTATGGCTACAAACATGCCTCCACACAACCTTACTGAGGTGGTAGATGCTACTATCGCATACATTAACAATAGAGATATTGACATTGCAGGTTTAATGCAGCATATAAAAGCTCCTGATTTTCCAACAGGTGGAATTATCTACGGATACGATGGTGTTAAGAGCGCATTCGAAACTGGTAGAGGAAGAGTTGTTATTAGAGCAAAAACTAGTTTTGAAGTAGTAGGAAATAGAGAGGCTATAGTTGTTTCAGAGATACCATACATGGTAAATAAAGCTGAAATGATTAAGAAAACTGCAGACTTAGTAAACTCTAAAAGACTAGAGGGTATTCATGATATTCGTGATGAGTCTGATAGAAATGGTATGAGAGTTGTTTATGAATTAAAAAGAGATGCAATTCCTAATATTGTTCTTAACAAGCTTTTTAAATATACTCAACTACAGTCCTCATTCAGTGTAAATAATATTGCACTTGTTAAAGGGCGTCCTGAGCAATTAAACGTAAAAGAAATAATTGGTCATTACGTAGAGCACAGACATGAAGTTGTTGTAAGAAGAACTCAGTTTGAATTAGATCAGGCGGAAAAAAGAGCTCACATATTAGAAGGATTACTTATTGCTTTAGATAATCTTGATGCTGTTATCTCTTTAATTAGATCTTCTAAAACTCCTGAAGAAGCTAGAAATGGCTTGATAAAAACATTCTCATTAACTGAAATTCAGGCTAGAGCAATTCTTGATTTAAGATTGCAAAAACTTACTGGTCTTGAAAGAGACAAGATCAAGGCAGAATTCGATGAACTAATGAAAACAATCGCAGGCTTAAAAGAAATTTTAGGTGATGAAAGTATCAGAATGGACATTATTAAATCTGAGCTAAACGAAGTAAAAGAAAAGTTTGGTGACGAAAGAAGATCCGTTATAGAATATGCTGGTGGTGACTTCCGAATTGAAGATATGATTCCTGATGAAGAGGTAGTTATTACAATATCTCATTTAGGTTACGTTAAAAGAACTAATCTTACCGAATATAAATCTCAAAATAGAGGAGGAGTAGGAGCAAGAGGGGTTACCACAAGAGATGCTGACTTCTTACAAGAAGTATTTGTTGCTAACAACCATGATTACATGCTATTCTTCACTGAAAAAGGTAAGTGTTTCTGGTTAAGAGTATTCGAAATTCCTGAAGGTGCTAAAACATCCAAAGGACGAGCTATTCAGAACATGATTAATATTCCTTCTGACGATAGAGTAATGGCATACATTAACACTAAAGATTTAAAAGATGAAGAATACATCTCAAATCATTACGTAGTAATGTGTACTGTTAAAGGACAAATTAAGAAAACTCCTTTAGTTTCTTATTCTAAGCCAAGACAAAACGGAATTAACGCAATTACTATTAGAGAAGGCGATCAGTTGCTAGAAGCTAAATTAACTACTGGTAATTCTCAAATCATGATGGCTGTTAAATCTGGTAAAGCTATCCGATTTGAAGAAGAGAAAGTTAGACCTATGGGTAGAACAGCTTCAGGTGTAAGAGGAGTAACCCTTGCAAACGATAAAGATGAAGTTGTTGGAATGATTTGTGTTGATGACTTTAACTCTGATGTACTTGTTGTTTCAGAAAACGGATACGGTAAGCGTTCTAGCATTGAAGATTACAGAATTACTAATAGAGGAGGTAAAGGTGTTAAAACTATTAACGTTACCGAAAAAACTGGTAATCTTATATCTCTTAAAAATGTTAATGATGAAAACGATTTAATGGTTGTTAATAAATCAGGTATAACTATTCGTATTTCTATTGCTGACCTAAGACAAATGGGAAGAGCGACTCAAGGAGTTAGAATTATTAAACTTAGAGGAGAAGATTCGATTGCTGCAGTTGCAAAAGTTCCTGCTTCAACAGAAGAAGAATCTACTGATGATATTGATACTACTATTGTTTCTGAAAACAACACTGATATTAGTGAAAATAATACAGACGTTTCGGATGATAACACACCGGAAACTCAAGAGTAAATAACACTGCTTATTTATTTCATTTTTTAAAAAGCGACATAGCCTGTCGCTTTTTTTTATATTTGCATTTTAAAATTCTAAATATTATCATCTTATGAAAAAATCAATATGTTTATTTACCTTACTATTTTCTTGTTCTTCCTTCTTGTTTGCTCAAACGTTAGTAAACAAAATTACTCCAGTTAATGATTATGATATTGCTTATGAAGAGTGGCAATTAGACAATGGTCTTACATTAATAATACATGAAGATCATTCTGATCCTATAGTGCATGTAGAGACGACATATCATGTCGGTTCTAATAGAGAGCAAATTGGTATGACAGGTTTTGCTCACTTTTTTGAGCACATGATGTTTCAAGGATCAGATAATGTTGCTGACGAAGAGCATTTCAAAATTGTTTCTGAATCTGGAGGTACGTTAAATGGTACTACAACCAGAGACAGAACTAACTACTTTGAAACTTTACCTTCTAATCAATTAGAAACGGCTTTATGGTTAGAATCTGATAGAATGGGTTTTTTCTTAGACGCTGTAACAGATAAGAAATTTGAAAATCAAAGAAATGCAGTTAAAAACGAAAAGAGTCAAAATCAAATAAATGTTCCTTACGGAATGCTATACGAAGTAATGGGGCAGGTCTTGTATCCTAAAGGCCATCCTTATAGCTGGCCAACTATTGGTTATGTTGATGACTTAGATAGAGTTACTGTTGATGAGCTTAAAGAGTTCTTTATGAGATGGTATGGTCCAAATAACGCTTATTTAGTTATTTCTGGTGATGTTGATCCTACAAATGTTGTAGAATTAGTAAACAAATATTTTGGCTCAATTCCTAGAGGACAAGAAGTTAGAAACTTAAGAAAAGAAAAAGTAATATTAGCACAGAACAAATACAAGAAATTTGCAGATAGAATTTATTTTCCTTTAGCTGCATTTGTTTATCCTACTGTACCAAATCACCACAGAGATGAGCCAGCTTTAGATGCTTTGGCTGATATGATGGGAGGTGGTAATAATTCTCCATTTTACAAATCATTTGTTAAAACAGAAAAAGCAGTAGACGCTTCGGTATCTCATCCTTGTGCAGAATTGTCGGGTGAATTTATGATAAGTATTGTGTCTTATCCTAATTTTACATTTGCGGAAACAGAAGAAGAAGTTAATACTTTGTTAAATAATTTTGAAGCTAACATTACTGATGAAGCTTTAGATCGTTTCAAATCTAAAATGAGATCAAACATTATTGATGGGCTTTCTAGTGTTGCAGGAAAAGCATCTCAACTTACATCTTGGGCATATTTATTAGATGAGCCATATAATTTTAGTGATGACATTAATAGATACCAAAATATTACTAAAGAAGATGTTATAAAAGTATACAAGAAATACATTAAAAATAAGAACTCTGTTGCTATTGATTATTTCCCACTTCCTCCAACTTCAGAAGATTCTGTGAGAAGCATCAATCCTTACGCTAATGTTCCTTTTCAAAAGGATCCTCAATATGATGGATTATCTTATAACAAACCTACTGATAGTTTTGATAGAGGCGCTCGCCCTGTTGCTGGCCCTGCTAAAGCTGTTAATGTTCCTGTTTATTTTGAAAAAAACATAAGCAATGCAGAATCTAATTATAACATACCTGTAATTGGAGCTGAGTCAAACGAAGTTCCTAAGGTTTACCTTTTAATTACATTAGAAGGTGGAGATTTGCTAATTGCCGATGAAATTAAAAAAGCCGGACTTCCTGAGTTAACTGCTTCTATGTTAAATGAGGGGACTGAAAATTATTCGACAGAAGAAATTAGTTCTATGCTAGATGATTTAGGTAGTAGTATCCGATTTAGTTCTGATTCTAGAACATCTACTATATTCGTTACTAGTTTAGTAGGAAACTTAGATAAAACAATCGAAATTTTAAAAGAAAAGTTGTTTATGCCTGGCTTCCGTGCTGAAGATTTTAAAAGAGTAAATAAGCAGTATAGAGAATCTATAAACAATAGCAAAAAGTCTGCTAACAACATGGCTAGTCTAGCTATGGCTGGTCTTCTTTATGGTAAAACAATAAGAGGAATAAGTCCTTCTGTAAAAGGAATTGAGAAACTAAAATTACAAGATGTTAAAGACTTTTACAACAAGCAATACAATCCTAATTTAGCTAGTTTAGTTGTAGTAGGGGATGTTACTCAAGAAGCTATTATGCCTCAATTGAGCTTTTTAAACAATTGGAAAGGGGATAAGATAAGCTTCAACAAAGTGTTGCCAGTTGAAAAGATTAATGGAAGAACTGTTCATTTAGTTCACAAACCAGGTCCTCAATCAATTATTATTTTAGGCCATCATGCTTTAAAATACGATACTGAAGGAGAATACTTCAAAGCAAATGTGATGAACTTTGTTTTTGGTGGAGCATTTAATAGTAGATTAAACCTAAATTTGAGAGAAGATAAAGGGTTTACTTACGGAATTAGATCTGGTTTTGATGGAGACGAAAACGATGGAGTCTTTTACATTCAGTCTTCTGTTCGTTCCGAAGCTACAGATAGCGCATTAACTGAGATTTACCTAGAAATGAATAACTATCTTTCTAATGGTATAACAGAAAGCGAATTAGAATTTACTAAAAGTGCTATCATTAATTCGGATGCTTTAAAATACGAAACAGCATTTCAGAAATCTAGATTCCTTGCTCGTATTCAGCGTTATGGACTAGATAGAGAGTTTACTAAAAGACAAAACCAAATTATAAACAACATTACTGTTGAAGAGATTAATGCTTTAGCAAAAAAGCATATTGATCAAAATAATCATGCAGTAGTTGTCGTTGGTAATAAATACGCACTTAAAAAATCTTTAGCAAAGTTTGGTAAAGTAGAAGAATTAAAAATTAAATAAAAACTGTAATTATGAATAAAAGTGTTTTTCTAGCCTTAACTATAGCAGTATCTTTAAACGTATCTGCTCAGAAAAGTAACGTTCAAAACGCATATAAGTCGCTTAAAAAGGATAAAATTCCTGAAGCTATTGAGTATATTGAACTAGCATCTAAAAATGAGTCCACATCCAATGATGTTAAAATGCATAACTATAGAGGACAAATATATTTTGAAGTGCATTCTAACTCAGAATACAGATCATTAGATAAAATGGCTATTCTTAAATGTGCAAATAGCTGGCAAGCAATGTATAACCATCCTAAAGTAGGTAAGTGGTTTGATCAGGATCTAGTAAATTCTAACATTACTAAAGCTGGTGTTGGCTTGTATAACAAAGGAGTAGAGCTATATTCTAAAAAAGATTTTGATACTGCTAAGTTGATGTATAACAAGATTTTTGATTTATTTCCTTTAGATGAAAGCAAAAGCTTGAGCCGTTCTAATGTAACTAAAGAAGCTGTTTATTTAAATCTTTACTATGCTTGTGATGCACAAGGAGATATTGCTGGTTCTAAAGAAAACTTGCAAGAACTAATTGATGCTTCTTACCAAGATCCTCAGATATATGCTTATATGTCAGAAATTTACCAAAAAGAAGGTAATACTGATAAAGCATTAGCTATTATTAAAGAAGGTAGAGAGTACTTTGATACAGATGTAGATTTAATAATTTTCGAATTAAACTTCTATTTAGGAGCAGAGGATTTCGTTAAAGCGGAAGAGTTATTGAAATTAGCTGTTAAAGAAGATCCTAATAACGAAAAGCTATTTTTTGCATTAGGAACTAGTTATGATAATTTAGGCGAATTTGAGAAAGCTCAAGACGCTTATAAAGAAGCTGTAAGTATTGATCCTAATTTTTATGATGCAAATTATAACCTAGGAATTATGTTTTATAATAAAGCTGGAGAACTGCTTAAAAAAGCAAATGATACTCGCGATTATAAAAAAGCAGACGTAATTAAGAATAATGCAGAGTCTATTATGTTTAAGAGCTTACCATACATCGAAACTTGTTATAGACTACAACCAGATGATAAAAACATTCTTATTGTCTTAAAAGAGCTTTATTACAGAAATGGTGACGATGCCAAGTATAAAGAGATTGTCAGTAAACTATAATTTTACAATTCATTTATAAAAGAAGAGGATATTAGTATTCTCTTTTTTTGCCTCATAAAGTCTATTTAACATAATATTAATTATGATCCACTTGTGGTGATACCTTTAGATTGGGGTGTATTTGTGTGGATATCAATTATTGTAATATTCTTTAGCTATAATTCTAAATTTCAAAAGTCTGAGAATTGAATTTTTGAAACTAAAGCGCACAATTGTGCGAAAACATAGAGAATAAAATCTTTTAACTTTAAAAAATATAAAAATGTGTAACTTCTGAAGCTTCGTGTTTATTTTAACTTTATTCGCGGCTCTTCTGCCAAAGTAACATCAACACCTTCATTATTTCATTATCCATTTATAAGCTCATCAAGCTCCAACCAGCGCATGCTATTTTCATCTAGAGTACTCATAAGAGTTCCTAGTTCGTCGCTTAATTGATTAATGGCATCGAACGATAAGTTTTCTTTGGTAATTTCTACTTCCAATTCTTTCTTTCTGCTTTCTAAAGTTGCAATGTCTTTTTCCAATTGATCGTATTCGAACTTATCTTTAAAAGAAACTTTATTGTTCTTTTTAGGAGCTTTTTCTTCGGCTTTGCTTTCTACTTTTTTCTTAGGATTATCTTCTTCAATCTTATTTTTTCTGTATTCAGAATAAGAAGTATAGACATCTTTGATTTTACCTTCTCCTTCAAATATAAAGAGGTGGTTACAAAGCTTATCCATAAAATACCTGTCGTGAGATACTATAATAAGACATCCCTGAAATTGAGATAAAAACTCTTCTAATTTGTTTAGAGTTAATAAGTCGAGATCATTGGTAGGCTCATCGAGAATTAAGAAATTAGGATTCTTAATAAGTACAGTTAGTAAATACAACCTTCTTTTCTCTCCCCCACTTAGTTTAGAAACAAAAGTATGTTGGCTTTTGGGAGGAAACATAAAATAGGTAAGCAATTGAGAAGCAGTTAGTTTTTTACCATCTGCCATTTCGATTACTTCGGCTATATCTTTCAGTACGTCAATAACTCTTTTGTCGTCTTTAATTTGTATTCCTTCTTGAGAGAAGTAACCATAAATTATAGTTTCACCTACATTTATCTTTCCACTATCGGCCGTTTCTAATTGGGTTAGAAGGTTTAGAAATGTAGTCTTCCCTACTCCATTCTTACCAATGATTCCGATTCTATCGCCTTTATTAAAAGTATAATCGAAGCCATCTAGAATTTTAAGATCTCCATAGCTTTTATGCACCTTTTTAAGTTCCAGAATTTTACCTCCTATCCTATTCATTTTTACATCTAGCACTATCTCTTGTTTTATTCCTTTGGATTGTGCTTTCTGTTTGATGTTATCAAAGTTAGAAATCCTTGCTTTTGATTTGGTAGTTCTCGCTTTTGGTTGGCGACGCATCCAATCCAATTCTTTCTTCATTAGCTTATTGGCTTTCGATACTTCCGTATCCATTGCCGCTACTCTTTCCTCTCTTTTCTCTAAGAAGTAGTTGTAGTTTCCTTTATGGTGAAACAAATCTCCACCTTCTAACTCCAGAATCTGATTACAAACTCTATCTAAAAAATACCTATCGTGAGTTACCATAAGTAAGGTAATCTTTTGTTGTTGTAAAAACTTTTCCAGCCACTCAATCATGTCAATATCTAGGTGGTTAGTTGGCTCATCGAGTAGTAATAAATCTGGCTCATCAATAAGTAATAAGGCTAGAGAAAGACGCTTTTTTTGTCCACCCGATAATCCTTCTACTTTTTGTTCTAAATCGACAATATTGAACTTAGATAAAATTTGCTTGATTCGTCTTTCATAATCCCAAGCATTTTTCTCATTCATCAAGTCCGTTAGGTTCTCTAAGTTGTTCTGATTCTGAGAATTGTTGTTTTCACTCTGAGCAATTAACGCTTCTTCGTATTGCTTAATAAGTAGCGAAACTTCGCTCTTGTTGGTCTTAATTAACTCTTCAACAGTTAAATTAAAATCAAAATCCGGATCTTGAGATAAATAACCAACTTTAAGGTTTTTACGAATGGTAACAGTCCCTTCGTCTTGGTGGTCTTTACCAGCAATAATTTTAATCATACTAGATTTACCAGTACCGTTATTGGCAATAAGAGCCATTTTGTCTCCTTGGTTTAATCCGAAATTAAGACCTTCAAATAAAATACGTTCTCCGTAATTTTTACCTAAGTTGTCTACTGATAAATAATTCATATTGTACTGTTTTTACCTGCTAGGAAACCGCTTGTCCATGCAGCTTGAAAATTAAAACCTCCTGTTACTCCATCTATATTCATTACCTCACCACAAAAATACAATCCTTTGCAGTTTTTACTTTCCATAGTTTGGCTATTTATGTCGTTTAAGTCTACCCCACCACTGGTAACGAATTCTTCTTTAAAAGTAGTTTTACCTTTGACAGCATAAACATCATTCATGAGATGGTTGAGTAGCTTATTAACATCTTTCTTACTAAGTTCATTCCATTTTTTTAATTCAGATATTTGACTTTTCTGAACAATAAAATTCCATAATCTAGAAGGAATTTCGAACGGATTTTTATTAGTTATTAATCGATTACTTGTCTTGTTTTGTGCTATTAAGTTTTGGTATTCTTCTTCACTAAAGTCTGTCCAATTAATTTGAACATTAAAATTGTAATTATTGTAGAATAAATATCTTGCTCCAAAGGAAGAAGTTTTAAGAACAGCAGGCCCACTCATTCCCCAATGGGTAATTAATAAAGGACCACTATGTTTTATCTTTGTTCCTTGAATTCGGACTGTAGCATTACTAGCTACAACTCCCATTAATTCGGTTATTCCATCTTTAGGAATATTAAAGGTAAAAAGAGATGGTACTGGTTCTATTATGTTTTTTTGCAAATTATTTATCCAGTCGAATCCACTTAATTTAGGTGATCCTCCGGTAGCAATAATGACTTTGTCGAAATAATTTTCTTGATGGTTTATCTCAAGTAAAAATTGATTTTCTACTTTTTCAATTTTAGAAATAACCGATTGTAATTTTAACTCAACTCCTAATTTGTCGATCTCGTTCATTAAACAATCTACAATAGACTGAGAGTTATCGGAAATAGGAAACATTCGGTTATCTGCTTCCGCTTTTAAAGGAACACCTCTAGACTCGAACCAATCAATAGTGTCTTGAGTATGAAAATGAGGGAAAGCGTTTTTTAAAAACTTTTCTCCTCTAGGATAATTCTTAATTAATTGAGAAACAGAGAAACAAGCATTGGTTACATTGCATCTACCTCCACCAGAAATCTTAACCTTGGCTAATACTTTATTGGATTTTTCGAAAAGAACAACTTCATTCTTACCATTATGCAATTTTGCAGTAATGGCAGCCATAAAGCCTGCAGCTCCTCCTCCTATAATTGCAATTCTCATCGGATTAAATTAGGCTAGAAAGATACAAAAATCGGCTTATTTGAACTTTCTCATTCTCAAGCTAAGAGGAGTAACTTCTAAGAATTCGTCTTCAGCTAAATATTCCATTGCTTCTTCTAGAGAAAAAACAATTTTTGGAGCAATTTTCATAGCATCATCCGTACCTGACTTACGCATGTTAGTTAATTGTTTTCCTTTTATCAAGTTTACTTCCAGATCGTTATCACGAGAATGCTCTCCAATAACCTGACCTTTATAAATAACATCGTTAGGACTAACAAAGAACTTACCTCTGTCTTGTAATCTGTTAAGAGCAAATGCCGTTGCCGGACCTTGTTCTGAAGAAATTAGAGATCCTTTTAATCTTGAAGGAATTTCTCCTTTGTGAGGCATGAATTCTCTAAATCTGTGAGTCATTACTGCAGAACCTGCAGTAGCTGTTAAGATATTGTTTCTTAAACCGATCAAACCTCTTGAAGGAATGTCGAATTCTAAGTGTTGTAAATCACCTTTTGGTTCCATTACTAACAAGTCACCTTTACGCATGGTAACTAGCTCGATAGCTTTACCAGAGTAATCTTCAGGAATATCAATTACTAAAGTTTCGAATGGCTCGTTTTTCTTACCATCAATTTCTTTAATAATTACCTGTGGCTTACCAACTTGAAGTTCGTAACCTTCTCTACGCATTGTTTCGATAAGAACCGATAAATGCAATACTCCTCTTCCGTAAACATTAAATCTATCTTCCTTATCGGTATTTTCTACACGAAGAGCAAGGTTCTTTTCTGTTTCTTTATATAATCTATCTCTTAAATGTCTCGATGTAACGAACTTTCCTTCTTTACCAAAGAATGGAGAATTGTTAATTGTAAATAGCATACTCATTGTAGGCTCATCTACTTCAATTCTTGTTAACGCATCTGGTTCGTTTAAATCTGCAATAGTATCTCCGATCTCGAAATCTTCGATACCTATAATAGCACATAAGTCCCCACTCCTAACCGTTTGCACTTCTTCCCTACCAAGACCCTTAAAGATGTATAATTCTTTAATACGGACTTTCTTTTGACCTTCAGACTTACAAAGCATATAGTCCTGTCCAACATGAAGATCACCTCTAAATACTCTACCAATAGCAATTCTTCCTTTAAAACTAGAGAAGTCTAAAGAAGTAATTTGCATTTGTGGAGTACCCTCTCTATATGGTGCTTCCGGAATATTTTCCAAAACAGCATCCAACAAAGGAATAAGGTTATCTGTTTGATTTTTCCAATCCGTACTCATCCAACCTAATTTAGACGAGCCATAAATGGTTTCAAATTCTAATTGATCTTCTGTAGCGTCTAAGTTAAACATCAATTCGAAAACAGCTTCTTGAACTAAATCAGGAGTACAGTTTTCTTTATCTACTTTGTTAACAACAACAATAGGTTTTAAGCCTAACTCGATTGCTTTACCAAGTACGAAACGAGTTTGAGGCATTGGTCCTTCAAAAGCATCTACTAGTAATAAAACACCATCGGCCATTTTTAATACCCTTTCTACCTCACCACCAAAATCGGCGTGACCAGGAGTATCAATAATGTTAATTTTAACATCTTTGTAGTTAACAGAAACGTTTTTTGAAAGAATAGTAATTCCTCTTTCTCTTTCTAAATCGTTATTGTCAAGTATTAAATCACCCGTATCTTTTCTAGGGTCGTTTGCCTGACAATGCTGAATAATTTTGTCTACTAATGTTGTTTTACCATGATCGACATGGGCGATAATTGCTATATTTCTAATCGATTGCATTTCTTATTTTTTTGAATCTCTATTAACTCTTAATTCTCTACCTTCTACAAACATCCCTTTGAATTTATCAGAGATACTAGTCGAATTCTTTTTATCTACTTCGAAAAAGCTACAGTTGTTTTGTAAATCAATATTACCAACATCCGACTTTCTGATTTTAGCAGTTTCTGCAATAAAATCAGCTAGCTCCCCTTTAGAAAGGCCATCCATTTTACCAACATTGATAAAGAATCGATGTCCGTCTTTTGAATCTCTTCCTGCTGATCCAGTTCTTGCACCTCCATCAAAACGAGGAGAACTATCACCACCTTCAGAACGTCTTGCTCTTTGAGGTCTGTCACTACTTGATCTAGAAGAACTTCTATCGCTAGAAGATCTTGATCCTCTATCGCTACTTGATCTAGAACCTCTATCTCTGTCTCTTC